>Ga0102928_1000802_pt1 | contig 20214 bp, 18 predicted proteins | sample SalPonR1_B_D1_MG_FD_78504 | JGI IMG/M metagenome (GOLD analysis project Ga0102928, IMG submission 78504) | Salt pond soil microbial communities from South San Francisco under conditions of wetland restoration - Salt Pond MetaG R1_B_D1_MG | ecosystem: Environmental > Aquatic > Marine > Intertidal...
AAGGCCGGCGACTGAGGGCGCGGCAGCGGCGCCGAGGCACCAGACCGACAGGCCGGTACCCAGCACCCCCTGAAGGTCCCGGAAGACGCCATCTGTCACCAGACCGACGGCTTTGCGCTCGACCATCCGGGCACAGAGGATATCGCCGAACACGCCTTCCCGCAGGCTGATCCGCCAGGTGCCATTGCCGAGATATTCCCACGCAGTGGCGAGGCGCGGCTCGATCGTGCTGTCGTCGGGATCCAGAGTCGTCAGCGTCTCGACAATGGTTTCCTTCACGATCATACCGATGCCGGTCGCGGTCGTGTTTCAGCCATCGATATCCGCCGGTTCCGACGGCAGGGCCAGTGCCTTGCGAAGCTGGTCCCAGATCCCGAGCGCTGGTTCAAACCGCGAGGCTAGGTCGGGATGAGCAGCAAGCGGCACGCCGCCGCCGGCATCTTCTGGCTTCGAATTTCAATGCCTCTGGCCCCTAGGAAGAGGCAACCCGCTTTTCCTGATCCGCCAGCATCGAGCGGGACGATGCGATGATCCACTGGCTGAGGCTTTCGATCAAGGGCGATGATCTTGTTCCCGGTGCCTCGATCAGGAATTGACCACGTTGAGTGAGGACATTTGTCGGGACAATTCGCACCAGTTCGCCGCGCTCAAGCATATCGCCAAGGCAATTGCGCCAAACGAGGGCGACGCCTTGACCATTGATCGCCGAGCGAATTGCCACATGATAATCGTCGAATATCAGTCGCGTTGCGGGTGCGGTATGGGGGGCGCCCGCTCGGTCAAACCATTCATCCCAGTCCATGAAATCCCAGCGTGACGGGTGCCAGCCCAGGAGCGTGGTTTTTTCCAGATCCTCGACGGATTGCATTGGGCTGCAGCTTTCCAGGTAGGTTGGGCTGCAAACGGGAAAGACTTCTTCGTAACACAGGCGATGCGCGGTCAATCCGGGCCAAGGGCCCTCGCCGAAGGGGATATCGAGTTCCGGGCCTTGCGGGTCCGGAACGATCGCCCTGCGGTCCGAGATGATCGAGGTCACGACGCGGGGATGGCGAGCGTTGAACCGGTTTATGACCGGCAGAAGCCAGAAACTGGCGAATTCGGGATCGGTTCGGATCGTGACATGGGGAGACTGATCCGTGTCCCGCAGCGCCCCGGCGGCTTCCCCGATCATCGAAAGTGCTTCCTCGATGACCGACAGAAACCTCGCGCCCTCTTTGGTCAGGGTCGTGCGGCGACCTGACCGGGTAAAAAGGACCACGCCCAAATGTTCCTCGAGCTGGCGAATTTTATGGCTCACGGCGGGCTGCGTGACGTTCAGCTTCATGGCGGCACGGGTGAAGCTCCGATATTCGGCGACCTGCTGAAACGTCAGCAGCCATTGTAGCGGAGGGAGTTCAGACAAGCTGATCATGAGCCAAAACTAATGCTTTCATGAAAATAATCCAAGTACTCATTACCCATGTTGAATGGTAGGTCCATGTCCTGAATTCAGTTGCATCTGGGGACGCAGGATGAGCCTTCCGTTCACTCTTGATAGGACCGCCTTGCTCGCGGTCGATCTTCAACGAGAAAATGCCGCAGGAAACGTCTGGCAGGTTGAGGACTACCCAACCGTGCTGGCCAACGCCCGGCGCACGATGGACGCCGCCAGAGCCGCGGGCGTGCCGGTGATCTACAGCCGCCACGCGCTCGCACCCGACGGCAGCGATGCCCTGCGGCATGAGGCCCGAACGACGGGTGGAAGGCCCCTTGCCGGCAACACCGATAGCCCGGATGTTGAAATCCGTGACGAGGTCCGCCCGCAACCCGGTGACATCGTTTTCGACAAGCAGCGGTTCTCGGCATTCCACGACACCAAGCTGGAGTTGATTCTGCGCCAGTTTGACGCGAACCACCTGATCGTACTCGGCTGCTGGACCGAAGCCTGCCTTGAGACGACAGTCTGGGACGCGATATTCCGCGATTACCGCGTCACCCTGATCCGCGACGCCTGCGGCACATTCAACCAGTTCGCCCACAAGGTCGCGATGCTCGATATGGCGAACTGGCTCTACGCGGGGCGGATCATGGACGCGGGCGAGGCGGTCAAGGCGATCGGCGGCGAGCCGTTCAAGGCCTGGGAATTCGAGACCCCCAACGCCCTGCGTTACGACGCCTCCAATCTCGACAGCCTCTACGAGCAACTCGGCGGGTGATCCTCCACCCGTTCCATAGACATGAAACCGCGAAGGGAAAAGCGAATGAGACCTCTAAAACTGATGGCCGGTGGCAGCGTTCTGACGATTGCAGCGGGTTTGGCGACCGGGGCGTCGGCCGCATGCACCGAGATCAACGTGCTGTCCTGGGAAGGCTACGTCAACGATGCATGGGTGACACCGTTCGAAGAGGAAACGGGCATCGAGGTCATCCGGACCTATGTCGGGTCGAACGATGAGTATATGGCCAAGCTTGCCGCCGGTGGCACGGAATATGATACCGTCACCATCGTGAGTTCGCTGGCAGAGCGTGCGATCGGCGCAGGTTTCGTGCAGCCGCTCGACCAGTCGAAATTGCCGCACCTCGCGCAGATATTCGAGGGCTTTCGCAATCTCGACTTCATCCAGAAGGAAGGTGAGCTTTACGGGGTCCCGACCTATTGGGGCACGCAGCCCGTCACGGTGAACGCCGATGCAATTCCTGAAGGTGATGACTTCGGAATCCTGTTCGATCCGCAGTACGAAGGACGGATCGGGATGTGGCAGGATGTCACCACGATAGCCGACGTGGCCAGCTACATGGGCTATGATAACCTCTGGACGCTCAGTGACGAAGAGCTCGAAGCGGTCAAGCAGAAGATGATCGAACAGAAACCCCTGGTGCGGACGTATTGGTCGCAGGCCGGTGAGGCGATCGAGCTTTTCGCCAGCGGCGAGATCGTCGCCAGCAATTCGTGGAATTACATCACGGAGGCGCTTCGCGCCGAAGGCGTGAACGTCCGTGAATTCGTGCCAGAGACGCCGCTGGGCTGGCTCGATTCCAACTTTGTCGTTTCGAGCAGTGAATGCGTGGACGAGGCGCATTCCTTCATCGATTATCTCATTTCGCCCAAGGCTCAAGCGGCCATTGGAGAGGCGTCCGGCTACACGGTCACCAACCCACAATCGCGGGAATTCATGGATTCCGAAGTATGGGAGCGTCTCTACATGGACGAGGGCCCCGACGTGATCGACCGTATCGTGTTCTGGCAGGATATTCCGCGCCGCGGCCGGTACCTGGAGATCCTGAACGAAGTGAAGGCGGCCCGTCAATAATGGCGTTTCAAATCAAGACCCTGTCTCCCCGGCCTGGTGCCGGGGAGGATCTTCACCGGGGCGGAGCGGTTCGTCTGGAGAGGGTTACCAAGACGTTTGGTGATTTCACGGCCGTGGACGACCTTTCATTCGATATCGAAGCGGGAGAATTCCTGACGCTTCTGGGATCGAGTGGCTGCGGCAAGACCACGACCCTGCGGATGATTGGGGGGTTCGAACTGCCCGACAGCGGTCAGGTCATACTGGATGGCGAACGCCAGCACGGCACGCCGCCGTATCGCCGGCCCGTCAACACCGTCTTCCAGAGTTATGCCCTGTTTCCACATATGTCCGTCGCCGCGAACGTTGCTTACGGCCTGACGTTGCGCAAGGTCAAGCGCCCCGAGATCAAGCGCCGCGTGAACGCGATGCTCGACCGTGTTGGACTTCTGGACAAGGCCGATCACCGGCCCGACAATCTTTCAGGCGGTCAGCGTCAGCGCGTCGCGCTGGCCCGTGCATTGGTCAATGAACCGCGCGTGCTGCTGCTTGACGAGCCGCTCGGTGCGCTCGACGCCAAGTTGCGCCGTGAAATGCAGCTGGAACTCAAGCAGATCCAGACCAGCTTGGGGATCACTTTCGTTTACGTGACACACGACCAGGAAGAAGCGCTGGTGATGAGCGACAGAATTGCTGTCATGAATTCGGGGCGCATCCAGCAGCTTGGAACGCCATCCGACATTTTCGAAAAACCGCGAAACCGGTTTGTCGCTGAATTCATCGGCACCGAGAACTTTCTGTCCGTCGCGGAAGGCGTGCCGGGCGGTGTGCGTCTTGCCGAAGGGTCGGCATTACAGGTCGCCCACGAGGCCGGAAAGGTCGACACCGTGGCGATCCGACCGCAAAACATACGGCTTGCCGACCCTGATCCGTCAGATGCCACCAATACTGTCGCCGGGCACCTGCAAGACATCGTCTATGTCGGCACGTCGACCCGATTGATTGTTCAGCTGCAAAACGACGAGACGCTGACCGCGGACATCGCGCCTCGGCTCCTTGCCGAACGGCCAGAGCCTCTGAAGGTTGGGGCGGCTGTGCGTTTGGAACTGCCGCCCGAGGCGCTCTTGTGCTTTTCCAATGATGGACAAACGACATGACCGACACCGCATTGTCAGGATCTTCCTCTGGTCAGAAGAGGCGGAAACTGGGCGGCTTACTGCTGATTGGGCCGCCACTTCTCTACCTGTTGGTATTTCTTGTCATTCCGTATGGCGAGATTGTTGTGTACAGCTTCTGGAAGGCCGATCTTTACGCGATTGCGCGTGATTTCAACCTCGGGAACTATGCGCGCATCATCGAGAACCCCCTTTATCGTCAGGTGATCTGGAACTCACTGTCGACTGCGGGCCTTGTGACCGTATTCTCGCTGTTGGTCGGCTATCCTCTGGCGTTCTACCTGGCCTTCGTTGCGACGCGGCATCGACAGCTATTGTATTTTCTTATCGTGATCCCGCTGCTGACCAGCTTTCTGCTGCGCGCTTACACCTGGAAAATCATCTTGGGGCGCTCGGGTCTGGTCAACAGCACGTTGCAGGCGCTGGGTCTGACCGACGCACCGGTCGACATATTCTTATACAATCAATTCAGCGTCGTTCTGACCCTTGTCTACATCTTCGTGCCCTTCGTGACACTGCCGATCTACGCATCGCTCGAGAAACTGTCCCGCGACCAGCTCGAAGCAAGCCTCGACCTCGGGGCGCGTCCGCTCACAACATTCCTGCGGATCATTCTGCCGCTCAGCACGCCCGGTATCGTCGCCGGCTGCACCTTTGCCTTTGCCCTGAGCTTCGGCGATTTCGTCGCACCGACACTTTTGGGCGGTCCAAACCAAATCATGATCGCCAATGTCATCATCAGTCAGTTCGGGACAGCCTTCGATTGGCCATTTGGTAGCGCGCTCGCGATTGTGGTGCTGCTGATCGTGCTGGGCGTCGTCACCATCGGCTCGCGGATCGAACGGAGGTAGAACCGTCATGCGCCATACCTATGATCCCCTCATCCCGTCCGCGGGACGACGTGTGCTCAGCCTTGCAACGGTGCTGGCTTTTGCCTTTCTCTATCTGCCGATCCTCGTCCTTGCGCTGTTTTCCTTTTCGGATTCCTCGTTGCTGGTCTTTCCGATCGAGTCGTTCAGCCTGCGTTGGTATCACGAGCTTTTCGCGGATGCTGATCTCTGGCGCTCGGCGCGCAACAGCGTGATCGTGGCCAGCTCCGTGGTGCCGCTGACCCTGATCCTGGGCGTGCCGCTTGCCATCGGTCTCGACCGGCTCAGCTTTCCGGGGAAAAAATACCTCGAGGGCGGGATCCTCATGCCCTTGCTGGTTCCCGGTCTGATTACGGGGCTCGCCCTTTTGCTATTGCTCAAGCAGTTCGAAGTACGTTTGTCCCTCTTCACAGTTGCCATCGGCCATTCGATCTGGTGCCTGCCCATCGTGGTGACGCAAGTCTATGCGCGGCTGCGCAGCTTCGATCGCAGCATCGAGGAAGCAAGCCTCGACCTTGGTGCGACGCCGTGGATCACTTTCTGGCGCGTGACATTGCCAAATCTGAAGTCCGCGATGATCGGCAGTGCGCTTCTGGTCTTTGTTCTGTCCTTCGACGAAGTGCCGGTGACATTTTTCCTGACCGGAAGCGAGAACACCTTGCCGATGCACATCTGGTCGATGCTCCGCGAAGGCGTGACACCCGCCATCAATGCCATCGCGACGCTGACAATCGCCCTGACCGTGGCGTTGCTCGCCGTCGGTCTGCGATTGCTGTCGCGTGACTAACTCCTTGCTTCAGGAACGTAACATGTCAGACGATGATCTGTGCTACCTCACCGCTGCGCAAGCACTCAGTCAGTTCCGCCAAGGCAAACTGTCGCCGCTCGACGTCCTCGACGCGCAGATCGCACGAGCCGAGCGGTACGAACCCAGCATTAACGCCTTCACCGAGACCTATTTCGAGGAGGCCCGGAAAAAAGCCCGTGAGTCCGCGGCGCGCTGGAAAGACCCTCAATCCGCGCGGCCGCTGGAGGGCCTGACTGTGGCGGTCAAGGACTCCCAAGCCATTGCGGGAAAGCGGACAACTCATGGTTCGCTGACCCTGGCCGACAACATCGATACCGTCACGGATCCGATGATCGAACGGTTGATCGGGGCCGGCGCGATCGTCCACGCCCGCTCGACGACGCCCGAATTCTGCTTGTCATCGGTCTGCCAGAGCCGCTTGTGGGGCAAGACCGTCAATCCGTTCAACCCGGCTTTCGGACCGGGCGGATCGTCGGGTGGCTCCGCGTCGGCACTCGCCATCGGGACGACCACGCTTGCCACGGGCACCGATATCGGCGGGTCGATCCGGATTCCGGCAAGTTGCTGCGGTGTGGTGGGCTACAAGCCGCCCAAGGGGCGCAACCCCGATGGGGCACCGGCACGACTGGATCCCTATAACCACTGCGGTCCGCTCACTCGCTCGGTGGCGGATGCAGCGCTGGTGCAGAACGTGGTGTCGGGGGCGCACCCTTCCGATCATGCGTCGTTGCGCGAACAGGTTATCATTGATGCCGGGATGTCCGGCGTCAAAGGCATGCGGATCGCCTATTCTATGGACCTGGGCTATGCGCCGGTCTCGGATGAAATACGGGCCAACACCGCTGCCACGCTGGATCTGCTGCGTGATCTCGGTGCAGAGGTGAAAGAGGTCGATCTGGGCTGGACGCAGGATATCGACGAGGCTGCGCTGATCTGGTTTCGAGTGATGCATTTCGGGCGCGATGTGGTGCGCCGTTTCCGGGAAACGCCCGAATTGCTGACCAACTACGCGTGCGAAGCCGCGCAAGATGCACTTCGCCTTGATCCTGATACGGTGCCGCATGCCTGGGATGTGCAGGATGCCATGTTCCAGGATTTTTCCCGCGTGATGGATGGATGCGACGTTCTGATCTGTCCGACCACCGCCATCCCTGCACTGCCTTCGGATGACGATGTGTTGGAACGTGATCTCATCGTTAATGGCCGACCAGTGCATCACGAGTACGGCTGGGTTCTGACGCACCAGTTCAACATGCTCTATAATTGCCCCGCCCTGGCGATTCCATCGGGACGCAGCGCCAGCGGTGTGCCGACCGGGATCCAGATCGTCGGAAACACCTTCGACGACAAGGCTGTCTTTAGGGTCGCAAACTCCATTGAAACTCAGGGCCCGACGTGGCCGCGAGCAGTATGAACTCGATGTCGCGATAGTTCCGTCACATTGGAGATGATGTGAACAGAGCTCTCTGCGGGGTCCGGCGAATGTGCGCCGACCCCCGCAAAGCGAACCCGCATCGGCTCGGCCACGACCATCGGATACGGCATCCTAAAGGGTGGCGAGATGGCCCTGGCTACCTATGACCCGGATGCCTGCGGCGCCTACTGGACGGATATCATCGCCGAGTTTTCGGGCGATGACCCCGGGGAATTGATGGTGCTCAGCGCGATCGAGTGACCGACGACCCCGTAGCGCTCGGTCCCGCCCCTTGGGCCGGTTTTCTGTGTTTCACAAGAACAGCGGCACCAGAAGCAGGCTTGCCGCCACGGCGACGGCAATCCCGATCACGTCCAGCAATGCCCCGGCGCGCAGCATTGCCGACCGTGTCGCGGCCGGGTTGTCCATCACGATGGCATTCGGTGGCGTCGCCACGGGCAGCATGAAGCCGACCGAGGCTGTCAGCGCGATGGGCCAGAGGAACCCGATGGGCTCCACCCCGACGCTCGCCGCCGCAGCCCCCGCCACCGGCAGAAAGACCGCCGCCATCGCCGTGTTGCTGGCCAGTTCGCCGACATAGACGATGGTCGCGGCCAGCGTGAGGATGAGCAGCCACACCGGCAGCGCCTCGGCCAGCACTGCATTCGCGCCGATCCAGGCGGCAAGCCCGGAGCGGTCGATCAGCCCGGCGAGTGCCAGCCCGCCGCCGAACAACACCAGGATGTCCCAGCGCAGTCCCTGCAGCGCGGCGATGTCGAGAAGTCGCCCCTTCGCGCCCGATGGAAGCAGGAACAGCGCCGCGCCTCCGGCCATCGCGATCATGGCATCGTTGATCTCCAGCCCCGGAAACAGTCGCTCCGCGAAGGGACGGGAAATCCAGGCTGCGGCGGTCACCCCCGCCACCATGGCGACGCGGCGCTCGGCGCGCGTCCATGCGCCCGCGCGTTCCACAACCGCGCCGGCCGTTTCCATGTGTCTCACGCTCGGGGTCAGCCAGACCAGGACGCCCCACGCCGCCCAGAGCAGTAGCCCCGCCACGGGCACCCCCACGGCGGCCCATTGCGCGAAGCCGATATCGCGTCCGTAGGTCGCGCCGACATACGCGGCGAAGAGCGCGTTGGGTGGTGTGCCGATCAGCGATCCCATGCCGCCGATCGTGGCCGCATAGGCCACACCCAGCATCAGCGCGGTCGAGAACCGATCGCCCTGGGGCCGCCCGATGGTGAGCGAGGCGGCAATTGGCAGCATGACGATGGCCGAGGCGGTGTTGCTGATCCAGAGGCTCAGGAAGGCGGTGGCCAGCATCACCCCGCCGATCAGCCGGGCGGGCGCGTTCCCAGCGATGGCGAGAATCCACAGTGCAATGCGCCGATGCAGTCCCCAGCTTTCGATCGCGCGCCCGATCAGGAAGCCGCCGAGAAACAGGAACAGCAGTGGGTGAACGTAAGATCCGGCAACGGTGCCTAAGGATCCGATCCCGAAAACCGGTGCCAGAACGAGCGGTGCAAGCGCCGTCGCCGCCATCGGCAGTGCGCCCGCCATCCACCACACCGCCATCATGAAGGCGATCCCGGCCGTGCGCCAGGCATCGGGTGACAGTTCCCCGGGCGGCGAGAGCAGCGCTGCCGCGACGGGGCCGACCAGTCCGATCAGGAGCGGTAAGGACCGCATGCCGGAAAACTGGGTGGATCATGCCGGGCCCGAAGGGCGTGTGCGGCAAATCGGTCCGTCACGTTCGTATCCTTTATGCTACGGGACTCGTAGGCTTATGACACCTTGAGAAAACAGTGAAATGGAAATTGTGCTGCGCGACGTCGGGGGCGGGAGCAAGGCCGAGCGCGACTGGTCCGGGGCCGGGACGGAATCGACGGGCGGGAACCTCTGGTCGCCTACGAGATCGGTAATACCCTTTGGATGCTGAACCTCGACCTCCAGCAGCGCTTCGGGCTGCGCCGAGGAATACCGGTTCGTCCTGCTGAGCGTCATGGTGACCGTTCGAAAGCCTGCCCGCGACCCGGGTGATAACGAAGTCCTGCTCGACCGAACGCCGCTGCCGCCCGAGGAGTCCGGATCGATCTCCCGCCGGCGGATTGCGGCCGCACTGCCCGAACACGTCAAGCCGGTATCCATGAAGCGCGCGACTTGGAAGAACGTAAACGTCCTGAAGGCTTGGCCCCAGGCGGACCCGCTCTAGGAGGTGGCCCGCTTCGGGGCGTCGCACGGCATAGGGTGGGTAAACCTGAACGCGGAACACGGGCCGGTTTTGAACGTTCATTGACATCCGGGTCAAAGACGCCAGTTTCCAATCCTGTCGGGGCATGGCGATCACCGGCTGTTTGGCATAAGACGGCATCGTTGTCGGAGGCCAGGCCACGGCCAAGACCACTTCATCGACGCGCAAAGCGCGCCTCTACTGGAAACGCAAAGGGCGGCAGACCTCAAGGCCGAAGCTGGACCGAGATGACGACTGGAAAGACCTCGCAGACATTTACAATGCAGAAAACCGTGGCTTTCGGTGACTGCGACCCCGGCGGGATCGTCCATACTCCGAGGGTCTTTGATTATTGCATGGACGCAATTGACCAGTTCTGGAAGACACTGCTTGACGGGAAAGGCTTTTATGAACTGGTCGTCGACCACGACCGGCGCACACCGTTCGTCAACGTGAACATGAACTTCATCAGCCCGATCACGCCAAGAGAAGTTCTGGAGATAACGGTAAGCCTGGCCAAGGTCGGGCGCACGAGCGTCACCTTCGAGGTCGCGGCGGCCCAGTCAGGTCGGGCTTGTTTCAAGGGGACACTCAGCAGCGTTCTCGTGGAGAGGGAGACGATGACCAAAGTCGCCGAGGACGACTGGACGATCGCCTCGGTCCGTGCGTTCAACGAGGGCAGTCAGTCGGGAGGGAAACCTGATCCGGATCGCGCCTAGTCTTCCCTGACCGGAATTCCCCAACAAGTTTGAACGGTCCGCAGGGATCGTCGAACAGACCAGCGCCGAAACCACTGGGAAGCGTGGGTGGGCACTTCAGGCCTCTGGCAGCGAGGTGAGCCGCGAGACCGGGGGAGACCCTCGACAAGATGTTTGCGCCCGGACTGATGCAAGCCGCTGGCGCGAACACTCGTGCGCGCCTGCAACCAGGGAAGAGTTCGAGCCACGACGCTTTTCAGGCGTTGTCGAGGCTCAGGTCCTGGCCGGCGCAGGCCGTTGAGGCGCATCGTTCGCCAATTCAAAGGCCTACGGTCTTCCGCTCTCGCTGAAAACCGTGACGGCATCGAAGAAGTGGTGCTAACCTCAGTGCAGGATATCTTCGCCAGACACTTGCAGGACCCACGCCTTATGAATGCCACCCATGAGCATGAATCCGACTATATCGTGGTCGGCGGTGGAACCGCGGGGTGTATTCTTGCGGCGCGCCTCTCCGAGGATCCCAGGACGAAGGTCACCCTCATAGAGGCGGGTCCGCGTGATTCGAGCCCGAAAGTTCATGTTCCCATCGGGTTCAGCCGGCTCTTGAATGATCGCGCGCTCAACTGGTGCCTGAAGACCGAGCCACAGGACCAGCTTCACGGTCGTCGCATCGACTGGCCACGCGGCAAGGTGCTTGGGGGCAGCAGTTCGATCAACGGAATGATCTGGGTGCGGGGCGACGACCGGGATTTTGATGATTGGGCGTCGATGATCGAAGACGACCGCTGGTCCTGGAAGAACGTCCAACGGCATTTTGAGAAGCTGGAAGCCGGTGACGATGCAATGGACGACCGGATTGGTCGTTCCGGAAAGATCGGTCTCGAATCCACGGAAGTGCGAAACGGTGCGGTTGATGCCTTTCTCTCTGCCGCCAAGGAAAACGGTCTCCCGCACCTGACGGATCTCGGGATCTCTGATCGGGTTGGCGCTGGTCCGTATCTTCTGACCAGGCGCAACGGCCGGCGCGTCAGTTCCGCCGGTGCGTACCTGAAAGAGGCGCGGACCCGTGAGAACCTCCGCATCCTGACCCGGGCGACCGTCTCGCAGGTGCTGTTTGATGACGGGAACGTTGCGACTGGCGTCAGGGCCGGGCACCGCGGCGCATCAATCGATCTGAAGTGCCGCCGGGGCGTCATTCTCGCGGCGGGCGCAATCGGAAGCCCGCATCTTCTCATGCTTTCGGGGATCGGTCCGGCCGCGCAACTCGGGAAACACGGGATACCCGTTCGGCTGGACGCGAGCGAGGTTGGCCAGAACCTGAGAGATCATTACGGTGTGCGTGTTGTAACCCGGATAAAGCCACAGATTACGATCAATAGTGATTTCCGCCGGCCATGGCGCCTGGCGCGTTACGTTTTGCAATATGCGCTGCATCGAACCGGTCCCCTGTCTGTCGGGGGCGCTTATGCGGGGGCGTTCTTTTCGCCCGAGGCAGCTGTGCGTCCCTCGATGCAGGCCCTCTTTCTTCCGCTTTCGATGAAGGGGCCGGGATGGAACTTCCATCCCTTCTCGGCCGTCACGTGCAACGTCTATCAGTTGCGTCCCAAGAGCGTGGGGGCGTTGACGCTTGCTTCGCCGGACCCGTCCGCGGCACCGTTGCTGGATCCCAACTACCTGTCGGCTCCAGAAGACCGGGCGGCCCTGGTTTCCGGCGTGCGAAGCGTCCGCGACCTCCTTTCAAGCCCCGCCTTCGTGGGGGCCATGGAATCACGGGAATTCCTGCCCGGGCCGGACGTCAGGACGGACGACGAAATCCTCGACTTTGCAAGGTCGATGGGCAGCACCGTGTTTCATCCGGTCGGAACCTGTCGCATGGGCGCTGACCCCGGGGCAGTGGTGTCGCCCGAAGGGCAGGTGCGCGGAACGCGGAATCTGTGGGTTGGGGATGCGTCGATCATGCCGACCATCCCCTCCGGCAATACGAATGCGGCGAGCGCCATGATCGCGGAGCAGCTCTCGGAATTCGTGCGTGGCATTCGAGTGAACCGATAAGCAAGGTGTGTCGGCGCGTGTGAGCTCGATTATCGCGAAGGCAGGTGTCCAGCGCGCAGGCGCTCTTGCTCTTGCAGCCGGCCTTCGGATCGGAGGCCGCGATCAGACCGGCCAGATAACCCCAAGAGACAGCGCCGTTTCCGTCTACGGTGCCGGCTTTCGGAGCGGTGGACCCGCGCGGTGCGACGCGCCTTATTCGCGGCCGTTCCAATTCCGTGTGGCGGCGTTCGCAGGGCTGCGGATCGCGGCAGGAAATGCGGATCTTTCGACAAGACTCCGCTTAGCGCAGAATATTGGTAAGAAAATGCTTCAAAATGACGCACCATGCTGATAGGCTGGAGACCGGGCAGGAGGATTGGGCCTGGCGTCATGGCGCCGGCCCCCATCGGCGCAAGGCCCGGCGCCATGACATCTGGGAGGAGTCAACAAACATGTCATTCAATTTCAAAACTGCCGCCGTTGTCGCGGTCGCGGCATTCGGCGCCATGGCGGCGCCTGCTGCCGCGGAATATCCGGAAAAGCCCATCCGGCTGATCATTCCGTTCGGGCCGGGCGGCGCGACGGACACGGTCGGACGCATGATCGCCGGACCTCTGGAAGAGGCGCTCGGGGTCTCGGTTGCGGCGATCAACCAGCCTGGTGCCGGCGGCGCCGTCGGGCTCGCGAACCTCGCCGGCGCGCGTGCCGACGGCTACACGATCGCAATCGGATCGGATTCCAGTATCGCCGCGCGCCCGCTGATGACCGAAAGCGGCTACTCGTCCGACAACTTCAAGCCGATCGCCCGACTGGTGCGGGCGCCTATCGGTTTCGCCGTCCGCGCCGACAGCCCCTACGAGACGCTCGGGGACCTGGTCGCGGCGATGGAGGAGCGAGACGTTCTCTGGTCCAGTCCGGGCGTCGGGTCCGGCCCGTTCCTCGCAGCGGAGACCTTCTTCAAGCAGGCGGGAACGGACGAGCCCCACGTGAACGCGTCGAGCGGCGGCGACGCGCTCGTCAAGCTTCTCTCGGGCGAGGTCGATTTCGTCTCATCCTCCGGGTCGAATTTCCCGGCCATGCTGGACGAGAACGAAGGGGTCATCCGCGTGCTGGCCGTGGCATCCGAAGATCGCTGGCCGGTGCTTCCGGATGCGCCGACGTTCAATGAGCAGGGGGTCGAATTCACCCGAAGCATCTGGTTCGGGCTGGTTGCGCCAAAGGAAGCGCCGCAGGAAGCGATAGACCGCCTGGCCGAAGAGGTCGCGGCGATCCTCGAGAGCGAGGACGCGGCGGATGTTCTGCGGAATTTCAACTTCTCCAACGGATATCAGTCGCCCGAGGAGTTCGCCGCCGAGATCGAGTCGACGGTCATCGCGCTCGAACCCGTTCTCGAGGCGATCGGGATGGCGAAATAGCGGACAGCGCTTTTTTCCGCGACATCCGCAGAAAACGGAAAGGAGAAGGCGCCTCGGGGCGCCTTCTCTGTTTGCGGGGCCTGTTCTCGGGAAGGCCCGGCCTGCGCGTTGTGACGCGCGCGGTGCACGGCCGGTCCAATTGCGCGTGGCGGTGTTCGCAGCGCACCGTATCGCGGCAGGAAATGCGGATCGCCTGACGAGAATTCGCGTAGCGCAGAATATTGGTAAGAAAATGCTTCAAAATGACGCGCCATGCTGGTATGCTGAACACCGGGTAGGAGGAATGGGTCTGGCGTCATGGCGCTCGGCCCCTATCGGCGCAAAGCCCGGCGCCATGACATCTGGGAGGAGTCAACAAAAATGCCACTCAATTTCAAAACTGCCGCCGTTGTCGCGGTCGCGGCGTTCGGCGCGATGGCGGCGCCCGCTGCCGCGGAATTCCCCGAAAAGCCAATCCGTTTGATCATTCCGTTCGGCCAGGGCGGCGCGACGGACACCGTCGGACGCATGATCGCCACGCCGCTCGAACAGGCGCTGGGCGAGTCGGTGATCGTCGCCAACCAACCCGGGGCCGGGGGCGCTGTCGGCATCGCCACGATGGTGCAGTCGCGGGCCGATGGCTACACGCTTGCCATGGGCGCGAACGACAGTCTGTCCACGCGTCCGCTGATCACGGAGTCCGGCTACACGCTCGACGACATCGAACCTGTGGCGATGGTCGCCGGCGGGCCGATCGGGATCGCCGTGCGCGGCGACAGCCCTTACGAGACGCTCGATGACCTCGCCGCCGCGATCGATGCGGGCGAGAATATCACGTTCTCGAGCCCTGGCGTGGGCACCGGCCCGCATCTTGCGGCCGAGCGCTTCGCGCGCAGCACGGGGGGCACGGCCACGCATATCCCCGCCGAGAGCGTCGGCGAGTCGATGATCAAGCTGATGTCCGGCGAAGTGACCTTCGTCGCGGGCACCGGTTCGAACTTCCCGGCGCGTATCGGGGAAGGGGCCGAGGGCGTCCATGTCCTGGGGCTTTTCTCCGAAGATCGCTGGAATCGGCTTCCTGACGTGCCGACCGGAATGGAGCAGGGCTACGACATCGTCGCGATGCAGTGGTTCGGGATCGTGGCGCCGAAGGGCACGCCGGCCGAGGCGATCGACCGCCTCGCGGGTGAGATCGAGGCCATCCTGAGCTCGCCGGATGCCGAGGACATGCTTTCGAACTTCCACTTCTCCAACCTCTACCAGCCGCCGGAGAGGCTGGGCGAGATCATGTACGAGGAGGCCGAGACGTTGCAGCCGCTCCTCGATGAACTCGGCATGCTGAAAGAGAACTGAGACCCATGTCCGGAATTTTTAAAAATCCGGACATGGTCTCCGGCGCGGCGCTGATTGTATTCGGCGCCGTCGCCACAGCCCTGTCCCTGGACATTTCCCGCGGGCCCGACATCATCAGCCTGCCACCCAACTTCATGCCGCTGATCTGTTCGGTCGGGATCGTGCTGTGCGGCCTGGTTCTTCTGGTGCGCGGTTTTACGTCGGAACGGGCGGAATTGCCCATGATCCTGGACCGTGGAAGCGCGGGCGTCGCCGTGGCGCTGGGTTTTTACTTCTGGTTCTTCGACGATCTCGATTTCCGCCTAGGAACCTGGGCGCTGGTTCTCGTGATCATGCTGGTCATGCGGTGCCGCAGCTGGAAGCAGTTGCTCATCGTTCCGATCGCCACCAGCGCCATCATCTACGTGACGTTCCGCTACCTCTTCGAAATACTCTTGCCGGTATGGGGCTGATGCCATGGACCTGATCTCTTCCGCTGATTTCATGCAGGGGCTCGCGGTCCTGTTGAATCCGAACGTTCACATGTTCGTGCTTATCGGCGCGATCGTCGGGCTCGTTTTCGGGGCCGCGCCGGGGCTGACCGCGCCCGCCGCGATCGCGTTGATGATCCCGCTGACCTACGACATGGGACTTGAAACCTCGCTCGCGCTCCTGCTCGGCGTCTATTGCAGCGGCTATTTCGCGGGGTCTATCCCGGCAATTCTCATCAATACGCCCGGTACGCCGGGCAACGCCGCGACAGGGCTCGATGGCTACCCCATGGCGCAGGCGGGGCAGGGTGACCGGGCGGTCGCCATTGCCATCGTCGGGTCGTTCGTGGGCGGTCTCGTCGCGATGGTTCTTCTGGCCAGCATCGCGCCCACGCTGGCGAAGTTCGCGCTGAGCTTCACGTCGGTCGAGTACTTCTCGCTGGCGCTGCTCGGGATCGTCTGTGTCGCCGGCATCTCCCAGGGATCTCTGATGAAGGGTCTGGCCGCCGCGCTCATCGGGGTCCTGGTCTCGACCGTCGGCCTCGATCCGACGAGCGGTGTGCCACGGATGATCTTCGGGATTCCCCATCTGCTGGCAGGGGTCGAGATCATTCCCGCGCTGATCGGCCTGTTCGCGCTTTCCGAGATGCTGATGAAGTCGCACCGGAACCAGCCGGTCCAAAAGGTCATGAAGACGGAAGAACGGATGCGCATCGGCCAGATTTTCATGGACTTCGCCAGGAACAAGTGGCTGGCACTGAAGTCCGCGCTTCTCGGCACCTTCATTGGTCTTCTGCCGGGGACTGGCCCGGCGATCGGCTCCTGGGTGGCCTACGGCGACGCGCTGCGCACCGCGAAGCCGGGCGACAAGTACGGCAAGGGCGAGCCGAAGGGCATCATCGCCTGCGAGTCCGCCAACAACGCCGTCACTGGCGGCGCGATGGTGCCGTTGCTCACCCTCGGCATTCCCGGTGATCCGGTGACTGCCATTCTGATCGGCGCGCTGATGATCCACGGGATCGAACCCGGCCCCTTCTTCATAAGGGATTACGGCTGGCTGTTCGTGGCGATCGTCCTCCTTCTTTTCCTGTCCAACATCTGGATGGTGATCATCGGCCTTCTTTCGCGCGGCACGCTTGCGAAGGTCGTGCAGATCCCCGCCTACATCCTTGTTCCGGTAATCTGCGTGATGGCCGCGGCCGGATCTTTTGCGGTGGTCAACTCGGCCTTCGACGTGCGCATCGTGCTTCTGTTCGGCATCGTGGGTTACCTGATGGTCCGATTTGACTTTCCCGTCGCGGCGGTCGTGCTCGGGCTTGTGCTGGGTCCGATTCTCGAGTCCAATCTCAGGAACGCGCTCATCGGCAGCCAGATGGACCCGACCGTTTTCGTCACGCGGCCGATCAGCCTTGCGATCCTGATTGCGATGGTCGCGCTTCTGCTGATCTGGAAGCGCCAGGCGAAGAAGCAGGCCCGTCTGACAGAGCAGGTTCTCAACGACTCGAAAAAGGGGGATGAGACATGAGCGATGTGCTTTTGCTCCGCCCGGGGGAACTCGGCGGGCTGGTGACGATGGGTGAGGCGATTGATGCCGTGTCGGCAGCATATGGCGGCGCGACCGAGTACCCGGTGATCAATGCGCCCCGACGCCGCGTGCATTCGCCGGATGGCGTTCGCATCAGCAGCTTTCCAGGCGGGGTGCACGCCCTCGGCGTGATCGGGTCGCAGACCCGCGCGGAGCTCGTTCGCCAGGAAGAAGGCCAGCAGCACTACGACTACCGAGAACATCCGGTCTTCGTGCTGAATGATTCGCACACGGGGCGGTTGCTCGCGGTGCTGTTCGGCGAGGTCACGGAACGGGATCTCGGCCCGTCCAGCCTGATGGCCCTGCGCACCGCGGCGACGAGCGGCGTGGGGTTCCGCCATCTCGTGCGTGAGGATGCCCGGACTGCAGGCGTTTTCGGAACGGGGGGGCAGGCGCTGCACCAGATCCAGGCGCTGCTTTGCGAACGGCCCTCGATCACGCGGATCAACGTCTTCGGGCGCGACGAGGAGCGCAGGAGGCGCTTCGCCGCGGATGTCGGCGAGCGCTTCGGCGTCGAGGTGATCCCGGTCGAAAGGCCCGAAGCCGTCATCAAGGGCGCCGACGCGATCCTTTGCGCGACGAACACCAATGTGACGCTTTTCGACGGCGACCTTCTGGAGCCGGGGCAGCACGTGACCGGTATCATCGGTTCCAACATGCAACTCGTGGAGGGCGGGTTCCTGAAGGCGCCGCGACGGGAGATCGACGACAGGACGGCCGAGCGGGCGGACGTCATCGTGGCGAACCTGAGGGACTCGATCGCCTCCGAACGGCAGGGCGACCTTTGGCAGCCAATCGAGGCAGGGCGTCTCTCTCTCGAGGACATCCACGACCTCGGCGAGGTCGTCACCGGTCAGCGCAAGGGGCGCACGTCGGCCGATCAGATCACCTACCACAAGAACAACAACGGGACCGGTGCCGCCGATCTCGCAGTCGCGATGCTCGCCTATCGAAAGGCCCTGGATATGGGACGCGGCACGCGTTTCGACCTGGGAACGTGACGCCTCTAAACGCAACGCACCAAAAGGAACGTCAAATTGACAACTGAAAGAAATCCGGTCGCTTTCGGCGACATGCGGGGGTGGATCGACGCGCTGAAGGCGGCGGGCGAATGCCGCGAGATCGACGCCGAGGTTGATTGGAACGTCGAGCTGGGCACGATCACGCGTCTCGCGCAGGGGCCAGGCACGGGACCCGCCCTGATGTTCAACAACATCAAGGATTACAACGGGTCCGACGCCCGTTGCAGCAAGGTCTTCTGCTCGGCGCTGGGGTCCTACCGCCGCGTCAACATGATGATGGGTCTGCCGGTGGACACGCATCCCCGCGAGCTCGTCAAGCTGGGCCGGACAGTCCTGCAAGAGCAGGTCCCCCCGAAGCATGTTGAGACGGGCCCGGTGAAGGAGAACATCCTGACCGGCGGCGATATCAATCTTTACGACTTTCCCTCGCCACACTGGAATGCGGTCGACGGCGGGCGCTACATCATCACCTACGCAGGCTGCGTGACGCGGCACCCCGAGACGGGCATCATGAATGTCGGGATCTACCGAGGCATGGTGGCCAGCGAGACCGATATTCCCATCCTTCTCTGGCGGGCGCAGCACATCGGGAACCATTTCACGGCCCACCAGGAGAAGGGGCTGAAGGAGATGGATATCGCCTTCGTCATCGGCTGGGAGCCGGTGATGGGCTTCTGTGCGGGCCAGCCGATCCCGGCAGGCGTTTGCGAGTACGACGTGATGGGCGCGATCCGGGGCGAGCCGGTGGAGCTCGTCAAATGCGAGACGGTCGATCTTGAGGTGCCGGCCTCGGCGGAGATCGTCATCGAAGGCAAGATCAGCACGGATCCGGACGACTTCGTGATGGAGGGACCCTTCGCCGAGTTCACGGGCTATGTCGCCGGCGACAGGTCTCCGAAACCCAACGCCAAGATCACGTGCATCACCCACCGTGATGCGCCGATCCTGCGGGGCACGATCGAGGGCTCGCTTCCCGGCAGCTATTCCGAGAACGCGGTGTGTTCGTCGATCATGCGCGCGGCGACGGCATGGAACGTGCTGGAACGCGCTGGCGTGCCCGGCGTGGTGGACGTGAATTGCCCGCCGGTTCATGCCGGCATCAACCTTCTGGTCAGCATCAAGCAGACCTACCGCAACCAGGCCAAGCAGGTGGCCAACGCCATCTGGGGGTCGTCGGCGGCGCATGTCCGCTACAAGCACATCATCGTCGTCGACGAGGACATCGACATTCATGACTACGGGGCAGTGGACTGGGCCGTCGCCTACCGGGTCAACGCCGGCGAGAACGATGTGATCATAATGCCCGAGACGTTCGGCGCCGGTCTTGATCCCTCGACGCGCCGGCGCGACCGCAACGCCGCACTTTTCGGAACCGGCAAGTGGAACCGGCTGCTGATCGACGCGACGATCAACATGGACTACGACCCCGATCCCGACCTGGATGGCGCGCGCTTCCCGCCGACAGTCTGGCCGGAAGAAGATCAGCGCGCGACGGTCTATGCGCGGTGGGATGAACTCGGGCTCGGCGACCTCACGAAAGTCTAGGTGACGGATCGCGCCGCGACAGAGCGTTCTGCCTGATCCATGATCCAGGCGCGGAAGGCGCGATATTTGGGGGTTTGCGCCACCTGCGGCCTGGCGACCAGATAGTATTGTTGCGGCGAAGTCAGGACAAGGTCGAAGGGGTGGACAAGGCGCCCGGCCTGCACGTCGTCATCGACCAGGGGCGTGCGTCCCATGGCTACCCCCAGCCCCAGCCGGGCGGCCTCGAGCGAGGAATTCAGAAGGTCGAAGGAGATCGCGGGTTGTTCCCGCGTCAGTTCGAGCCCCGCCTCGGTCAGCCAAGGGCGCCAGTCGTCCCGATGGCGAAAGTAGAACGACGTCTTGAGCAGC
>Ga0102928_1000803_pt1 | contig 20185 bp, 19 predicted proteins | sample SalPonR1_B_D1_MG_FD_78504 | JGI IMG/M metagenome (GOLD analysis project Ga0102928, IMG submission 78504) | Salt pond soil microbial communities from South San Francisco under conditions of wetland restoration - Salt Pond MetaG R1_B_D1_MG | ecosystem: Environmental > Aquatic > Marine > Intertidal...
AGGATCTCGCCCACTGGCGCAACCGTCTGGTCGCGGTATTTGCGAACCGTAATTCCGAGCTCGTCAAAGCGGTGCTTGACGGCTTTATCGCGTTTGCGCTCGTTGACGCCGTACTCCTCGTTGAAATGCAGTGCTGTAACTTTGTGCTCTTCACAATGGCTCTGCAGTTTACCGATGCTGTCCTCGAAGCGTTTGGCATATGTAAAGGACAGGGGAATGCCGAGCCGGGCCAGTTCTTCGGCCAGGGCGTTGGCATGGGCGATGACGAATTGCACCCGGCCCGGAGACCAGTCGTGTTCCTGCCATTGGTCCGGGGTGAGAATAAAACAGGCTCTCACTTGTGCGCTGCTCTCACAGGCGGCGGTGAGGGCGGGGTTGTCGGCAACCCGTAGATCGTTTCGGAACCAGACCAGTTGTGTCATCCGTAATCCATTGTTGTCTGAGGGATTGATATAAGGGTAATTACAGGCCGGTGTATCAATAAAATCACCAACTTGGATATTCGCCCGGACTGGCTGATTGGATTATAGTGAAGTCACTTTTACAACAATTCAGCCAGGCGATTTTCAGGGAGTTCTGTGGCAGGAATGGAGAATAATAACGAGGGCCGTCGTGACGGCGTGTGGGCCCAGCCTTATTCTCTGGCTTCCGGGCAAACGCAGCATCATCAACTGGGCCACATCCGTTTGTGGGTCACCCTGCTGGATCAGGAGTGGCAGATTCGGTCCGAAGCGCTCGAGCTGGATACCGATCCCGCAAGCTGGACAGAAACCATTGGCCATACCCTGCCATCCGCTTCGGTACCGCTGCAGCGATTTATTCGGGAAAACCAATCATCCACGGTGACATTCCTGCCCGCACTCGCCAACCTGCCTACCGTGATTCGCCCTTTCCAGCCTCTGACTATTCCGCCGGGAGGTCGTTGCACGATCTATGTGGGAACCCTGGTCTGGATGAAGGTCTGCGCAGGGGACAGGCAAGCCGTGCTGACGGAGATCCCCCTGGCGGCTCCGTCACTAACCTGGGTGGGCCGGAATACCATGGAGGGAGAGCTTTGTTACGCCTCACCCAGTTTTGCCAGGCTGGTTCTCGAGGCTGTGCCCAAGCGCCCCTGGCGAGCGGTAACGCCGGTGACCCTGATCAACCGCCGGGAAGAACCCTTGTTGCTGGAGCGGTTCAGCCTGCCAACACCGTTGCTCTCACTGCACCAGAACGAGCGTGGCCAGTTGTGGACGCCGGGTGTAACCGTTGAGGTTGAGACGGATATGAATTCGGCCAGCCTGCATGTAGAGCAGTCATTGTTCGCTGCAGCGGGTGCTTGCCGGCACGTGGCGGATGCCCGGGAGAAGATGGCCCGGGGACGGTTGGTGCGCGCTTTTGACCGGATGTTTGGCTGAAACAGACCAGAGGGAGTTGACGCTTTGCTGGAAACAATAGAGACCGGCGTGATGAAGGTATTTACCGATATCGCCTGGGGGCAGTGGATCAGTTCCGCTTTTCTTGTAGTGCTTGGGCTGTTTCTCGGTTCCCTGGCGGCCCGCAGTGTCGGCCGTTTCATGGCGCAGCGCACCTCCCGCCACCATACCGTCATGGTTCGGCGGCTGGTGTTTTATGTCATTGTTGTTCTGTTCTTTGTGGCGGCCCTGCGGGAGGCCGGTTTTTCCCTCGACGTGGTACTCGGGGCCGCCGGTATTCTGACCGTAGCCATCGGTTTTGCTTCGCAGACCTCGGCATCGAACATGATCAGCGGCTTGTTTTTGCTGGTTGAAAAGCCTTTTGAAATCGGGGATTTCATTGAGGTGGACGCAACACTCGGTGAAGTGGTCGGTATTGATATGCTCAGCGTGAAATTGCGTACGCCAGACAACCTGTATGTGCGGATTCCCAACGAAACCCTGATCAAGACCCGGGTGGTTAACCGCTCCCGGTTTCCCATACGCCGGCTCGACCTGACCGTGGGGATTGCCTACGCTGAAGATGTAGAGCGCGTTGAGAGTCTGTTGCTGGATCTTGCGGAAAAGAACCCGGTCTGTCTCGAAGAGCCCAAGCCGTTCACGCTGGTAACAGCGTTTGGCCCATCCTCTGTTGATCTGCAGTTCTCGTACTGGGTGCCAAAGGACAAGGTGCTTGAGGGCCGAAGCGGCATGATGGTTGCGATCAAGAAAACCCTGGATCGGGAAGGCATTGAAATTCCGTTCCCCCACACCAGCGTGTATGCGGGTAGCCATTCAGAGCCGTTCCGTGTTCAGCTGTTGGGGCCGGAACAAATCACTGAAAAGGATCTCCCGGATGTCGACAAAGACAGCTGAAGTTATCAAAACCATTTCACCGACACCTGCCAAGAACAAAATGAGTCTTGGCTGGCGTGAATGGGTGGCGCTGCCGGACCTGGATATCAGCCGTATCAAGGCAAAAATCGATACCGGAGCCAGAACTTCCTGTCTCCACACGTTCCGTACCGAGCCATACACCGAAAACGGTGAACGGCGCGTGCGCTTCTGGGTCCATCCGGTGCAGAACGATCTACATCAGGTTGTGGAATGCGATGCGAAGGTGCTGGATGAGCGGAACGTCTCCGACTCCGGCGGCCACAAGGAAATGCGCCTGGTCATCGAAACCACGCTGTTGATTGGCGGCCAGAAATGGCCCATTGAAATGACATTGACCAACCGGGATTCCATGCGGTTCCGGATGTTACTGGGTCGTACCGCCATGTCCGGGCGCTCACTGATCTATCCCGAAGCTTCTTATCTTGCCGGCGAACCGGCCTTAAGGACTGAAAAATGAAAATTGCGGTACTGTCGCGAAACCGTCACCTCTACTCGACCCGTCGGCTGGTGGAGGAGGGCATCAATCGTGGCCATGAAGTGAAGGTGATTGACTGCCTGCACTGCTCCATGAACATTACCTCGGCCAACCCCCAGATCCATTATCACGAGGAAGTTCTTGAAGATTTCGATGTGGTGATCCCGAGGATCGGTGCCTCGGTGACCTTCTACGGTACAGCGGTATTGCGCCAGTTCGAAATGATGGGGGTATTCCCCGTTAACGAATCTGTTGCTATTACACGCTCCCGTGACAAGCTGCGCTCCCTGCAACTGCTGGCCCGAAAAGGCGTAGGTATGCCGATCACCGGCTTTGCCAACAAGCCGGACAACGTGCCCGAGTTGCTGCAGATGGTGGGCGGTGCGCCAGTTGTTATCAAGTTGCTGCAGGGCACCCAGGGCATCGGTGTGGTGCTGGCGGAAACCCGGAAGGCGGCGGAGAGTGTGATTGAGGCCTTCATGGGGTTGAAAGCCGATATTCTGGTGCAGGAATTCATCAAGGAAGCCGGCGGCGCCGATATCCGATGCTTCGTGATCGGCGACAAGGTGATTGCCGCCATGAAACGCCAGGGCGCGGAAGGCGAATTCCGGTCCAACCTCCACAGGGGGGGCAGCGCCTCTCTGGTGCGGATAACGCCCGAGGAACGCCGCACTGCCATCACCGCAGCCAAGTCCATGGGCCTGAACGTGGCAGGTGTGGACTTGTTGCGTTCCAGCCGGGGCCCACTGGTGATGGAGGTGAACTCCTCCCCTGGCCTTGAGGGCATCGAGAATGCCACCAGCAAGAACGTTGCCGGCATGATCATCAACTGGACCGAGAAAAATCAAAAGCCCTGGAAAACCCGGACCAAGGGGAGAGGTTAAAGCATGGCCCGCGCCCCTTACGAAATTGCCGGTACCCAGGTAAAGGCCGGCACCCGGCAAACCGTGGAAGTTCCGGTCGCCAAGCTTTATACCCACACGCCGCTGCACATTCCCGTTGAGGTCGTGCATGGTCGACGGGACGGTCCGGTATTGATGGTGTGCGGCGCCATCCATGGTGATGAGATCAACGGTGTCGAGATTGTCCGGCGTGTGCTCACCAATTCGGCCCTGAGGCACCTTCGGGGCACCCTGGTGGCCGTGCCTATCGTTAATATCTTCGGATTTGTCCAGCGCACCCGCTATCTGCCGGACCGGCGGGACCTGAATCGCTGTTTCCCGGGTAGCGAAAGCGGGTCTCTGGGCGGGCGCATTGCCTATTTGCTGCGTACCCAGATCATGGAGCGGGTCACCCACATCATCGATTTGCACACCGGGGCGATTCACCGGTTCAACCTGCCGCAAATCCGGGCCGAACTCAAAAACCCGGAAACGGTTCGTATGGCGGAAGCCTTTGGTGCCCCGATCATTATCAATGCCGGCTTGCGGGAAGGAAGCCTCCGGGCCTACGCCGATTCACAGGATATTCCGGTGATCACCTTCGAGGGTGGCGAGGCGCTGCGCTTCGACGACGTGGTGATCGGTAGCGGTGTGAAAGGGGTGATTCGGGTCATGCGTGAACTGGAAATGATCCCGGCGAAAAAAGGGCCCAAGGCACCGAGAAAGCGGTCTGAAACCGCCGCCAACTCCCAGTGGGTGCGGGCGGATATCGACGGGATTATGCGTCCGGTTGCCCGCCTGGGGCAGAAGGTGCGCAAAGGCCAGAGGCTGGCTATGGTGGCGGATCCCTTTGGCGAATCGGAAACCGCGGTGGTGTCACCCTGCTCGGGTATCGTTATCTGTGTGAACAATCTGCCGCTGGTGAATGAGGGCGAGGCGATTTATCACGTTGCCCGGTTTGACGAACTCAGTGAGGCGGAAAAAGCCATGGATTATTTCCGTAGCAGCTACGAAGGGGACGTTGGCGACGATGTGGTTCCGGTGCACCCCTGGGATGACCGCCAGAAATAAGCGAGAGGACAGCCATGATCTGGGATCAGTCGTTTATCGAGTTGGCGCCGCTTCCACGGGGCTTTCATCTGGTCACCAATGAAATCCTGGCCCAGGCGCCGGATCTCACCAACTGCGAGGTTGGGCTACTGCACCTGTTCATCCAGCACACCTCTGCATCCCTGGCGGTGAATGAAAACGCTGACCCGGATGTACGGGGTGATCTGGAACGCCACTTCAATGTCATGGTGCCGGAGAATGCGCCGCACTACGAGCATGTGATGGAGGGGCCGGACGATATGCCCGCTCACATAAAAAGCATACTGATCGGCCCATCTCTGACCCTGCCGGTAAGTCATGGTCATCTGGCACTGGGAACCTGGCAGGGGCTTTACCTCTGCGAGCACCGGGACCGGGCCGGTAGCCGGCGTATTGTGGCAACCTTGCAGGGGCGTTGGTAATTCTGCGCCGGTAGTGACCTGGTGCCTCCCTACGTGTCGGCCTTCACCCATTGGTTCGTCCTGATGGGTGGACATCCACCCATTTTACTGCTCTGGACTTTTTCCTGATTTCAGTAATGCTCTGTTTTAAATAGTTAATTCAGAACTGGTCTGCTCCTTGCTCATTGGGTTACCCACCGAAGCTGTCAGAGCTTCGTTGAGCACCCAACAAACAAAATGAAACGGGAGCATTCTTTATGAAAACCCAAGCCGTAATGGCGGTAGCATTCGCCTCCACCTTCGCCGTCGCAACCCCCGCAGCAGCCCAGGACCGTTCAGACTGGCCGAGCAACTTCACCGTTGGTACTGCCAGCCAGGGTGGGACCTACTTTGCCTATGGTTCCGGTTGGGCCAACTTTGTAGCTGAAAACCTGGGCGTCTCCGGCGGTGCCGAAATCACCGGCGGTCCGGTGCAGAACATGGCGCTCGTGCATACTGGCGACCTGAAGTTCGGCCTGACCACCATGGGGCCGGCCCGGGAATCCATGGAGGGCAATAGCCCGCTTGCTCCGGGGATGAAGATGGACAACGTTTGCGCCATGTTCCCGATGTACGAAACGCCGTTCTCGGTAACCGCGCTCTCCAGCTCCGGCATCACTTCCATTGCCGACATCCCCGATGGTGCCACCATTGGCTTCGGCCCGGCGGGCTCCACGTCTGACACTTATTTCCCGCGAATGATGGAAACCCTGGGCGTAGACTTCGAACGTCGCAACGGCAGCTGGTCTGATCTGGGCGGTCAGCTCCAGGATGGCCTTATTGACGTGGTCGCTTTCGCGGCAGGTATCCCAATTCCGGCGGTCAGCCAGCTGGAAGTACAGACCGATGTGAACATCATCGGTATGACCGATGCCGAGGCAGAGACCATCATCAACAACTTCCCGGTTTCCGAGTTCATTATCCCGGCGTCCACCTACCAGTCTCTGGAAGAGTCGTCCCGCGTGGTGTCCATGTGGAACTTCGCCATGGTCAACTGTGATGTACCGGAAAGCTTCGTGTATGAGATCACCAAGCTGACCATGGAGAACAACGACAAGATGGTCTCCATCCATAAGGCGGCCCGTAATTCGGTTCCCGAGAACTATACGAAGAACAACGTTCTGCCCTGGCACCCGGGCGCTGCGCGTTGGTTTAACGAGAACGGTTACCCGATCGAAGACGGCCGGATCAAGTAACAGTGCTCGAGCGGGGGGCTGCCTGGCGGCCCCTCGCAAATGACGGCCAGCAGGGTTCTGGCCCCGATTTGCCTGCAAGCAGGGTGTGTCATGACTACCGAACAAAACTCCAAAGACCTTTCGGACATTGAAGTGGGCGAGGACCATGTACTCGCCCACAACGTGGACGATGAGCCGGTCGAAGCCAACCGCCGGCTGTTTGAAGGCGGCCTGCTGAAATTCGTCGCCATGCTGGCGATCGCCTATTCAGCCTTTCACCTCTATTCCCTGAACATAGCGCCCCTGGAAACCTGGTCGTTCAGGATCGTTCATATTGCCGGCGCCCTGGTGCTGGGTTTCGTGTTGTTTGCTGGCGCCAGGTTCGTGTCATCGGAAGAGGGCGGCGCCCGCCACCGATGGACAACCTGGATCAGTGCTGGCGCCATGCTGCCGGCCCTCTACGTGCTTTATCAGACTTTTTCGTTCTGGCAGATGGTCCAGGACGGCGCCATGCGGATTCCCGTCGAGCTGGAGGTGTGGCACTTTGGCTGGCCGCTGCTGGCGGTAACGGGCATTGGCATTGTGATGAGCTGGTTCCATCAACGTGAGCGATCGGTATTCAGTGTTCCCGATCTGGTGTTGATCGTCTGCTCCCTGGCCGTGGCCGCCTATTTCCTGGTGGTCTATAACACGTCCATGCGGATGTCGACCGGCACTTCCTTCGCACCGGTGGGTATCTCGTTCGCCGCCATCGCCGGTACCGCTTTGATCATGGAGTTGACCCGGCGTGTCGCCGGCATGGCTCTGGTCATCATCGGTCTGGTGTTCCTGGCTTACGTGTTTGCCGGCCCCTACCTGCCGGGTTTCCTCGGGTACCCGGGACTTTCGGTTCAGCGATTCTTCAGCCAGGTTTATACCGATGCCGGGATCCTTGGGCCGACCACGGCGGTGTCATCGACCTACATCATTCTGTTCATCATTTTTGCCGCCTTCCTGCAGTCCTCCAAGGTGGGCGACTATTTCGTGAACTTTGCCTTTGCCGCAGCCGGCCGTTCCCGGGGTGGCCCGGCCAAGGTTTCGATCTTCGCTTCCGGTTTGATGGGCATGATCAACGGCACCAGTGCCGGCAACGTGGTATCCACCGGTTCGTTGACGATTCCACTGATGAAGAAAGTGGGTTACAGCAAGCAGTCTGCCGGCGCTGTCGAGGCGGCTGCGTCCACCGGCGGGCAGATCATGCCGCCGATCATGGGCGCTGGCGCTTTTATCATGGCGGAGATTACCGGCATTCCCTACACCGAGATTGCCATTGCTGCCATCATTCCGGCGATCCTGTATTTCGCCTCGGTCTACTTCATGGTGGATTTTGAGGCCGCCAAGACGGGCATGCGGGGCATGCGTGAAGATGAGCTGCCGAAGCTCAAAACCATGATGAAGCAGTGCTATCTGTTCGTGCCGATCATTATCCTGATCGTGGCCCTGTTCATGGGTTACTCGGTGATCCGGGCAGGAACCCTGGCTACCGTCTCCGCCGCTGTCGTGAGCTGGATTTCCCCGAACAAGATGGGATTGCGTCACATACTGGAAGCACTCGAGATTGCCTCCTACATGGCGATTCAGATCATTGTGGTGTGCGCGGCGGCCGGGGTAATTGTTGGCGTTATCTCCCTGACCGGGGTGGGCGCACGCTTCTCCGTGTTGTTGCTGGACGTTGCTGCCACTAGCCAGTTGCTGGCGCTGATCTTCGCCATGTTCATCTCCATTCTGCTGGGTATGGGGATGCCGACCACGGCGGCCTATGCGGTTGCCGCCTCGGTGGTAGCGCCGGGCCTGGTCCAGCTGGGAATTGAACCGTTGACGGCGCACTTCTTCGTGTTCTACTTCGCTGTAGTCTCCGCGATCACGCCACCCGTTGCGCTTGCGTCCTATGCCGCGGCAGGGATTTCCGGCGCCAACGCCATGGAAACCTCTGTGGCCTCGTTCCGGATCGGCATTGCGGCATTCATCGTGCCCTTTATGTTCTTCTACAACGGCGCGCTGTTGATGGAAGCCGGCTGGTTCGAGATCGCAAGGGCGCTGGTAACCGCAACCTTTGGTGTGTACATGCTCTCTGGCGGAGTGCTGGGCTGGTTTGCGAGCATTTCCGCATCCTGGATAACCCGACTTCTCCTGATTGCGGCCGCGTTGCTGATGATCGAAGGTGGGCTATGGACAGACCTCACCGGTATCGCCCTGGCAATCCTGGCCTTCGTTATCCAGAAACAGCGCAAAACCCGCCTGGCCACTGCCGGCGCCCTTTAAAAGGCGCCCGCTGGCTGGGACAGCACAACCGTGCCATGGAGTCATGGTGCGGTTGTTCTGCACTTGGCCTGGCTATACTCTAGCGGCTTTCCGCGGTTTTTCGGGAACCGGATGCTATGTCTTACCGTATCGGTGTTTTTCTGCTTTTCGTAGCGACCCTCGTGGCTGCCTGGCTGCTCGGCGGCTGGGTTGGATATCGGCAGGTGGAGCAGGAGAGCCTGGAGGAGTCCTTCCGATATCGCCAGTTGGTGGCCAACGAGCTGAACCGGTATCTCCCGGTACCCGAGCTGATGGCCGAGCATCCGGTGCTGCAGCGAGCGTTGCAGGCGCCTGACAGTCCCTCCGCCATTCTTTCGGCCAATGAACAGATGCAGCGAATGGCCACGATCGTGGGCAGTTCGGATGTCTACCTTATGGATACCCGCGGCCTGACAATCGCAGCCAACAATTACCTTCAGTCAGACAGTTTCGTCGGGCGGAATTTCAACTTCCGGCCTTATTTCTATGAGGCGATGGGATCGGGCGACTCGTCGATTTATTTCGCGCTTGGCCTGATGTCTGGTGTCCGTGGACTGTATTTCTCGCATCCCGTTCTGGACGAGGAGGGCCAGATTATGGGTGTGGTTGCGGTGAAGGTGCTGGTTCATGAACTTGAATCCCAATGGGATCGCCCAGCTGGCCTGCGAGAGGCGGAGATGGTCGTGCTGGATCAGAATGGCATCAGTTTTCTGGCGAGCAGGCAGGACTGGCTCTACCGGAATTTCTCAGAGCTGGCGAATGCCGTGCCTGACGAGTATTCCCGCCGGCGCTATCCCGACCGTGATCTGACGCCAATGGCGTTGGAGTCGTTGGGAACACCCTGGGGACTCTTGGAGCAGTCAGCAACGGTCCGCATCCGGGAGAATGGTAAGCCCCGCGAGTATCTGAGCGTGCGCACGCCCCTGCCACGGATGGACTGGACGCTTCAGGTTATGGTGAGCACCCGTTCGGTCGTCTGGACCCGGCTGGGTTTTGTGGTCGGTGGCGCGGCGCTGTTCTTTGGTGGGCTGTTGACCTGGCTGTACCTTCGCGAGCGCTACAGGCGCGAGGCTGAACTGGCTCTGCGGGGCGAGCAACTGGAGCGCAGCGTGGCCGAGCGGACCGCCGACCTGGAGAATTCCAACCGCAAGCTGGTGGGAGAAATCCGAGAGCGTGAGCGCACCCAGAACGAGCTTCGGGAAACCCAGCAGGAGCTAATCCAGGCTGCAAAACTGGCGGTGCTGGGGCAAATGTCTGCGGGCCTCAATCATGAAATGAACCAGCCTCTGACGGCCATTCAGACTTATGCCCGAAACAGTCGCCGCTTCCTTGAGAAGGGCGCCGGAGAGATGGTGGATGCTAACCTGTCAGAAATCATCCTCCTGTGTGACAAGATGGCGGAGCTTACCCGGCAATTCAAAGTGTTTGCGCGCAAATCTGAGGGTCCGCCGGCGGTGGTGGATCTCCGGCAACCGATTGATGCATCTCTGAAAATTATCGTTGCCCAGCAATCGAGCTCGAAAATCGATATCCAGTGGCACCGTCCGGATGCGCCAGTGATGTGCCACGGCGACCTGATACGGGTTGAGCAGGTTATGGTCAACCTGATGGCCAACGCTGTCCAGGCGGTCGAGGGCGGTGTGCGGCCGGAAATCCGGATCGATATAGAAGAAACCGAGCAGTGCTGGAAATGCCTGGTGCGCGACAACGGGCCGGGATTGCAGGGCGATACCGAACAGATTTTCGAGCCCTTTTTCACTACCAAATCGGTCAAGCAGGGGCTGGGCCTGGGGTTGTCCATTTCGCGCCAGATCGTTGATGCGCTCGGTGGCAGCCTGATTGGTCGCAACCGCAAGGATGGTCCGGGCGCCGAATTTGTCTTAACCCTCAGGAAGCGGGAGGCCACGGAATGACAGAACCCTCGGTAATCTTTGTGGATGATGATCCCCACATCCGACAGGCCATTGCCCAGACGCTGACCCTGGAGGATCTGCCGGTCAGCTGTTTCGAGGACGCACCCTCGGCGCTCAAGAACCTGAATGCCGACTATGACGGTGTGGTTCTGTGTGATTACAATATGCCCGGGATGGATGGCCTGGAAATGCTGGATCGGATCCGTGCTATCGATGACACGATTCCGGTAATCATTCTTACCGGTCAAGGTGATATAAGCACGGCAGTCACGGCCATGCAGCAGGGTGCTTACGATTTCATTGAGAAGCCCTTTGATCATGACGAGCTGATTGAGCTGCTGCGCCACGCCCTGGAGAAGCGACACCTTGCCCTCGAAAATCGACGCCTGAAGGCCCAGCTGCGTCACCTGGCCAAGCCTGGTCCCCGGATGCTCGGTGATTCTCCGTCCATGCAGAAAGTCATGGCTACTATTGATCCGATTCTTGATATCTCTGCCAATATTCTGCTGCATGGAGAGACCGGTTCGGGCAAGGACGCGCTGGCCCGGTATATCCACGAGAATAGCGGCCGCAGTGCCCATAATTTTGTCGCGATTAACTGCGGTGCGGTTCCCGAAAACCTGATTGAGAGCGAACTGTTCGGTCACGAAGCCGGTGCCTTCACCGGGGCGGAAAAACGCCGGATCGGCAAGATCGAGCACGCCGACAAGGGCACCCTGTTCCTGGATGAAGTGGAAAGCATGCCAATGCCGTTGCAGGTGAAACTGTTGCGGGTGCTTGAGGAGCAGCGTGTGGAGCGCCTGGGCAGCAATCAGGTGCAGGAAGTGGACGTGCGGATCATTGCCGCCACCAAGGCCGACCTGAAAAAGCTCAGTGACTCGGGCGAGTTCCGGTCGGACCTCTATTACCGGCTGAACGTTGTAAAAGTGGACATTCCGCCGTTGCGCGAACGTAAAGAAGACGTCCCGATGCTGTTCCACCACTTCGTTCTTATTGCGGCGGCTCGCTATGACCGAGAGAGTATTCCCCTGGATGCCGGTCAGGCCGCCCGGCTGATGCAACATTCCTGGCCGGGTAATGTCCGTGAACTCCGGAACCTGGCAGAGCGCTATGTGTTGTTGGGGCCGGCAGCACTGGATGAAAACGAGCCCTCGGAGACAGCCAACGTAGCAGGTCGGCAGACTCTGGCCGAGATGATGGACGGCTTTGAGCGCTCCGCCATTATCAGTGCCCTGAATGCCTGCCACGGCAGCATCAAGGACACCATGGTTCAGCTCGGTATTGCCCGTAAAACCCTGTACGACAAGATGCGTAAGCATGGGTTGGACAAAGCCCAGTTCAAGGATTGAGCTACAAAAAATTACCGCCATGGTTACAGGCCAGAAACAAACTACGCAGTATCATCAATGATATTTCCGGCAGGTTTTTCGTAGTCTTGGCGGCTTTTCCATGCCGGGCTGCCCGGCTGACCGATCGCTTAACCTTAAAGACTAGCAGCCATGAAAAACCTGACTATCCAGACACGGGTACTTTTGCTGGCCCTGGTGCCAGTGATTGTGCTCACGGCATTCCTGACAAGCTATAACCTGAACCAGGCCAGCGCTATTGGCGAAGAGGCTGTTGCCGGCTTCTCCTCCGACATGGAAGAAAGCAAGCGGCAGGAGCTGCAGAACTATTTGGCTGTCGCCAAATCCTCCATCGAGCATCTGTACAATCAACCGGGATCCGCAGATGACCCGGAGGTTCGCGAAAAAGCCTGGGAGATCCTGCGACAGCTTCGCTTCAACGATTCTGGAAGTACCGGTTACTTCTTCGCCTATGACACCAAAGGTGTCAACGTAATGCATGGCGTCAACCAGTCTCTGGAGGGGAGAAATCTGTGGGATTTCCAGGACCCGAACGGAACCTATCTCATTCGTGAGCTGGTAAAGGCAGCGCGCGGTGGCGGTGGCTACGTTCCCTACGGCTGGAAGAACAGTGATACCGGGGAAGTGGCACCCAAACTGGGTTACGCAGAAATGCTGCCCAAATGGGGCGTAATGATTGGTACCGGTTTCTGGATTGATGGCCTGGAGTCCCAGGTTGCGGCGATGGAGAATCAGGTTGGGGATTCCCTCGAGGACGCCGTCATCGGGTCAATCAGCACCTCGCTTGTCGCCCTGGCGCTTATCGTCCTGCTTGCCCTGATTGTTGTTCGCAGCATTATTCGTCCGCTGAAATCTGCGGTTTCCGCCATGAACGATATTGCCAGCGGCGATGGCGATCTGACCCGGCGTCTGGACGTTTCCGGCAAGGATGAGCTTGGGCAGTTGGCGACCGCATTCAACAGTTTTGCCGACCAGGTGCATGGTCTGGTTGAGCGTGTGTTGTCCTCCACGCGGACCTTGAACGAGGCCACGGCTGACCTGAACCAGGTCATGACTGAGGCCGAGCAGGGTGTCGAGCGGCAGAAGTCCGAGAGTGATCAGGTGGCAACGGCCATGAACGAAATGACCGCCGCGGCCCAGGAGGTTGCCAGCAACGCAAGCGAAGCATCCACGGCTGCCGACCACGCCAATGGGCAGGTCTGTGATGCCCAGGGCCTGGTGCATCAGGCTTCGGAGGTCATTGGTGGGCTTTCGGAGCAAGTGGGTGAGGGCGTTCGGGTTATCGAGCAGCTGGGCGCCGACTCTCGACGCATCGACAGTGTGCTGGAAGTCATTCGTGAAATTGCTGATCAGACCAATCTGTTGGCCCTGAACGCAGCCATAGAGGCGGCCCGCGCCGGTGAGGCTGGACGAGGTTTTGCGGTGGTTGCCGATGAGGTGCGCACCCTGGCTCGCCGAACCCAGCAGAGTACCCAGGAAATCCAGGACATGATTGAGCGGCTGCAGTCCGGTGCGGGCAATGCCGTCAAGCTGATCGGCTCAATCAGTGAGCGCAGCGAAGCGACCGTCGAAGAAACCCGACAGGTGAACGAGGCGCTGCAGCGTATTGGTCAGGCGGTGGCAACGATCACGGATATGAATACCCAGATTGCCAGCGCTGCGGAAGAGCAGACCAGTGTTTCCGAGACCATCAATCAGAATGTGCATGAGATTGTCGCGATCACCGAACAGACGGCGCAGGGAACCCGCCGGGCCGGAGATGCGACGCAGCGCCTGAGGAATCTGGCGTCTGAAATGTCGAGTGAGGTAAGCCGCTACCGGGTCTAGATCCGTTTTGAAATTCGAAATGAAAAGGGGGAGAACGTGGGTTCTCCCCCTTTTTTTGCCGTTTGGCGGCTCGCGAGTGTCAGAGATTGGCCTCGGCAAACTCTGCCAGCAGCGAACGCGGAACGCCCTGCAGATGAATATGGGCGCCGTGGCGGAAACGCTTGAATCGCTCGGTCATGTAGGTGAGGCCCGAGCTCAGGGCGCTCAGATAAGGCGTATCAATCTGGGCAAGGTTGCCCAGGCAGATCACCTTTGAGCCATTACCGGCCCGGGTGATGATGGTCTTGATCTGGTGTGGCGTCAGGTTCTGGGATTCATCGATGATGATCAGGCTGTGCTGGAAGCTGCGGCCCCGGATGTAATTCATGGACTTGAAGTGCAGGGGCACCTTGCTGAGGATGTAGTCGACGCTCGCCGTCATGTTCTCATCGTCTTCATGGAGTGCTTCCAGGTTGTCGACGATGGCGCCCAGCCAGGGCTCCATTTTTTCGGCCTCGGTACCCGGCAGGAACCCGATGTCCTCATCCAGCCCCTGGGTAGAACGAGTGGCGATGATGCGCTTGTAAAGCTTGCTGGCCACGGTCATCTCGATGCACGCGGCCAGGGCCAGGATAGTTTTGCCCGAGCCGGCGGAGCCGGTCAGGTTGACCAGATGAATGTCCGGGTCCAGCAGCAGGTTCAAAGCCATGGCCTGATAGATGTCCCGGGGTACCAGGCCCCAGACTTCCTCGTTCATCAGGTCGTGCTGGTGCAGGTCCTTGATAACCAGCTGGGTGTCGGTGATATCCACCACCTTGCCGACGAAGCCCATTTCATCGATAACAAATTCGTTGATGTTCAGCTTCGCCAGTTCGCCTTCCCGTTTCAGGATGTGCTCGGTCGAGCCTTCCCGCTGAACGGTTTCCACTTTCTCGATGGTGTCCCAGAAGGAGTTCGGGAACTCCCGGTAGCCCTTGGGCAGAAGGTCAATGTCGTCCAGCAGCTGATCGTTGTGGTAATCCTGGGCCTCCACGCCGAAGCCGCGCGCCTTCAGGCGCATGTTGATGTCCTTGGACACCAGGATGATATCGCGGGACTTGTGGCGGTTCTGGAGCGCGGCCAGGGTATTGATGATCTTGTTGTCGTTCAGGTGCTCTGGCAGCGAGTGGTTGCCGCTGTCACCGGTGCTCATCAGGATCGAAAGACTGCCCAGGGGCTCGGCCTTCTTGCCACGAACAATGGGGACGCCTTTCTCGATCACCTTCGGGCTGGCATCGCCCAACAGCTTGTCGATGTTGCGAATGGCCTGGCGGCAGTCGGCGGCCACGGCCTGTTTGCCGGATTTGAGGCTGTCGAGTTCTTCGAGGACCGTCATCGGGATGATGACATCGTGTTCTTCAAAGTTGAGGAGGGCGTTCGGGTCGTGGATCAGGACGTTGGTGTCGAGGACGTACATCTTTCGGCGAGCTTGCGGTGCTCTGGGCATAAGTGGCGCTACCTCTCTGGTGGCTCAGTCGTTATCGGCGCAGCGTTGCGTGAGTCCCTCATCCGAGATCACTTTCAGCATATCGTAAGTCGTTATGATGCCGGTGATTTTTGAATCATTGGTGACAAAGATCCGGTGCAGGTGTTCGCGCATCATGATATTGGCAATGTCGCGCACCGGCGTCTTCTCGTCAACCGATAAAACGATGGGGGTCATGATGTCGCGGACTTCCACTGGCACCTTCCCCATTTCTTCAAAGATCACCATCCGCAGGCGCCGGGCTTCTTCGCGTTCTTCCGGTGTCAGGTGCCGGTCGGCGTCGGAGCGTGTGGCGTTCCAGCGGAATTCGGTGATGTCTTTCAGGGTGGCGATGCCGACAATCTCGCCGTCATCATCGGTGACGGGGCTGCCGGTTATTTCGTTGTCGGTGAGAAAGCGCGCCAACCGGTCCATGGTCCAGGACTGGGGGACGGCCTTGATACTGGGGGTCATGATCTCGTAGGCGAGAACGGTCATTGCTCTGGGCTGCCTTTTGAAGTCCTTTCCGAAAGCTTAGCGCGTGATGTCTTGCGCGTCATCCCTTCATGGGGGTGATGGTTCAGGGACCAGGTGGTCTGACACCGGTCAGTTGGCCCTTTTTGTCGTAGACCAGTTCATAACCCTGGTACTTTTCCCGGTTCGCAATGCGCTCCAGCTCCTCCATGGATCGCACGGGAATGTCCACCAGCAGGGAGTTCACCAGCCAGCCTGGTAGCGAGCCATTGGGGTCGGTGTGCTGAATCCAGACCATCCTGGTCTTGTCCCCGTCTGGCGTGAATCGGTACAGGGTGTCGGACCGGTCCACCCGCACCCGGCTTCCGTTCTCCGCCCGCTGGTCGGGCATGGCGTTCAGGTCCATGACAATCTCTCCGGAAGCCCGATTGCCGTGGGTCCGGATACGCAGGACATAGTCACGGTCGGTCACCGGCCAGGGCATGTCGTTCACTGAATAGGCAAAGCGATCGTGGAACTCGCCATCGCCGAAGGCATAGGATTCGGTGCAGTTGTGTACCCACTCGACGCAGGAGCCGGGGTTGGCCATGACGGCCATCAGGTTTTCGATGGGCGCATGGAGTACCGCCACGGCCTTGAAGGCTTTGAAGCTGGAGTCTGGCTGGTCGATGGTATACACCCGGATATGATCGGCTTCCTTTCGCAGCGTCCATTCCTCGTCGGTTTCATTGGGCAGTTCAGCCCGGGCACTGGCGGCGACAGCAAATACCAGCAATGCACAGACAAGCCCGCTGATGACCGAGGCCCAGCCCCTAATGCCATGGGCTATGCTCTTTCTCATAGGGTACACTTCCTTGCAGATGGTGGCCCGAGTCTAGCATGAGGCTTTTACTGGCATGGCCACAGAAACAGTGGTTTGTGAACCAGGTAGCGACCCGCCGATTCGATTCACTGAATTGGCCCGATCTGACGACGACTATGACAATGGAAAAGCTGATCAACGGCAAAGGGCAGGTGGCTCCGGGGCTGCTGGATGAACCGGTCAAAGAGATTAACTACCTGGACTATGACCTGCGCACGGTAATGGACCGCCCCCGTTCACGGCTGGCCAGGGGCTGGCGCTTCAACCAGTTTCAGTTTATCAGCGCCATGGGCCCGGGGTGGGTGTTTGGCCTGGCAGTGGTGGATCTGAAACTGCTGGGAAGCGGGTTCTTCTATCTTTACGATTTCGAAACCGGTCAGATGATGGAACAGTCGTTCCTGCAGCCTCTGGCCAGGCAAACCCGCATCGAACCACTGCCGGAGGAAGGCGTGGCGACGTTCAGTAAGGGCGCGGTTGACGTGCGAATCGCGCCTTCCGTTGAGGGCCGAACGATTACGGTGTCGGCCCCCGGTGGTATCCGTATCGAACTTACCCTGAAAGAAGATCGGGACCCGCTCCGGCTGGTTTGCCCGGCCGGCTACAACGGCTGGGTTTTTACCCGCAAGTCAGCGGGTTTGCCGGTGGAAGGGGAAGTGCGCTGGGATCACCGTATCTGGCGCTGCGACGAGCAGACTCGCGGATCCATCGACTGGAGCTGTGGCTTCATGCGCCGGGAAACCGCGTGGAACTGGGCCTGTCTGGCGGGCCAGCTTCCGGATGGACGTTCTCTGGGGCTGAACCTGGCCGCTGGGGTCAATGAAACCGGGATGACGGAAAATGCGCTCTGGCTGGATGGCGTCTGCCACAAGCTTGGGGCAGCTCAGTTCCGTTTCGATCGCTATCAACCGGGCAGTGACTGGCATGTGACCACGGAGGATGGCCGGATTGATCTGCATTTTGTTCCTGCCGGTGTTCGCAAGGAAAAACTGAACGCCTGGGTGCTGGCATCCAACTTCCGGCAGTACGTGGGTACGTTCAATGGAACGGTAACGGATGCGGCTGGCGGGAAAATCGAGGTTAAAGGTCTGCGGGGTCTGATGGAAGACCACTTCGCAAGGTGGTAAGAGATGGCCTGCCCCACCCGGGACAGGCCGGATCAAACGGTTTACCGCTCCGGTAGCGTGACGTTCAGCTCCAGTACCGAGCAACTCTCGTTGCGGTCCACTTCAACCTGAACCATGTCGTCGCTTATCTGAACGTACTTGCGGATAACCTCAAGCAGCTCCTGCTGGAGCTGGGGCAGGTAATCCGGCTGCTCGCGCTGGCCCCGTTCGTGGGCGACGATGATCTGCAGGCGTTCTTTGGCAACGCTTGCGGATTTGTTTTTCTTGCCCTTGAAATAATCGAGGAAACTCATCCCTTAGCCCCCCTTGAACATCCGTGAGAAGAAACCCTTCTTCTGGGACGTCATGAAACGGTGTTCCCGTTCCTCACCCAGCAGGCGTGCGACTGCGTCTTCATAGGCCTGGCCAGCATCGCTGTCCTCTTCGAGGATAACGGGCAAGCCCTGGTTTGACGCATTCAGTACAATCTGGCTTTCGGGAATGACACCCAGCAGCGGAATCGCGAGGATCTCCTCCACATCCGCCACGGACAGCATCTCGCCCTTATCAACCCGCGAGGGGTTGTAGCGGGTCAGAAGCAGGTGTTCCTTGACCTGATCCTGGCCCATTTCGGCACGGCGGGACTTGCTCTGCAGAATGCCCAGAATGCGGTCGGAGTCCCGGACGGAGGATACTTCGGGATTGGTGACCACAATCGCTTCATCGGCATAATACAGCGCCATCAGCGCGCCATGCTCAATGCCGGCGGGGGAGTCGCAGACGATGTAATCGAAGGTTTCGGAAAGCTCGTTGATCACCTTCTCGACACCATCTTTGGTCAGTGCTTCCTTTTCCCGGGTCTGGGAGGCCGGAAGGATATAGAGGGTATCGACCCGCTTGTCGCGGATCAGGGCCTGGTTCAGGGAGGCTTCGCCCTGGATCACGTTTACGAAGTCGTACACCACGCGCCGCTCGCAGTTCATGATCAGGTCCAGGTTGCGCAGGCCCACGTCAAAATCGATGACTACTGTCTTGTGGCCCCGTTTGGCAAGGCCGGTGCTGATCGAGGCGCTGGTGGTGGTTTTGCCAACGCCGCCCTTTCCTGAGGTAACGACAATAATTCTAGCCAAGGTTCTGTTCCTGTTTCTCGGTGGATTCGTCGTGTCTGCCGAATTATCCGGTCAAGTTATTGTATTCAGCTCCAATATCAGGCCTTGTCCAGTGGCGTTACCACCAGCAGGTCGTCCCTGAGCTGGATCTGCACAGCGCTTTTCCAGCCATTTTCCTGAAGATCTTCGGAGATTTTATAGTGTCCCGCGATGGACACAAGCTCCGCTTCCAGGGATTGGCAGAAAACCCGTGCGGACTCTGCGCCATGAATGCCGGCCAGCGCCCGTCCCCGGAGGGGACCGTAAACATGGATGTTGCCTGCTGCAAGCACTTCGGCACCGGCCTGTACCGGTGCCAGAATAACCAGGTCACCTTCCGGCGCGTGAACCTGCTGGCCGGAACGCACCGGCTGGGAGATGATCTTGGCGGGGGGCGGGTCGCCGGCAGCGCCCGTCGAGGCAGCAACAACTGCGGTTTCTGCTTCCTCTGCGGCTACCTGTTCGGCTTCATGGGTGCGATCGCGCTGGCCGTTGCCCGGGAGTAATGCCAGTGCAGCGCCCCGGGCGAGGCGGCGCTGGTCGTCGGTGCCACCGCGCACGCCAATCACGTGGATGTTGTTGCGCCGACAGGTACCGATGATTTTGAAAAAATCCAGTTCGCTGTCCAGCCCCTGGTATTTCTCCAGACTGATGATCAGCGGAATGTCCTTGAAGAACCCGGGGGCCTGGCTGATCTTGTCCCGCAAAACTTCTTCGAACTCACCGTCGTCAAAGTAGTAGAGCTCCAGGGCTGTCATGGACACGCTGGCGCTTTTTAGCTGAAAACCCTGTTTTACCCCGGAGGTGGCGGTATCGCTCATGAAGGAGTCTCTTCCCTGGTCATGTTGTCGGTTGGGTTCGGGCGCTGCCGGAGTGGCACGCCTTCGAATCGGATGCCTGACCATCCGGTGCTGATAAACTGGCGGATGTTGCCATGGCTCTCGCCGGTCGGGTCGTCCAGAACCTGCTGATAATGTTCGGCAAACAGTTTGAGTGTGTCCACTTCGCTCAGGTTGCAGTACTGGCCAAGGCCAAAGATCCGGCAGGATCCGGCGTTCTCACCCTCCGCGTTCACCAGCGGGCCGTTGCGGAAGCCACAGGGCTGGTACTCAAAATGCTCTTCGATCAGCGCCAGGGAGTCTTTGAAGCTGGCATGGCCAGCGTCCAGGGATGCCAGATGGATCCTCACGGCATCATTGACACTCATTATTTATGATCCTGCTTGGGGCCTGTCTGGTAGAGGGCTTTCCAGTCCTCATAGGGCATGCCGTAAATCTCTTCACGGGCTTGCGGATCAGA
>Ga0102928_1000804_pt1 | contig 20185 bp, 24 predicted proteins | sample SalPonR1_B_D1_MG_FD_78504 | JGI IMG/M metagenome (GOLD analysis project Ga0102928, IMG submission 78504) | Salt pond soil microbial communities from South San Francisco under conditions of wetland restoration - Salt Pond MetaG R1_B_D1_MG | ecosystem: Environmental > Aquatic > Marine > Intertidal...
ATTGGCTAAAAGATAATATAAATAGAAATGTTATGTATGCATTTTTAGGATTTGGAATTGGTTTTTTTATTCTTGGAGGAATTTTATCATATATTAATTACAGGGTAGAAGATAAAATAGATTATAAATATACGAAAGATATGTTAAATAAATATTTAGAAGTACTTAATGGAACTAAAGAAGTTAGTGGTAAAGAGCTAAATCGAATAAAAAAATTTTATAATAATAAAAAAGAAATTATTATAGAACATCCTGAAGAATATAGTTTGAATATTTTAGTTAAAGCGATATATGATAAATTAAATAATAAGAAAAAAATTAATGTAAGTGATGAATTAGTAAATGAAGACAAAAATTTTAATAAAAATGAAATTATAAAAGAAGAAGTGGAAAATAAAATAGTTGTTATGAATAAAAAAAAACAAAAATATGAAAAAATAAAGAGGAATAATTATCATGATACTGAAAATCCAAATTTGGAATATAATAAAACTAATGTTGATAATTTATTAAAGGAAATAAATATAATTAACAGTGAAAAAATAGAATCTTTATCACAAGAAGAATTAATTAATCTTTCAAATAAAATTAATGATATTATTAGAACTCCAATAAATGTTAATACATTATAATAAAAAATATTAATATATAAGGATAAATTTATTAGTTATATAATGAAAGAATAAAATTAAATATAATTTATTGTAAATTATATTTTAATAAAATGTTAAAAGAATTATTTATATTATTGGAATTTTAATATTATCAATTTAATTTATATTATATTGAATTAAATATATATTTAGGATTTAGATTTATTATAGAAAAAATAAATAAAAAGTTGGATGAAATAATAATTTAAAATTCTAATAATTAAAATGTTATTATTTCAATTAGGTGTAACTTCTTTATTAGGAATACCTTTCTTATTATTATTAATTTTATTTGTAATATATTTAAATAAAGGTAATGATATCGATAAAACTACTTTATATATATTTTTATTTCTCATAATTATTTTTATTATTATTGGAATTATTTTGTTATTTATTAATCATAAAAAATCCAAAATTAAATAATTATAAAAAGAATTAGGTATAATATTATTAATTATTGGAATTTTAATAATATTAATTTTAGGATTATTATATTTAATATAATATAAATCAAAATATTTTATTTGTAAATTATAGAAAAAATAACAGTTTATCTATAAAAGTTGAATCACAACCATAATTAAAAAAAATAAAAGAAGATGATGAAGAAATTCATAAAGTTATAACATTAAGTTTTTATAAAAGAAATAACTTAATTGAAATAATTGATTTTAATAATGAAATAAGAAAATATTATAAATAAATTTTAAGATTCAGTATGAATAAGATATAAAATTTTTTGAATCATATAAACAAAATAAAAGGTTTTATAGAGAAAGAATAATAAGAAAAGATTTATTTATATAAATAGTAAATAGAAATCCAAAAATATAATTTATTATAAATTATATTTATTTAAAATGTTAAAAGAATTAGGTATAATATTTTTGATTATTGGAATTTTAATATTAATAATTTTAGGATTATATTTAATTCAATATGATATAAATCAAAATATTTTATATATATTTTTAGGATTTGGAATTGTATTTATTATTATTAGTATGATTTTATTATTAGTAAATTATAAAAAAAATAAGAATAACAGATTATATCAAGAAGAACGAAGGGAAATAGAAGAACGAAGGGAAATAGAAGAACGACTAGACAAATTAGGAGACGAATTAGAAGGACTAGAACTATAAGAAATTGATTTAAAATATATTTATTGGTATGGAATATTACATCAAATAATAAATGATAAAAGTACTTATTGTTAAACTAATTTCATTAGGAAAATTAAAATCTGAATATGAAAATGTAAAGAATGATTTTTATCGTTATAAACAAAATCCTTATTTTGTGGCGAAAGAGAAAAATAGATTAAGATTTAGAGATATTGATAGAAAAATATTTGTTATAAAAGATAAATATCATAATAATTTGGATATTATACGTTAAAAAATAACATTAATTTTAAATTTTTTCTCAGTAAATTGAATTGAATCTTCTAATGAAGGTTTATTCCATAATATCCAATAACTCCAAAAACCAGCAGTATTTATACCAGACTTATTCCAATTCTCTTTTGCTTTATGTCTTGTAACATAACGATTTTTTCTTTCTTTATCTTTATGAATAGTATAATCTTCATATCCTTTTGCACCAAAATGAATTTTTTTATTTTCAGGTGTAATAACCATCCATTTTTTATCTTTCCTTGTTGAAGATTTTAATTTATACATTTTAAAATATAACTTATAATAAATTATATTTATATTCTTTCTTAATAAAAAATATAATGGGTTCAAATGCTGAAAGGAATAAATAATGCTGGGAGAATAGCTATTACAATTTTATCTTTATTAGTTGCATTAATTTACTTCTTTTTAATTTCATTAATAGTATATAATAATAATAAAGAAAATAGTTCATTAGTATCAATGATTATTCTATTAATTTTAATTATTATTTTCTATATTAATTATTAGATCTGCATTAAAAAGGTAAATAAAATGTCAACAGGTACTGACGGTATAAAAATGTTAGCTTACATGTTTCTTCCTGTTTTTTCATATTATTTTATTATAATTTTACTAATTTTATTATTCTTAATTTTATTAATATTATATATTAATCATCGTTCGAAAACTATATTAATATTTATGATTATTACACTAATTATAATCATTTGTTTAATTTTGTTTTATTTTATTTTACCATATATAAGTGGTAAATAAATTTTATAGAAAAAAATAATTATCTTTCAAATTTCTATAAATATAATAAAAAAACAGAACATATTTTTCAATCACTAAATTTTTTATGATTGAAAATAATATAATTATGTTAAATGAAAAGAGTCTAAATATTAGAAAGTAAAAGTGATAAATATCGGATGTTGATACAAAAGATGATGTATTAAAATATAATTATTTGGAATAAATTATGTTTCATTATTTAGTTGAGAAATATTATAAATTATTTTCTTCATAAAGAAAATAATTAAAAAGTTTATTTATTTACATCAATATTCCATTTTTCAATAAATTCATTTAATCCTAATCTCATTTGATTAGAAGGTAAAAAATGTTTTTCATTATATAAAATTTTAGAACAAATTTTAACAATATTACTAACTATTCTTAATATATTACTTTTTTGTTCTTCAGAAATAATAGATTTACCATTAACTTTCAAATAATAAATCTTCTTAATTGGTTCAAATAAATCTGCAAAATTCTTTCCCAATATATTATCAATATTCTCAATAAAATATTTTTCATCTTTTTCAAGAACTTTATTCCAATATTCGAAAGTAGAATATTTTAATACATATACAATAATAATATTTTTGGGTGATAAACTATATAAAGTAATATAACTATCTAAATCTTTTTTAGTAATTTTAAAAGTTGTATATTTTTCACCAATTGAATATAATTCTCGAATTAAATTATTCAGAACACAAACATTTTGATTAAAACGTTCTATATATTTTTGATTAACTTTATATTCATCTTTATTTGCATTTGAAAAATCATTTCTTATGTTATTAAGCATTTCATTAATATCATTCATATTTTAATCTATTTGAAATGTTTTGTTTAAATATTATTAATACATAATAATATTTATTTGATTTTAATTAAAATATTTTTAATTTATATTCTTCTTTAATAATTTATATTCTTTATAATTTTTAAAGTAAATTGTAATATTTCTAATTAACTATATTCTATTATAATGATAATTTATTTTTCAAAATATTTTAATTGGATTAGTTTATATTTTTTCCTATTCAAAAATAGATTAAGGAATTATATCAATTCAAATTTTATATTTAAAATTAAAAATAAAATGAAGATTGAAATTGAAGATTATGTAAAATCCTCTTATTATCTTCAAAAGTTTATAAATTCAATTCATGTAAATCAAGTTCCAATAAAAAAATATATCGATTCATGGGATAATATTGAAGAACAAAAAGAAATTAAAAAAGTTTTATCGGAAAAAGTATTAGGTCATAAATTTTATAATAAATTAACATTAGAAGATGTTGAAGATATTTATTATTTTATACTTTCAAAAATTACAATTAATAGAGTAAGAACATCAAATTATATTTATGAAAATTTCAAATTAATTAAATATAATCAAGAAGCTTTTGTATATGAAGTAACTCAAAATAATTCAAAAGAAGTAATTATCAAAGCTTTTCCTTCAATAAAGAAAAATAATTTTAATTCTAGAGAATATATAGAAGATGATATATCAAAACAATTATATGAAAATAATTATAATGTTCCAAAACGTTATGAATCTTTTGAAATTGAATTTTTTCGTTGTTATCCAATGGAAAAAATTCCATTTACTTTGGAAGATATTCTAGAAAAACTTGATGAAAAAAAGAAAGGATTACAATTATATGAAATAGTAAAACTTTTAAAAACTTGTTCTTCTATTTTAGAAATTTTACATCAAAAATATTTATATATCGATTTTTCAGATAGAAATATTGGTATAAAAATAACAAAATTAAAAGAATTGAAATTTTATATGTTTGATTTTGGTGGAATAGTAGATATATTATCTAAATCAACTCCTTATTTAATTACATATAGATATGCTAGTATTAATAATATTACAAATGAAAAGAATAATATTAATGATGATTATGAATCTTTAGGTTTTTTATTGATAGATGCTTATTTTGGATATTTTAATTCTCCTATTTCTGAAAAATCAATTGTTAAAAATAAAAAGAAAATTATTAATGATTCATTGAAAGGATTATTTGGTGAATTTTTCTTCGAATATTATTATATAGTTAAGTATAGTTATCATTGTGATATTGATATTATTAATCTTATTGAAAAATATGAAAATTAATTTTTAATATATACTTTATCAAATAAACTCAATAATATTATTTTTCATAATATTATTAATAAATTCAATAATATTTTTCTAATTTTTCATTAATAACAATTTGGAATAATATTAGAAATATTATAAATATAATATTAACTTACTTTATTCTAAAAATATGGAAATAATTATTGTTGATATTGAAGATATTCAAAAATTAAATATTCAAAATGAAATTGAATATTTGATAATAAAATTAAAAATTGAAGATTTTAAATTATTTGAAAATTATAATAATAAAATTAATAAATTAAATATTACTAATAATATTTTAACTTCTTTTGAAGGATTAAATTTTGATATTAATACATTATATTGTTTCAATAATCAAATTAATTCCTTTGAAGGGTTGAATGTTAAAATTAATGAATTATTTTGTGAAGAAAATTACATTACTTCATTTGAAGGATTAAAATATCCAATGAATAAATTAGATTGTTCTTGTAATAAAATTACTTCATTTGAAGGATTAAAATTTCCAATAAATAAATTAATTTGTTCTTATAACCAAATTAATTCTTTCAAAGAATTAAATATTGAAATTGATGAATTGGATTGTTCTTGTAATAAAATTATTTCATTTGAAGGATTAAATAAAGTTAAGAAAATTAATTGTTCTTATAATTATATTTCTTCATTTAAAGAATTAGAATTTCCAATATATACTATTGTTTGTTACAATAATCAAATTCAATCTTTTGAAGAATTAAAAGTTAAAATTGATGAATTATATATGAATAAAATTTATTAAAATATCAATTTCACAAACTATAAAAATAAAAGATTTAAAATTATTTCTTTAAAAATTATTAAATGTTTGGTATTATATTATTTAAGTGTATAGATCCAATTTCAGAAACTTTAGATCATTTAAAATATTCAAAATTTAATCATATTGGAATATATTTTTATCATAATAATATCAAAAGAATATTTATATTTCTATCATTTATTAATTCAATTTCTTATGCTATTCCATATTTTATGGATTATTCAGAATTTAAAAAATTAAAATATATACATACTTATTATTTTTATAAATTACAATATGATAAAAATGATAAAAATAAAATAAATAATCTATTTTATTTTACTTGTATTTCTGAAATTAATAATATTGATAAAGAAATTAATTTCGAAAAAATAATTACTTATTATTGTAATTCTTCTAATGAATTTAAAATAATAAATAGAATTATAAATAATATTACATTTTCAAAATATAATAATAATAATCATATTCATTCATTATTATATATATCAAGAAAACATATATGTAAAAATAATTTTTATGATATTGATAATTATAAAAATCAATATTCTAAATTTATTGATACTTTTATAATGATAAAAAATAATCCTGAAGTATATGAATGTATAAAATTATTAAATAAATTATTAATATCCTTATCTTCTGAAAATGAAAAATTATTAAATATTTCACCATATATAGATAATTATAATGAAATATGTAGAAAATATAATTTAAAAGATATTATTGATATAGATTATCATTCTATTTCAAATATTATTCATATTTCAGATGATTCACATTATTTTGATGTTAAAAAATATAATAATAATGAATTAAAACATATTCTACAATATTTAGTATCTTATTACAATGAAAATAATATTAAAGAAGAAAAAATAAAAATTTTGATAAATGAAATAACATCTTATTTATCAATTTAAATATAATTTATCATAAATTATATTTTGATATAAAATGTTAAAAAATATTAGTATAAGTCTTTTATTATTAGGAACAATGATATTATTAATTTTATTTATAGTATATTTCTTTAAAGATAATTTTAATCGAAATATTATGTATACATTTCTTGGTATTGGAATTTTTTTAATTTTACTTGGATTATTATTTTTTTATATAAATTATTGTGAAGAAGAAGATATTATAAATAAAGAAAAAAAAATAGAATATATAATAAATAATGAGATATATAAAATTAATGCAAATATATCTCATAATTCTTTTTCAAATGAAATAATAAATGAATTAGTGTTTGGTAAAGAAATACTGGAATATTTCCAAAATAAATTTAGAAATAAAAGGGGTAATTTGAATAGTAATGATGAATATATAAATTATTTAAATAATTTAATTGATAAATTGAATATAAAATTCGAAGATATAAATATTATAATAAAAGATGAAGATTTTTAATATATTAATATTTTACATTATAAATTATTTTTAAAATAGAATAAATGAAAAAATATAATTCGATAATTAATATAAAATGTTAGAAAATATTGGTATAAATCTTTTATTATTAGGAACAATGATATTATTAATTTTATTTATAGTATATTTCTTTAAAGATAATTTTAATCGAAATATTATGTATGTATTTTTAGGTATTGGAAATTTTTTAATTTTGATTGGACTTTTAATTTTAAAAATTCAAAATTAAATATAATTTATAATTTATTATATTTGAAAAAAATAATGATTATTAAAAATATTTTATTAATAGGATTTTTCTTAATATTTATTGTAATATTAATATACTTATTTACTATTATATTTGAATATAATTTAGATCAAAATATAATATATATTTTATATATATGTTTAGGTATTGGAAGTTTATTAATTTTATTAGGATTAATATTTTTAGGTGTAAAATATAAAAGGAAACCTAAAAAAATAGAACAGGAAAGAAAAGAATTAGAAAATATAATTGATAAAAATATTAATAAAATTGATAAGTATATAAATATTAGTTTTCTATCTGAAATAAGAGATACTTTAGAAAATATTAAGTCATTATTCAAAACTATTAAAGATAATCTTGAATATGTTAATAATAATTTTATTAATCGTATAAATTTATTAAAATTTGACGAATTAGATAAAGAAATTAAAAGTTATAAAGAATTAAAAAATATTACCACACAGAAAAATATAGATTTTGAATTCAATATTATAAACATATCAAACGAAATATATTCTGATTTATTATCAATAAAATCAGAATATATTTAATTCTTATTAATGAATATACTATACAATTTTTAATAAAATATTATTATCATAATAATATTTAATTGATTTATTAAAAAAAATTTTAATCTAAAAAATGCTTTATCCTTGTAATGACGATTTAATTTCTTTATTTCGAGAAGATGTTAAAAATATTGAAATTGAAATTAAATTTGGTAAAACAGAATATAATAAATTTAATAATGGAACAGAATATTCAACTTTTAATAAAGTAAAAGAACATTTTATTTCATTATATCAATATGATGAAGAAATTACAAATGTTTCAATAGATAATAATATTCGAAAAATTACTTCATTACAATCAAATTCTTCAATATTTCAACAGAAAACTTTATTGAAAAGATATGATTTTGATTATGATATTAAATTAACGATTAGTCAAGAATTAGAAATTGATGAGAAAGATATTGAAATATTTGAACCTAAATTTGAAAGAAAAAGAAATAGAGTTATTATTTATATTCATGAATTATTAGAATTACATTTAACAAAAGTAATAAATTCAAATAATAATATTCAATATGAAATTGAATTAGAATATAAAGGTAATGAAAATTCACTAAATATTTTCAATGAAAAGTTATTGGAAATTTATAAAGTTTATAAAGATACTAAACTAGCTTATTCGAATTCTTTAAAAAATAATATTATTCAAAAGATTCGAGCAATTACAAATTCTACTAAACCTGGAATTGATAAAGATATGCTTGTTGAAACTAGAAATATTAAAAAGAAAGATTTTACCATTGGTGGATTAGTTGAAAATAAAAAGACAAAATATTTAGTAACTTATAAAGCTGATGGATTTCGTAAATTATTATTTATAGATTTAACAGGAATATGGATTATATATCCTCATGATCAATTTAATTTTGTTGTAAAAAATAATCATACAACAAGTTTTTATGAAAAATTTAATGGAACTATCCTTGATGGTGAATTAGTAAAAAATAAAAATATATTATATTATTATTTGGGATTTGATTGTATTTCATTGAATGGAAATATTAAAATTCAAGAGAAATCATATTTTGAAAGAACAAAAATTATTTATGCTCTATCTAATTTATTAAGTAATAAGATTCTTACAATTCAAATAAAAAAATCAATTCAATTTAAATATGCTTATGAATTATATGAATCGACAAAAGAAATGTTGAATAATTTTAATAATATTGATTATAATATTGATGGTCTTATTTTTATTCCAGTAGATATAAAGTATAATCCAAAATCAAATTACTTACCTCAAAATAAACGAGTATTACACTTAAATCCAGATCATTGTAAATGGAAATTTGTACAAGATCTTACCATAGATTTCGAAGTATCTAATAAGAATGGAATAGTTAAATTATTTGCTTATGATATGAATAAAAGAAAATTAGAAGAATTTCGAGGAAGTAAATCAATTCCATTTACATATAATATGTTAGATATTGATCATCCATATTTCATTAATTCTTTTCAAAAATTAATTATTGAATTTGAATGGAATCAATTAACAAATAAATTAACACCAAGAAAAATTCGTGAAGATAAGAAAACTTCGAATAAATTGGATGTAGCAAATCAAGTATGGAATGATATTCATAATCCAATTTCTGAAGATTTTATTCAAGGTAAAACATTAGAATTAGTATATAAATATCATAATAATATTAAGTATTTATTATATGATAAAATTGCAATGAATTCTACTTTATTAGATATTGGATCTGGTAGAGGTGGTGATATTAATAAATGGATCAATCAAAAATTTACAAAAATAGTTGGTGTTGAACCAAATAAAGATCATATTGATGAATTAACAAAACGATTAACAAATTTAAATAATATTCCATTTCAACTTCATGTTGTGAATACTGTAGGTGAAGATACAGCATATATTTCTGAAAATGTTGAACATTTTATTGGAGGTAAAGTAGATGTAGTTTCACTTATGTTATCGTTATCATTTTTCTTTGATAATCAAGATCGATTAGAATCATTAGTTCAAACAATTCAACAAAATATTAAACTTGGTGGATATGTTTTATTTTTATCTATTAATGGTGAAAGTGTACGAAATTTATTCAAAAATGCAGATACTAATCGTTTAACGATTAATGAAGCAATATTAGAATTAAATGGTAATGTGTTATATATTACATTACCCGGTACAATTGTTGAAACTCAAACAGAGTATTTAGTAGATTTTGATATTTTAAATCCTTTAATGAATAAATATGGTTTTGAATTAATTGAATTTGAGAAAGCAGATAAAGATAGAATACTTTCTGAAACATCAAAATTATTTTCATCTTTATATTCTTATGGTTATTATATTTTGAAAGAAAGAGTAAAAGTGACAATAAATAAAACAATTACATCAAGTAATGTTGAATTTGTTGATGAAAATAATAAAATTATTGATACAAAGGCAGAAAATGATGATGAACTAACTCCAATGAATATCAATGGATGTATTGAAGCATATCGAATGGCAACAATCAATGATGGATTTTCATTCTTTCATTGTATTATGAAAATAACTAATGAAGATTATAGAAATAATAATTCTGCATTAGAACGAATCAATATTGTTCAACAATTTAAAAAATATTTATCAAAATCAATGAATTCAATTTATAATGATAAATATTATCTTTCATTATTTAGTTATTTCCACTTTAATTCTGATGAAAATCCATATGATCCAATAATTTTAAAAAAGAAACTAATAAATAATGATATTATTGAAAATAAATTTTATCACTTTATTGCTTTAATTATTGATTTAAATATTATTGTTATGGGATTTGATCAAGAAAAAATTTATATCCTTGATACTTATTTAACTTATTCAAATAATGATGATTATATTATTTTGATTTATAAAACGAATTATGAAGTATTTCAATGTGATGATGAGATTATATTTAATCGAAATAGTCCTATTATTCGAAATATTTTTGAAGAAAATGAAATGAAAAAGAATATAAAAGATTTTAATTTCACATCAATTTTGAATTCTATAAATTATAAACATCCATTATATAAATATCTTAAAAAGAATAAAAAGTAAACTTATTTAATTATTATTTTTTGAAAATAATAATTTATGATATTCATCCTATAATAAAAAAATGTTAAATAAAATACAATGATTTTAATATATTTAGGATTTTTTATATTATTTATTTTAATATTATTCTTCTTATCAACTTTAATATTTGATTATAACATTGATCAAAATACTTTATATATTATATATGGAGTTATAGGAGCTATAATATTAATTTTATTTGTTTTTGGAATTGGAAAAAAATTATATGAAAATAGAATAAGACAAAATACTAATTATAATAATACTAATAATGATAATGATAAAAATACTAATACTAATATTCAAACATCAGATGATATAATTGTAAATAGAATGAATAAAATAATAAATTTAATTGATGACTTAAAATATATTAATAATCATAGTATTATTATTATTAATATAGAAAATTTTTTTCTAAAAAATATAGATTATAATGATGAAAATTTTTTAGAAAATACGAATGAAATAATTGAAATTTTACAGAAAGAATTAAATATACAAAAAGAATTAAATATACAAAAAGAATTAATTAGACAAAAAAAATTAAATAGATAAAAAGAATTAAATAAAAATTTAACTAAATATTAAATTTTACAAAATGTGAATTAAATAAATTTATAATAATTTATTCATATATTAAAATCATTGTATTTTAATATATTTAGGACTTTTTATATTATTTATTTTAATATTATTTATCTTATCAACTTTAATATTTGATTATAATATTGATCAAAATACTTTATATATTATATATGGAGTTGCAGGAGCTATAGGATTAATTTTAATTGTTTTTGGAACCGGAAAAAAATTATATGAAAATAGAATAAAACAAAATGAATATAATATTGAGATAATAAAACAATTATTGTTAGAGAATAAAACAAAAATAAATAAATTAATTGAAAATATAAAGAAAAATTATATATTAAATTATGAAAATAATAAAATACTTAATAATATAGAAAATTATATTAATAGAAAAGAATTGGAAGATGAAAATTATTATAGTGTAAATAATGTGAATATTATGCATAGAATATATAGAAAATTAGAATTGATTTATAATAAAACTGATTTCGATGAACTTAAGAACATTGAGATTCCTGATTATAAACCAGCATAAAAAAGAAATAATTTATATTATTTTAATAAATACCAATTTTATATTTAATTATTATTGTTCATTCAATAATAATTTTAAAATAATAAATATTAATGAAGATCTTATCATTAATAATTAAATATTCTATATTCTATATTTTTTAGAAAATGCGGATAAAATGATTGAAATTTTACAAAAAGAATTAAATAGACAAAAAATTAAAATATAATGATTTAATATATTTAGGACTTTTTATATTATTTATTTTAATATTATTCATTTTATCAACTTTAATATTTGATTATAACATTGATCAAAATACTTTATATATTATATATGGAGTTATAGGAGCTATAGTATTAATTTTATTTGTTTTTGGAATTGGAAAAAAATTATATGAAAATAGAATAAGACAAAATACTAATTATAATATTGAGATAAGAAAAAAATTTTTAGAGAATAAAAAAAATATAAGAACTTTAATTGGAAATATAAGAGTGGATTTTTTATTAAGTGACGATAATATTAAAACACTTAATAATATAGAAAATTATATTAATAGAGAAGAATTGGAAGATGAAAATTATTATAGTGTAGATAATGTAAATACTATGTATAAAATAAATGAAAAATTAAAAAAGTTTTATGATGAAACTACTAATTATGATGAAATTGCTAATTTTAACGAACTTAAGAACATTAAGATTCCTAATAATAATAGTTTAACTCAAAATTAATTTACACTTAATTATTATTGTTCATTCAATAATAATTTAAAACAACAAATATGTCTCAAGATCTTTAATATCTCTATCATTAACAATAAGATATTCATTATTTATTTCCATTTTATTATATTTCAAAATTAAAGAATTAATATTAATAAAATTTAAAAAATTATAAGATGTTATATGTTTATTTTTATCATCTTCTGTAATTTTTAATTCTTTTATATCTCGACAAATTATAATCATAATATTATTCAATCTTTTTACAAATAAATATTCATTTTCAAATCGAATATCAGAAATAATAAAATTTTTATGACTATTTAATTTAATTTTATTATAAACTATATTAATCCAAATTTGATCATCAATATATTTTCGAAATACATTAGTTCCAATAATTTGTAATAATGATCTTCCTGAAATATTTATTTTATCATATACTTGTTCACGTTTTATTCGATTTTCAACAGTTTCTCCTAATAATATTTCAAAACTAATTCCACATGATAATGGTACACATATTTTTTTCAATGCTAATGAAAATGATAATTCATTAAAATCATTATTCAATTCTTCATGAATGAAAGGAGCAACAAATAATTGTGGCATTATTTCTAAAATATTTGAAAGATATTCAATTTCTAATATACTTATTATTTTCATTAATAAAAATTGAATTGAATTACCATTATAAGTAAAAATATATTTACAAATTTTAAGATTTTGAGATATAATATTTTTATTTCTTGAAAATGGTAAATAATAACATAAAGTATTATAATCCCAATTGAATAAACAAGATAAAATATAATTTAATGGATTATTAAATAAATTATATTTATATTTCAATTTCTTTTTAACAATTAAATTTGTTAAAGTAGTTTTTCCTGAATTCTCTCTACCACAAATTCCAATGATCATTAATTAAAACTTCAAAATATTTCAAGATAAAATATGAGTGATAAAGATTTGGTCTTTTATCTTTATTTGATAGAAGGATATTCATTTAAAAATTGTATTAATATTGCAAAGAATCAATCACAATATATTTGTTTAGAATTAAGTCCAAAAGGCGTAACTATTAAATATATTAATAAGAAATCATATGCTGTACATGAAATTGCTATTAAATCATCAAAATTATTAGATTATAAGTATGAATTTTTGGATAGTGATGGAAAACTTCTACCATATTATCACTTATTTGTTGAATCAGAAATTTTATTGAATAATATGAAAAATATCACAAAGAAAGAATCAGCATTATGTATTTCATATAAGAAAGATCAAGATTATATTATTCTCAATCCACCAAAAAATAGTAATAATAACATTCGATATTCTTCTCAATCTGTTAATTTAATTAATAAAGAGAAAATGAAAATATCTACTACTTTTAAACATATTTGTACGATTAAGATGCAGACAAAAGATTTTGCAGATATTTGTAATCAAGTGAAAAATATAAAATGTGAAAGTTTAGAAATTGTTGGATATAATAATGTTATTCGATTTCGTGGAATTCATAATTATATAAAGGATAATTATGAAATGATTTATTTTTCAAGTTATAATTCTATGGATCAAAAAGAATATTTAAAGCAAAAGAATAATATTGAGAATGAGAAATCTATTACAAATATTAAAATTCCAGTTGAATTAGTTAAATTGATGAGTAAAATTCATAATATTTCAACTGTTCATTCTATTACAAAAATTTATTATGATTCAAAAAGTATTAAAATTAAATTTCCTATTGGTAATTATGGAAAATATATTATTTACATTTCGAAAAAGAATGAACCAAAATAATGTAAATATTCAATTAATTGGACCAGGAATATGGTTTTCTATACATTTATTATCATTTCAATTAAAAAATAATAATGAAGAACAAGAATTTGTTGAAAATAATATATTTCCATTAATTGATTTATTTCCTTGTGAAAAATGTAAAATGCATGCAATTGATTTTTTAAAAAATAATCCCATTGAGAATTTTTATAATATTAAGTATAATGGTGAAAATAAAGGTATTTTTATATGGACATGGAAATTTCATAATCATGTAAATTTAAGATTAGATAAATCAATTCAATCTTGGGAAGATGTTTTTAAGTTTTATAATAATCTAATAAAAGATAATTATCAAGTTTGTTCTGAAATTTGTAAAGATTCTAAATGAAATATTTTTCGGAAATATATTTTCATTCAACTTCAAAATCAAAAAGAATATGGAATGATGATTATATTCAAATTCTTTCTATTGATCCAGGTGAAAAAAATTTTGCTATTCGAATTGAAAAAAGATTTAAAGAGAAAAAATTAGAATGTGTAGAATTTGATTTATTAGATTTTAAAGAAACTTTTATAAAAGATGATATGAAATATGATTATAAATTTATTAATATTACGAAATTTTTAGATTCTATATTTCATATTATTATTAACACTCATTACATCTTAATTGAACAACAACCTCCATTTAATTTTAATATTACAAGAATATTTCAACATGTATATACTTATTTTTTAATTAAAATGAAAGATACAAAAAATACACCATCTATATTTACAATAAGTCCAAAAGCAAAAAGTAAAATATTATTTAATCATGCAAAAAGTAAAAAAGAAATAAAATCAGAAAGTGTAAAATGTGCAGAAAAAATAATTCATTATGAAACGAATAATAAAAGTTCCAAAATTTTAAAAACTTTTAAAAAGAAAGATGATTTGTGTGATACAATATGTCAAATTGAAGCATTTCTTTATATGAAAGATAAAAAAAGTTATTGTATCCTTTAAATATATTATAATTCTATAATATATTTTACTGTCTTAATAATATAATTCTATTCTTTTCAAATATATATGAAAAAATCTTCAAAACGAGAATGTAAAAATAAAAAACGAAAGAAAATAATTCTTAATGATCAAAATATTGATTTGAATAATTTATTTAAAGAAAAAAAATATAATGTAATTACAGAAATTAATGATGAATATGTAAATAATTATGATATTACATATATTCATAATAAAATTTTAAAATTATTAGATTGGGAAATTGATATTTATTCTCAAAAATTATTGAAAAAAATAGAAAATATTGAAGAAAAATTATTACAACCATCAACATATATTGTTAATTGTACATATAATAATAAATTAAAAATTTTAAAAGAAAAATATCAGAATATCATTAGTAAGCAACGATTAAATGAATATTTAAAATTATCAAAACCCTTATTGAATGAATATAAAAAATATAATAAAGTTGAAAATATTTATTATTTTATTGAAAATGAAAATGAAAATATAAGTAAAGAAGATCAAAATGAAATTAATCATCGAATTTATATCATTGATCAATATTTTGAATTAGCTTCAAATTATATAAAAATTAATATTATTCGAAAGATTGAATATAATGAGAATTGTTGCATAAATTGTAATTTAGATTTAGAAAAAATAGCAACAGATATGGATGGAATTAAAATATGTCCTGAATGTTCTACAGAACATAAAATAATTCAATTGACAAAAATGACAAAAGAATTTAATTATTCACCACATAAAAATGAAAATAATAATTTTTATAAAGCATTTTTAAAATATCAAGGAATTGATATTGATAATAAATTTAATGATAGTAATTTTGAAGAATTAGAAATGAAATTGGATGAATTTTTTACTCAAAATAAACGATTAAAAGGTAAAGAAATTCGTAATTTACCATCATTAGAAAATGGTAAAAAACCAGATACAAATCATAAAATGATGTATCAAGCATTATCAATTACAAAAAATTCACAATATTATGAAGAAACTAATTATATTTGTGTTCGTTATTGGGGATGGAAATTACATGATTTAATGTATTTAAAATCTACCATTCAAAAAATTATTAATGAAATTAATCAAATATATCCCACTATTCCAATTGAAATTAAAGTTCGTGTTTCAAATCTTGGAACACAATATATGTTATATAAAGTATTAAGAGCTTTAGGACATCCATGTTCACAAAATGAATTTAAAATTCCTGAAGATAATGATTCAATTCAAAATCAAGAGAAGATATGGAAAATTATATGTGAAAATATGAAAGATCCTAAATTGGAATATTTAGAAAATTAATACTTAAAAAATTAATACTTTAAAATGAAGAAATGAAATATCATTCCAATAGTTAAAAAAATAACACTAGATATTATTAACATAATAATATATTTGATAATTTTGTAAAATAAAATATTATTCCTGTAGTCAATATTATAAATATTAAAACTATAAAATTATAATTATTATCATATTTATCTAAAATCATTTTTTATAAATTAAAATATTATAAATTATTTATAATATTTATTAATGAATTTAATCAAATATATAGTATTATTCCAATTGAAATTAAAATTTATATTTCAAATCTTAATTAATATATCGCATAAAGTATTAAGAATTTTTAGAAATTATTTCATTATATAGTTTATTTTAGATCATGTATATATTCAAATAATATATTTCTTTTTTCATTATTAATTCTTTTATTTCATCAGTATCTTCATATTTTTGAGTAAATAAGTAAAATATTACAAAACTTATTATTAACTATGATAATATATTTGATAATTCTGTAAATAAAATATTATTCCTATAGTCAATATTATAAATAATATTTTAATTGGAATTAAGTATTTTTAATTCATTTTCTGATTTTTTTAATTCTTCCTTTTTTTCATTCAATGATGGTATATATAAATTACTAATATTAGGATTTGCTTTAATATCTTTCTCTTTAAAGTTTATTATTTCTTTAAGATTTTTTATATCATCTTCCAATTCTATTATTTTTTCTTCTTTTGATTTTTCTTTTATTTTTGATTTTGATTTTCTTTTTGATTTTGATTTTTTATTATTATTCACATTTATTATTTCATTATTTAATTCATTAATTTTTTTCCTTTTTTCTTCATATGTTAAATTAGCATTTTTTTCAATTACATCAATTTCCCTATTTATTTTTTTAACTTTTTTTTCTATTTCATCATATACTTTTTCTTTTTCTTCATTTCTTTTTTTTGATTTATATTTTGAGATAATTATTGGTATTGTAAATATAAATCCAATAATTATAAAAATAGATCCAGTTATCATTAATCTTAATGATTTTTTTGATAATGATTCAATAGCATAAAATATTATTCCTAAAATTAATAAAAGAAATCCAATTATAAATATAATTAATGTAATTTCATTATAATCATTCATTTTTATTGAGGTATAACGAATTAAATAAATGGTTAATAGAGAAAATCTTACAAAAAAATAATTTTATTAAAATTAAATGAATGAAAATTACAATTATTTAATTGATTATAATGAAAATGAAAATTTTAATGAATTTGTAAATAAAGAAATTTCCAAAATATTGAATATTGATAATTTTCGATTTAATAAAAAATATAATAAAGAATGTGATTATTTAATATTTAATAATTTTTATATCATATTTTACAGTTATAATAATTCTTTCAATCAATATGTATTTGTTAAATATATCATTCCTAATGAAATGAAATATAAAATTAATTATAAGTTAAATTATAATAATTCTTTTGAACATTTTCAACCAGGTATATTTTGTGAATTTATGAAAACTTGTGAATATTATAGTTTTTTAAATTTAAGAATAGTGAGAAAAATAGTTGAAAATTTCACTGATAATGATAAAGAATATATGAAAATAATGAATATAATTATGTTTGATAATTTTTATGAATATGATTTAGTAAATGGAGAAATTAATAAAGTTGAAGAAATTAATGATGAATATTCGAAATTTATTATTGAAGATGAAATTGGATATTTAATTATTGATAATTATATTCCTAATTTCGCAAATAATACAAAAATTACATATGAAATTATTTTATTAAATGAATATAATAAATCTATTGAATTAGATGGATATCATAAATTTTTATTATTGAATTATTTTTTCAATAATGAATATATTAAAAATTTGATAGATAATAAAATTATAGTGAAAAATAATAATTTGGATATATTTTCTATTGATGTTTTAAATATTAATGAAATTGATAATATACAATTTTCTACTTTTGAAAAGATTAATATTCATTATATTTTTCCTAATTTATTAAATTTTTGTATTCGATATTATTCAAATATTTACAAGAATATAAATTATTTGATTCAAAATATTATAAATAATTTATATAATAATAGTATCCAAGATATTTTTAAATTGAATATTTATAAAGATTCAGGAAAAATAATATATATTAGAAATCTTACTGAAATATTTTATGAATTGAAATATCAAAGATTATTAGATTTTATTCATTTAAAATTTGAAAAAAATATAGTGAATAATTTGAATATTTTCAGAAATAATAAAATTGTTATCATTGAAGATTTAAAAGATAATAATAATAATTTTACAATTTATAATATTTCAAAATTAGTTAAATTATTCTTATCTAATAATTATAAAATAAATAGGAATATGTTAGAATCTGTTATTGAAAAAATACCACAAAAGGAAATTAAATATTTTTTCAAATTATAAAATGAATGAAGAATCAAATTTACAAGATTTTATTGCTTCAGAATTAGAAAAATTATATAGTAAAAATACAAATAAATTCATAAAAATTGAAACAAGAAATTTTCTTAGATATTATGATTATATTATCATTGATGATTATTTTCTTTTTTATAAATTGATAGATGATCATTATACATTTGAAATTATAAAGAATGTATATGATATTCATTTTAATCTTGGTGTTGAATTAGAAACTTGTTTAGATATTACTAATTCAAATGAAATTATATTAAATAAAATTGAATCATTAATTAATTTTTTATCGAATACATTTTATCCAACATTAAGTAATTCATTTATTCAAAAACAAAAATTTATATATATTGAATTGGAAAATCGATATATTGAATATAATTTAATATCTAATTCATTTAAAACAGTTTATAATTATAAAAATAATTATCAATATATCATATTAACAAAAGATGGTTCAATTCGTTGTGATCGAGAAAATAGAAATTTACTTCCAATTGAAATAGTAACAAATATTAATAATAACATTAATGATTTATTTGAAATATTAGAAGTATTCAATCCTTTTTCAAAACCTAATGAATCTA
>Ga0102928_1000815_pt1 | contig 20088 bp, 15 predicted proteins | sample SalPonR1_B_D1_MG_FD_78504 | JGI IMG/M metagenome (GOLD analysis project Ga0102928, IMG submission 78504) | Salt pond soil microbial communities from South San Francisco under conditions of wetland restoration - Salt Pond MetaG R1_B_D1_MG | ecosystem: Environmental > Aquatic > Marine > Intertidal...
ACCGCCTGCCTGGCCCTCGCCGACGGCACGGTGTTGATGGGGCGCGGGTTCGGGGCGACGGGCGAAACCACGGCCGAGCTGTGCTTCAACACCGCCATGACCGGCTATCAGGAAATCATGACCGACCCGTCATATGCCGGGCAGATCGTGACTTTCACCTTCCCGCATATCGGCAATGTCGGCGTCAATGTCGAGGATGACGAGGCCGCCGACCCGGTTGCTGAAGGCATGGTCGTCAAATGGAATCCGACCGAGCCAAGCAACTGGCGCGCAATGGAAAACCTGTCCGAATGGTTGGCACGCCGCGGACGGATCGCGATCGGTGGCGTGGACACGCGCAGGCTGACGCGCGCCATCCGCCAGCAGGGCGCGCCGCATGTGGCGTTGGCCCATGACCCGGCCGGCAATTTCGATACGGCGGCCCTTGTCGCCAAGGCGCGCGGGTTCGCAGGGCTGGAAGGAATGGACCTTGCGCGCAATGTCACCTGTGCCCAGTCCTACCGCTGGGACGAGATGCGTTGGGCTTGGCCTGGCGGTTTTGCCCGGCAAACCGAAGCGCGCCACAAGGTCGTTGCCGTGGATTTCGGCGCCAAGCGCAATATCCTCCGGTGTCTCGCCTCGGCGGGCTGCGATGTCACGGTGATGCCCGCCACTGCCACCGCCGACGATATCCTGGCACTTGAACCCGATGGCGTGTTCCTGTCGAACGGTCCGGGTGACCCTGCGGCAACCGGGAATTACGCGGTGCCGATGATCCGCGCTATCCTGGCCACTGAGGTGCCGGTGTTCGGCATTTGCCTTGGGCATCAGATGCTTGCGCTGGCCCTGGGTGCCGAGACGGTGAAAATGAACCATGGCCATCACGGTGCCAATCATCCGGTCAAGGAAATCGAGACCGGAAAGGTGGAGGTGACATCGATGAATCATGGTTTTGCAGTCGATGCCCAATCCCTGCCGGAGAATCTGGTGGAAACGCATGTGTCGCTGTTCGACGGCTCGAATTGCGGCATCCGCATGCGTGACCGCCCGGTTTTTTCCGTGCAGCATCACCCGGAGGCGAGCCCGGGGCCACAGGACAGTTTTTACCTGTTTGAACGGTTCGCAGCAGCTATGGCCGACTGAGCCCCGGATCTGCGTTAACACCCTGTTAAGTATTTGTTTACGGTCCATTAACTGATTTGGTCAAAACTCTCTGCAAGGATTTGCGGCAGGGAGCCATTCATGGGCATTTCAGAACTTCGTCAATTGGATCTGCCGGCTGAAGACCTGGCGGACAGGCCGGCCGAGCTTGAGGAGGCGCTTGTTGAGTCGGGTTCCATAACCCGTGCCGACGCGTCACTGGCACTGATGGTTCAGAGGTATTGCGCCGCCCCGCTTGACCGTGTGCTCGAGGCCGAGGGACTGGCCAGCGAGGACGAGGTGCTCGATGCACAGGCCACGGCTCGGAGGGCCCTGCGTCTGGATGAAGCGGGGCTCGCCGCGGCGTCCACCTGGCCGATGGAGGTTGATCCGCGTGATCTTCTCCGTCACGGGATGCTGCCCTTGGCCGGGGCCGAAGGGCGGGCCCGCCTTGCCACAGCGCGACCTTCAGAAACCGGCCCGCTTCGCAGCCGGCTTCCGCGTGAGGTGGCCGATGCCCCGCCTGTCATCGCGCCGCGCGCAGCCATACAGGCACGTATCGCGCGCGATCACCGAGACACCCTGACCGAAGCCGCACAGGCGCGGGTGCCCGAAGCGGAAAGCTGCCGAAGCTGGCTTGGCCCGATAAGGGGACGGCTCGTCGTGACATTCGTCCTGCTGGGGCTGTGTGTCGGGTTCACGCTGATGTTTCCCGCCGGGGTCTTCACCATGTTCGCCATATGGGCCGGTATTACGCTGGTCGTTTCGGCGGGGTTGAAGATGGCTGCCTTCATTGCGAGCGTCACGGCGCCGGAACCGGATACCGTGCCAGATCCGGGGGTAAAGGACGGCAGGCTTCCGAAGGTTTCCATCCTGGTGCCCTTGTTCCGCGAAACCGAGATCGCGCATGCGCTTATCGCGCGCCTCAGCCGCCTCACGTATCCCAAATGCCTTCTTGATGTGGTTCTGGTGCTCGAGGAAAAAGACGCCTTGACCCAACAGACGCTCGCCTCGATCGACCTGCCGCCATGGATGCGTGCCGTCGTGGTGCCGGATGGGCAGCCCCGCACCAAGCCGCGGGCGATGAATTATGCGCTGGATTTCTGCGAAGGCGACATCGTCGGGATCTTCGATGCGGAGGACGCACCGGATCCGGACCAGATCACTCGTGTCGCCCGGCGATTTCAAACCGCCCCGCCGGACCTGGTGTGCCTGCAGGGTATCCTCGATTACTACAACCCGCGACAGAACTGGTTGGCGCGCTGCTTCACCATCGAATACGCCACCTGGTTCCGTGTGATGTTGCCGGGAATGTCTCGGCTGGGCCTGGCGATTCCGCTTGGCGGAACGACACTTTATTTCCGGCGCCACGTCCTGGAGGAGCTGGGTGGTTGGGACGCGCACAACGTGACCGAGGATGCGGATCTGGGCTTTCGGCTGGCGCGTCACGGCTACCGGACCGAGATGATCAACACGGTGACTGCCGAGGAGGCAAACTGCCGGGCCTGGCCCTGGATCCGGCAGCGTTCGCGCTGGCTCAAGGGGTACATGACCACCTATCTGGTGCACATGAGGAACCCCCGGCTACTGTTCCGGCAGTTGGGGCCAAGAAAATTCTGGGGTTTCCAGGCACATTTCGTTTCGGCGCTGTCCCAGTTCATTCTCGCGCCCTTCCTGTGGTCTTTCTGGCTGTTGATCTTCGGTTTGCCGCACCCTCTGGATCCGTATGTGGCGCGCAGCACGCTTGTGACCGTCGGTGTGCTTTTCCTGTTGATCGAGGTTTTCAATGTCGTGCTGCACATGACCGCGGTCTCGGGACGCGAACACAGGCACCTGATGGCCTGGGCGCCGACGATGCATTTTTATGCGCCACTCGGCGCGGTGGCGGCCTACAAGGCCCTCTACGAGATGGTTTTCGCCCCGTTCTTCTGGGACAAGACAAGACACGGCCATTCCCTGCCGCTGCTCAAGCGGATGCAGGGCCCCGGGCAACGATCAGATAAGGGTGTCGACCTCTCCGGAGTCAAGCTTGAGCCTCGTCACGAAAGCCTTTGAGATATGCGCTTTCAGAGCTTCACCGGCGGCCTGCGCATCCCGTGCCTCGATCGCGCTCACGATGGCGTCGTGTTCCTTGAGCGCGTCGCGGTCGCGGCCGACGGCGGCAAGTGACGTGGTCGCCATGAGCGCCATGGAGCGGTGCACAAGATCAAGCTGCTGAACAAGAAACCGGTTATGGGAGGCAAGATGAACCTGCTTGTGAAACCGCCGGTTGGCGCGTGCCATGGCGGCAGGGTCGCCCAGAAGCTGATGGTCGTCTTCGACCATGTCGCGCAACACACGCACCTCCTCATCGGTGGCATGGCGCGCGGCCAACTCGGCTGCCAGGGCCTCGAGTTCGGCGCGCACCACATAGAGCTCGGCCAGCTGGTTGTGATCGAGCGATGACACGATCAGGCTGCGCCCGTCCCGCATCAGCAGGCTTTGTGTCTCGAGCCGTTGCAGCGCCTCGCGGATCGGCGTGCGCGAAACACCGAACCGCTCGGCAAGATCGCTTTCGACCAGGCGGTCGCCGGGCTTGTAGATGCCCATGTCGATCGCTTCGAGGATCAGCGTGTAGGCATCTTTTTGGGGTGGTTTCATGAAGGATGTATTCCGTTTGCCGGGATCTGTTTCTGTACCCTATCTTTGGCACACAGTGGGGATCAAGCCTGCGGGCATTGCGCGGATTGCCGCGCCGCCCTAGAACCGGGGCATGCCAAAGCAGAATTTCACACATGTCTCGACATGGGTCTTCGACCTCGACAACACGCTTTACCCGCCGCAGGCCCGGCTTTTCGATCAGATCGAGGTGCGGATGACCGCCTATGTGATGGAGGCGCTCGGTGTTGCGCGTGCCGAGGCGGACCGTCTGCGGATCAAATACTGGCACGAGCACGGCACGACACTGGCCGGCCTGATGCGTGAACATGACGTCGAACCGGGCCCGTACCTGACCCACGTGCATGAGATCTCGCTTGAGGGTCTCGATAAGGATCCCGAGCTGGGTGCGCGGATCGCGGACCTGCCGGGCCGCAAGATCGTGTATACCAATGGCAGCGCGCCCTATGCCGAACGCGTGATTGATCGCCGCGGGCTGAACGGTTGCTTTGACGCGGTGTACGGTGTCGAAGATGCGGGGTTCCATCCCAAACCCGATCCGGCCGCGTTCGAGGCGGTTTTCCGGCGTGATGGGCTGAACGCGAGTCTGGCCGCGATGTTCGAGGACGATCCGCGCAATCTTGCCGTTCCGCATGTCATGGGGATGCGTACCGTCCATGTCGCGCCCGAGCCTGCACCGGCCGATCACATTCATCATCATACCGATGACCTGAGCGGTTTTCTGGCAAGGCTGATGTGACAGGCTGCCGCTTGGACCGATGGCCGTATCGCACCTATCTGTATAGAAACGGAAGGATGACCGGATGCGTGAAGTCGACCATGACATAGTCATATCGGGCGGCGGGGTTGCCGGGCTGACGGCAGCTGCGGCGTTCGGCGCCGCCGGTTTTTCGGTGCTATGCGTGGACCCCGCCCCGCCGGTCACCGAACGCGAGGCAGAGGGCGCGGATCTGCGCAGCACCGCCTTCCTGCAACCGGCGCAGGCTTTGCTCGATCAGGCGGGCCTGTGGGGCCGGCTTGAGGAATATGCCAGCGAATTGCGGATCATGCGGATTGTCGATGCCGGTGGACCACAGCCCGAAGTCCGTGTTACCCGCGATTTCAATTCGGTTGATATTTCGGACCTCCCTTTTGGCTGGAACCTGCCGAACTGGCTTTTGCGCCGGGAAATGGTTGCACATCTGCAGGAACTGGACAGTGTCGAATTCCGTACCGGAACGGCGACGCGATCCCTTTTCACGCGTGAGGGCGAAGCGCGGGTGGGCCTGAGCGACGGCACGACCGTGCGGGCGCGGCTGGTGATTGCCGCCGATGGCCGCAATTCGCCGATCCGCGAAGCTGCCGGCGTTGGTGTGCACACAATCCGTTACGGTCAGAAAGCATTGGCTTTCGCTGTCACCCATCCGCTTCCGCATCGAAACGTGTCCACCGAGATACACCGGTCGGGCGGCCCCTTCACGTTGGTGCCGTTGCCTGATCACGAGGGGCTGCCATCCTCGGCGATCGTCTGGATGGAAGACGGGCCCGAGGCCGTGCGTCTTGCGGGTCTTGGCATTCCCGAATTCGAGGCCGCAATGACCGAACGCTCCTGTGGCCTTTTCGGGCCGCTCAAGCTGGCTTCGCGGATGACCGTCTGGCCGATCATAAGCCAGGTTGCGGACCGCATGTGGGCCGAACGCGTGGCATTGGTGGCGGAGGCGGCACACGTCGTGCCCCCGATCGGCGCGCAGGGCCTCAACATGTCCCTCGGAGACATGCGGGTTCTGCTCGCGTTGGCGCTGGAGTCGCCCGACACACTCGGGGATGCGAAAATGCTTGAAGCGTATCACCGGCGCCGTCATCGGGAGGTGGCGTTCAGGTTGGCAGGGATCGACGCGCTCAACCGTGCCTCCATGATGCATTTCCAGCCCTTGCGAGACTGTCGCGCACTGGGTGTGGATACCATATACGCGCTTGCGCCGGTGCGGCGCCTGCTGATGCAGATGGGGCTGGGCGCACGGGGATGATGCACCTTCGGCCCTTTCGCGTACCGGGCGTGTTTCTGATCGCTATCCGATCGGGCCGGGGCGCCGTTCTTCGCTCAGAAGAACGTTGGCTTCAACGTCACCGACACCCGGAAGCATCATGATCCGGCGACGCAACACGCGTTCGAAGTCCGGAATGTCCCGGGCAACAACACGCAGACGGTAGTCGTAAAGGCCGAGGATATGTTCCACGGTCTGAACTTCCGGGATAGCCGAAACCGCACGTTCGAAATCATCCAGGCTGACGCGGCCCTTGGTTGCCAGTTTCACGCCAAGAAAGACCGTGACGCCGAAACCGAGCCTTTCGGCATCAAGATCCAGGCGCTGACCACGGATGATCCCGTTTTCATGCAAGCGTTTGATGCGCCGCCAGACCGCCGATTGCGATACGCCCAGAACGCGGCCAAGGGCGCTGGCGCTTTGGGTCGCGTCCCTTGCCATCGCGCGCAGAATGCGGCGGTCCATGGTGTCCAGTTCGATCAAAGCGGCAGCACCTCGTCGGATTTGATCCGCGCCACATGCATCAGCGCCTCGATGTCCGCGATATGCGGAAGCGTAAGGACCGCGGTTCGATAGACTTGCTGGTAATGTGCCATGTCCCGCGCGATGACAGAAAGGCGCACATCCACTCGCCCGAGGAACGTCTGGATCTCGACCACGTCGGGCACCTCGCGGGCGGCGGCGAGGAATTCATCGAAGGCGCGGGGCTGTGTCTTGTCCAGGGTGATGCGCAGGGACACCTCGACTTCCCGGCCAAGCGCGCGCCAGTTGATGACGGCATGATTTCCCCGGATCACACCTTCCTGGCGCATTTTTTCGATCCTGCGGGTGCATGTCGCGGCTGTCACGCCTGCGCGTTCAGCCAGTTCAGCGAAGCCTGTCGTCGGGTTATGCTGATAGTGCCTGAGAATGCGCTTGTCCGTATCGTCCAGCATGAAAACCCCTATGATATACGAATCCGCGCATCATATTTTCGCGAAATGTAAAAATGAAGTGCTTTTTGCCATCATTCTTGTGACTGCACGAGTAGGATACTGACGATCTGACTGAACGGCATGAACGACAACGAAGGAGAGTGACATGCGAGTCTATTATGATCGCGATTGCGACATAAACCTCATCAAGGACAAGAAGGTCGCGATTCTGGGCTATGGCAGCCAGGGCCATGCTCATGCGCTGAATCTGCGTGACAGCGGCGCCAAGAACCTGGTGGTGGCCTTGCGTGAGGGTTCCGGAAGCGCCAGGAAAGCCGAGGCAGAGGGACTCAGGGTGATGGAGATCGCTGAAGCGGCTGCATGGTGCGACCTGATGATGTTCACCATGCCGGATGAACTTCAGGCCGAGACTTATCGCAAATACGTTCACGACAATATCAAGCCTGGCGCCGCGATCGCGTTCGCCCACGGTCTCAACGTGCATTTCGGACTGATCGAACCCAAGGAAGGCATCGACGTGATCATGATGGCCCCCAAGGGGCCGGGCCATACGGTGCGTGGCGAATACGTGAAGGGCGGCGGTGTGCCATGCCTCGTGGCGGTCGACAAGGACTCGACCGGCAAGGCGCTGGAGACGGGGCTTTCCTATTGCGCGGCCATCGGTGGCGGACGCTCCGGCGTCATCGAAACGAGTTTCCGCGAAGAATGCGAAACCGATCTTTTCGGCGAACAGGCGGTCCTGTGCGGCGGTCTGGTAGAGCTGATCCGGATGGGCTTCGAGACCCTGGTTGAGGCTGGCTATGCCCCCGAGATGGCCTATTTCGAGTGTCTTCACGAGGTAAAGCTGATCGTTGATCTGATCTACGAGGGCGGTATTGCCAACATGAACTATTCGATCTCCAACACCGCCGAATATGGCGAGTACGTCTCGGGGCCGCGCATTCTTCCCTATGAGCGCACCAAGAAGGAGATGAAGGCGATCCTCCATGACATTCAGTCCGGTGCTTTCGTACGTGATTTCATGCAGGAAAACGCGGTCGGACAGCCGTTCTTCAAGGGCACCCGGCGGATGAACGATGCCCACCAGATCGAGGAAGTGGGCGAAAAACTGCGCGGCATGATGCCGTGGATTTCCGCCGGCAAGATGGTCGATCGCGAGAAGAACTGAACCCGTCCCGGAAACAGCGACAGGGGCGCGCTTGCCAAGGGTGCCCCTGTCTGCCCGGAAAGATAGAGTGAATGCAGGATATCGCCCCCGTAAACTGGCTCAGGATCGGGTTTCTCGGGGTTGTCTGGGGCGCAAGCTTCATGTTCATGACCTTGGCGCTCGGCAGTGTCGGGCCATTGCTGCTGGCGGCGATGCGCATCGCGCTCGGGGCGGTGTTCCTTGTTGGGCTCGCCCATGCCATGGGGATCGGTCTGCCGCCACGTCGTGGTCCTGATGCAGGACGCATCTGGCTTTTCGCCCTGGCTATGGCCCTGTTTTCCAACGCGGTTCCCTTTACACTGCTGGGCTGGGGGCAGCAGGTGGTCGCCTCGGGATTTGCCGGCGTTTGCATGTCGGCGGTGCCGCTCCTGATTTTGCCATTGGCACACATTTTCGTGCCGGGGGAACATCTGACATGGCGGCGCCTGGCGGGATTTGTACTGGGGACGGGCGGTGTGGTCGTCCTGATCGGGCCGGACGCCTTCGCATCGACCGGCAAGGATTTTGAGTTGCTGGCCAAGCTCGCTTGCGTGGCGGCCGCCGGATGTTATGCGACTGGCACGATTTTTACCCGGCTCTGCCCGGATGTTGATCGCGTGTCACTCTCGGCGGCCGTGTTGCTTCTGGCCAGCGTGATTCTGCTACCTGTCGCGCTGATTGTCGAAGGTCTGCCGGAGGATCTGGACATGATCGGGGTCATCGCGGTCGTGTACCTCGGGATCCTGCCCACAGGTGTGGCGCAGATTGTGCTTGTTCAGGTCAATCGCGAAGCCGGCCCGTCGTTCTTCGGGTTGGTGAACTACATGGTCCCGGTCTGGTCGGTGATATTCGGGGCGCTCATTCTGTCCGAGCCGGTGCCACCAAGCCTGTTGAGTGGTCTGGCATTGATCCTTTTCGGTGTCGCGCTCAGCCAGGCGGCGGCGCTCAGGCGTTTGTTCGGCCACCGTGCGACGGGCTGACATCCGCTTTGTCTGCTTGTCCCCGATGGATCGCGCTCCACAGATCAAGGGCCGATCGCGTCGCCTTGACATCATGTACGCGCAAGATCTGCACCCCCTGCATGACACCGGCCAGAGCCACGGCAACCGATCCCGGCACGCGGTCGCTCGGTTGCGGTGCCTTGCCAATATCGGCGATGAAACGTTTGCGTGAAGCACCCAGAAGCAGCGCGCACCCCAGACCGTGGAAAATCGACATGTTGCGCAGGAGGGTCAAGTTGTGCTCCTGCGTCTTGCCAAAACCGATACCGGGATCAACGATGATCCGGTGCCTCTCGATGCCGATGCCGATGAGCGCGTTCACCCGCTCGGCCAGGAAATCGTAGACATCGAGAACAACGTCATCATAGCGGGGATCAACCTGCATGGTCTGCGGGTCGCCCTGGGCATGCATTATACAGACCGGCAGGTTCTTTTCGGCGCAAAGCGGGGCCAGCTCCTTGTCGAAGCTGAAGCCTGCCACATCGTTGACCAGTCCCGCGCCGGCATCGTGCGCAGCGCATGCCACGGTGGCCTTGCGCGTGTCGATCGAGACGGGAACACGCCCGTCTTTCCGGATTTGGCGTATTACGGGTATCACGCGCGCGGTTTCTTCTCGCGCGGGCACTTCTGTGGCGCCGGGGCGGGTGGATTCTCCGCCGACATCCACGATCGCCGCACCCTGGTCCGCCATGTCGCGCGCGTGCTGGAGCGCGACATCGTGGGCATAGTGTTCACCACCATCCGAAAAGCTGTCGGGCGTGACATTCAGAATCCCCATCAGCCGTGGTGCCGCGAAGTCCAGCCCGCAGATGGGCGCCCGTTGTGACGTGAGGCGATCCAGTGTTTCGGACGGCACCTCGCTGACGGGTATCATGACAGGCGACGCATCGCGTTGGCGCAATTCCACGGTATCAAACCAGGTCCAGCCGTCAGCAAGCGTCAGCGCAGTCCCGGGGCGGGCGTTGTCGTGACGGAGAACGGGACGGAAATAGTGTGTCATCGTTGGTGCATGGCGCAGGTGGCCTGGCTTGGCAAGCAGATCACAGGCCCGATTGCGCCATGTCCTGAACCAGCACCGGCACATTCGCGCCATTTTCGGGTGGCATGGCGCCGATCAGAAGCAGGTCCGAGGCTTCAATGTGATCCGCGAACCAAGCCGCCAGTGCGACAGCATCGCCCGGTTCGGTGGTCGGACCATCGATCGCGTCAAGAACGATCTTGGACGGAGCCCAGACACTGATCTGACCGTTCTTCATCGCCCAGTCGAGTTCGGTGCGTGTGCCGATCACCACGCACCGATCGTCACGCCCCGCAAGGACCCAGGCATTCTGTTCGATCTCCAGCAGGGCGATGCGGCGCTGCGCCATCCGGTGGCGGGCATCCGGCTGTGTGGCATCCGCCGCCCCGACGCAAAGGATCACAGGCTCGGTACGGTTCTGCAACTGGTCCAGCCAGTGCCCGAGGTTGGGTGACATGATGGCCCGGTTGCTCAGGAATACCACATGGGGGCGCGGGCGCGCGTCTGCCTGCAATGCCACCGGCTTTGTTGCTACGTCCTGCATTGAGCGCACGATCTCGACACCAAGTGCACCCGGCCCACGATCGAGTTTCTCGATCCGGACGAAACAGCGCACTGCCTGTGGTTCCGCAAGAATTCGTTCCGCGATCCGTTCCGCGAGTGTTTCGAGAAGGTTCAACCTCTCTTCGGCCAGTTCTGCGCCAATCGCCTCGGTAACCCGATCATAGGACAGGATGCGATCCACATCGTCATCCAGGGGCTCGGCGACCGGCCGCACCTCGACGACAACATTGAAACATACCCGCTGGGTTGTGCCACGTTCCGCCTGAAACGCGCCGATTTCCACTTCGACCACGTGGTCGCGCAGTGAAATGCGGTCAAGCGGACCGTCGGGGGCCGTGGCATCGGCGCGTGCGGCCGGATGCTCGAAGGCCAGTCTGATTTCGTTGCTCATAGGACGCTCCGGAAAAGGTGGGCGCAGCCTAGAGGCATCGAAACGGCCGGCATGCGCAAATGCGGCAGGCAACGCCCGTTTTGCGCCGGTCGCGCGCTTCAGTTCTGTGAAAGGCGGGTCGGCAGCCTGTAGAAGTGATGTACCCCTATCGTGGCCGTCCGGGGAAAGACGCGCGACCAGTCCGGTGACACCTGGCGGGTATGATAATGTGTCGCTCCGTCAGTCAGGGGGCGATCGGCGCCACCGGTCATGAGCTTGGCAATCTTGCTGACCCTGCGATAGGCGCGCTGCTCGCTGATGACTTCTTTCTTGCCATCGCAAGTATAGGTGAACTGACAGGCGAACTTGCGTCCCGTACCCTGATTTATCACACCGCAGACAGACCCCGGGAAGCGCGGATTATCAACACGGTTCATGATCACTTCGGCGACCGCAAACTGCCCCTTGACGCTTTCGCCACGGGCCTCGAAATAAAGGGCTTCAGCCAGGCATTTCCAACCATCACCAAATTTGCGCGGTTTCTGAACGTCCAGCCAATCCCGCGTATAGCGAATGCCGATACCGACTTCCTCAAGGTATCCGGCCAGGCGGGAATCCGGGATCGTGTTCAACGCCCGCCGTTCATCATTCACCAGCCGGTCGACCTTTGTGTCGGCCCAGGCCATGCCTGAAAACGCCAGAATGAATGCCAGTGCGATGCGTGTCATGCCAACCTCCAGGTTCCTTGCCCGACCACAATCCGTGCAAATACCGGCGCCTCTTACCGAATTTCTGCCCTGCCGTCCAGCTTGGCCCCGGTGAGCCCGGGCTCGACGGTTCAATCAGGGGCACGGGTGGCCGCGTTCGCGCCATTCCGGCGCAAATGCAACGGCACCTTCCAATCCGGGCAAATCAGGCTTTTAAAGGGGTTCGCGTTTCAAAACGGGCCTGCATCGCAGTGGGCGGTGCATCCTTCAGCCAATCCTGTCGCGCACCGCGAGCTGTGCCGCGGCAAGCCGCGCGACCGGCACCCGGAAAGGCGAGCACGAGACGTAATCGAACCCCACGCGACGGCAAAAGGCAATCGATTCGGGGTTTCCGCCATGTTCACCGCAGATCGACAGCATGAGTCCGGGATGCGCCTTGCGGGCGCGATCCGCACCAATGCTGAGCAACTCGCCCACGCCTTCGACGTCAAGCGTGTGAAACGGATCCTCCGGATAAACCCCTTGTTGCACGTAATCGGACATGAATCGGCCGGCATCATCACGCGAAAGGCCATATGTCATTTGCGTGAGGTCGTTGGTACCGAAACTCAGGAATTCGACCAGCGGAGCAATCTCTCCGGCACGAAGTGCCGCGCGGGGCGTCTCGACCATCACACCCAGCCGATAGGTGAAATCCCGGCCGGTCTCGTTGCGCACTGCCGCAGCAACAGCGTCGATACGTGTCTTGACAAGTTCTACCTCCCGGCGTGCCGAAACCAGTGGAATCATGATTTCGGGCACGACCGGTTCGCCTTCCCGGCTGCCTTGCAACGTGGCCTCGAAAATGGCCCGTGATTGCATGTCGTAGATTTCGGGAACGGTAATACCCAGGCGCACACCGCGCATCCCCAGCATCGGATTGTATTCGCCAAGTGCCTCGACACGGCGGGTTACATCCGACATCGGCAGATCCAGCGCCTCGGCCAGTTCCAGCATACCCGAACGTTCGTGCGGCAGGAATTCATGAAGAGGCGGATCGAAAAGCCGTATACATACAGGCTGTCCCTGCATGATCCGGAACAGATCGGTGAAATCCTCGCGCTGCATCGGCAACAGCCGCTCCAGCGCCGCGGCGCGATCCTGGCTGCTGTCGGCGAAGATCATCTCGCGCATGACCGTGAGGCGGTCAGCTTCGAAAAACATGTGCTCTGTCCGGCACAGCCCGATTCCCTGAGCGCGAAAATTGCGGGCCAGCTCGGCATCGGCCGGCGTATCCGCATTGGCGCGCACCCCGATATCGCGGACTTCGTCGGTCCAGTCCATGAGAACACGAAGTGAGTCGTCGTGGCCCGCGTCCAGCAGAGGGGCCTTGCCCGCCAGAACCTCGCCATTGGAGCCGTCTATGGTGATCACATCGCCCTCTGCAAAAACGCGCCCGTCGGGGGCGGTAAGCTGCTTGCGCCGGGTCTGGAAGCGAATGTCAGAGGCGCCCACCACGCATGGAAGGCCGATACCGCGCCCGATCACTGCAGCATGGCTGGTCATACCGCCACGTTCCGTCAGCACAGCCACAGCCGCATGCATGCCGCGTATGTCCTCGGGGCTGGTTTCCCGGCGTACAAGAATGCAGGGCTCGTCGCGCGCGGCGGCAGATTGTGCGGCATTCGCCGAAAACACGATCCGGCCCCACGCCGCGCCGGGGCTCGCGGCAACGCCGGTTGCCAGCACATCACGCTGAGCCTCGGGATCGACCTGCCGGTGCAGCATCTCGTTCAGCGCCCTCGGCTCGATCCGCATCAGTGCTTCTTCACGGTTGATGATACCGTCCTGAGCAAGCGCCACGGCAATGCTGACTGCCGCGCGGGCACTCCGTGCCACCCGGACCCCGTCAAGAATGAACAGCTTGCCGTTCTCGATGGTGAACTCGGCTTGCATTTCCTCGCGCAGCTTTTCACGCATCAGGGCGGTGTGCGCCTTCAGCTGCGCGAACGCGTCCGGCGCCAGCTCCTCAAGCGACGGTCCGCGGGGATCACGCTCCAGGTAAAGGGCGTCGGCCCCGCCGCTCAGCGCCTCGCGTCCCTGGGATTGCGACAGGTAGCGGCCGGTTATCTGGCGCGCTCCCGTCTGGCTGTTGACCAGCTGCATCACGCCCGATCCGCATTCTCCCTGGCCCAGCCCGAGCGCCATTTCCTGCACCACAAGGCCCAATCCCGCATCCGCGGGGGCGCCCTTGGCCTGTCTCAGCAATCGCGCGGTGGTGCCCTCCCAGGCCCGGGCCATCGAGCGCAGAACCTCGGCCAGTTGAACCGAGAGATCCTGTGGAAATACCTCTTCGGTCTCGTCCTCGTAGGCTTTCAGCGCTTCGGCAAGTCCGCGCGCGGGGTCGTCGCTCAGGTCGTCGAAGATGTCCGGATCCAGCCGCGACACATGGATCGCATAGGATTGCACGAACCGCATATAGAGTTCCGACGCTGCCCGCTCTCCGAGCCTTCCACAGAGATCGGCGTGGAGGGGTGTATTCATGCCGATATTCAGAACGGCCCGGGGTCCGCCCCAATCCGGATCCTCCGACGACGGCCTTACACAGAGAAGCGGCGCGGACCCGAACGGCCCCAGAAGCCGATCCATGTCCGGGGTTTCTCCGGCGGCGATCGCATGGACCGCATCAAAAGACAATGCAACCGTGCGCGGAACCGGCAGGTCCAGCCTCAGGAGGCGTTGGAGACACTTTGCGCGGCCACCATGTGTATCCGCGCGCATCGGAACGTCCGGTGTGATCAGGGTGATGTCGGGGTCATTTTGCTGCACTGCGGCACCTTCCTTGGTTGGCGCAGCATACGCTTGGTGTCGAGCAAGGCAAGGCCCGGCTTGCGGTGGTCTCAGCCTTCGATTCGGGTCAGATCCGCGGCTTGCATGCATATCGTGCGGATACGGTTGAGCAGGTTCAGGCGGTTGCGCCGCAACACCTGATTTCCGGTGTTGATCTGCACCGCCTCGAAGAACGCGTCAATGGGTCCGCGCAGGGCCGCCATGGCGCTCATCGCCGCGGCGTAATCCTCTGACCCGACGGCTTCCCGGATCGCGGCCTCCGCGACGTCGAGCGCGGCAAACAGCGCGGTTTCCTCGGCGGTCTCCGCATACTTGGGATCGGCCCCGAACGAGTACTCCACGCCATCCCTTTCCTCGGCCTGTGAGAGAATGTTGTTGGCGCGTTTGAATCCCTGCAGCAGGTTTTCCCCGTCATCGGTTTCCAGAACGTCGCCAAGGGCCGTGGCACGGGCCAATATAAGGGCCAGATCGTCGCCACCGTCCAACTCGAGGCAGGCATCGATCACATCGTGCCTCAGCCCTCGATCGCGAAGATGGACTTTCAGCCGGTCATGGATAAAGGCGAGGAGGTCGGTGCTCAGGTCAGGCACCGCGTCTCCCACTGTTCGCAGCAGGCTGTCTTCGCCGGTTTCCGGGCCGCTTTCCTTTTGGTGCTTCCGATCAATGACGGCATGCCACGCGGCACCGAAAACTCCATGCCCGGCAATTTCGCCCAATACCTCTTCCAGGGTATCTATCTCGTCCTCGCTGGCCTCGGCCCGGTTCAGACCGATCTTGTGGCGAAGCAACTGAGTGTCAATGAAACGGTCAAGATGAAGACGGTGCCCGCCGTCCAGCACAATACGAATTACACCCAAGGCCGCCCGCCGCAGCGCAAAGGGATCTTTCGAACCGGTGGGTTTCTCCCCGATTGCCCAAAACCCGGTGAGCATGTCCAATTTGTCGGCAAGGGCCACCGCAACGCTGACCGGTTCCTCGGGCACCGCGTCGTTGGGGCCGAGTGGCTTGTAATGCATCTCGCAGGCTCTGGCGACTTCGGCCGGCTGGCCCGCGGCCTCGGCGTAATAGCGCCCCATGATCCCCTGCAGTTCCGGGAACTCTCCAACCATTTCGGACTCCAGATCGGCCTTGGCAACGCGGGCCGCCCGCTGCGCAAGTTCGGGGTCGGCGCCGACCGCCGGGCCGATTTCCACGCAAAGCGCTTCAATGCGTCCGATCCGCTCCGCTTGTGTGCCCAGTTGCCGCTCGAAGGTGACATTGCCGAGTTGTTCGAGCCATGGAGTCATTCCCTCACGAGCAACCCGAAGATCGTTTTCCCAGAAGAATTTCGCGTCGCCCAGCCGTGCCGCCAGCACCTTCTGGTTGCCGGCGAGGATGGTTTCGCCGTGATCGGAAGTCTCGCGGTTGGCGACAGTGACGAATTTCTCGATACGACCCGAGCCGGGGTTACGCACGGAGAAGAATTTCTGATGCTCCTTCATCGAGGTCTGGAGGACCTCCGGCGGCAGGTCGAGGAAGCCGGTGTCGATCCGGCCCATCAGAACCACCGGCCACTCCACGAGTCCGGCAACTTCTGCCAGCAGGCCACGGTCCTCGACCACTTCAAGGCCCGCCGCGAAGGCCTGATTGGTGGCATCCTGCCAGATGTGCTCGGCCCGGGCATCCGCGTCCAGCATGACAAAATCGCGCGCCAGCCTTGTGCGGTAATCGTCGAATGAACTGACGGCGAAGCGTCCATGCCCCATGAACCTGTGCCCTTCGGTCGTGTTGCCCGTGCGGATACCGTCGAGATCCATGTCCACGATCTGCGCTTCGCCCGCATCATCCGTCAATATGCACAGGATCGAATGCAGCGGCCGCACCCAGCGAAGCGGTGTTGCCCCCCATCGCATCGACTTGGGCCAAGGGAAATCCCTGATCACCTGCTCCAGAACTTCGGCGATGATCGCCGAGGCCGGGCGGCCGGGTTTCGTGATGGTTGCGAAATAGGCGCGGCCCTTCTTTTCATCGCGCAATTCAAGCGCCTCGCGGCCGATGCCGGCGCCACGCAAGAAACCCTCGATCGCCTTTTCCGGCGCACCCTCGCGCGGGCCCTTGCGTTCTTCCGTGACGGTCGGGCTTGCATCGGGCAACCCCTGCACCGTCAAAGCCAGCCTCAGCGGCGTGGAGAAGGCAGCGGCCCCCGCATATGTCAGGCCCGCCTCGACGAGCCCGTCCGTCATGCGCTTTTTGAGATCATCCGCGGCCTTCGCCTGCATGCGTGCGGGGATTTCCTCGGAAAAGAGTTCGATCAGGAGATCAGGCATGGTGTCAGTACCCTTCGGGCGGTTCCGGACAGTCTTCGGGCGCTGGACGTCCGTCGAAAACGACTTCGCCGCAGTGATTTATCTGGTGCCAGACATAGCCGCGCCCGTCGGACATGATGGCGACGACCCTGTCGATGCCGTACTGGATGTTGCGCTGACCCAGGAAGGCGAGAGCGCCCCCTTCTTCCAGGGCCATGCCGATCTGCTCCGCGTCGAAGCAATCGAACCAGCCGGGCGCGTTCAGCGGTTCCGCCGCTTCGTAGGGCACAAAGGTTTCGGTCAGGAGCGCATGACTTGTCGGTGTCGTGAAACAGGCCCGGTAGCGGATCGGGGAACTGTCCGCATCGATGGCTTCGAACGACTCGTACAGCACCGGTTCGGGCTTTCGGGAGACCAGCGAGGTCAGCTGCACATCGCCGTCGCCGGTCGCGCGGACCGGCTCGTAGAAATGATAGACCTGGAGGTAATAAAGGGCCGCCCCGGCCAGCAGTGCCGCGATCACGATGACCCCCGATAGGATTTTTCCCGTCACTCCGACTGCCCCCCGGCGGCGGTCCGGACATACGCGTCTGCACATTGCCGGGCCAATGTCCGGACCCTCCCGATATAGGCCTGCCGCTCGGTTACGCTGATCACGCCGCGGGCGTCCAGAAGGTTGAAGATATGGCTGGCCTTGATGCATTGATCATACGCGGGATGCGCCATCACGATACGCTGGCCGGTCCTCGGATCCCGGTCGGGCTGGTTCAGGATCGCCGCACATTCGGCCTCGGCCTCTTCGAAATGGCGCAGCAGAACCTGCGTGTCGGCCACGTCGAAATTCCAGCGTGAATATTCCTGCTCCGTCTGGCGGAACACGTCTCCGTAGCTGAGCGGGATCGGCGCGGCGGGATCGTTGAAGGGCATTTCCATCACGTGATCCACGCCCAGCACGTACATCGCCAGCCGTTCCAGACCATAAGTCAGTTCGCCCGATACTGGATGACAGTCATGCCCGCCCACCTGCTGGAAATAGGTGAACTGGCTGACCTCCATGCCATCGCACCAAACTTCCCATCCAAGGCCCCAGGCGCCCAGTGTGGGGCTTTCCCAGTCATCTTCGACAAAGCGGATGTCATGGGTTTTCATGTCGATGCCGATCGCTTCGAGAGACCCGAGGTAAAGCTCCTGCAGGTCGGGCGGGCTGGGTTTGACCAGCACCTGGAACTGGTAGTAGTGTTGCAGGCGGTTGGGATTTTCGCCGTAGCGGCCGTCGGTCGGACGCCGCGACGGCTGCACATAGGCCGCCGCCCACGGCCGCGGACCAAGGCTTCTCAGCGTGGTGGCGGGATGAAAGGTGCCGGCCCCGACTTCCATGTCATACGGTTGCAGGATCACGCAGCCGCATCCGGCCCAATAGGCCTGAAGACGCAGGATGATATCCTGAAAACTGGTTGGTTTGCCGGAATTTTCGGCCATCTTTTCCCCCGGACTGTGCCGCGAATTTCGCATGCTCTTCCTAGGGCCCCCGCAGAGGAGGGTCAATCACGCGGGGCGCCATATTTTAGGTGCATAGATGCGAGGATTTGGTAAAACTCCCCGAAGTGCAACCAATTCCGGTAACGGCAAAGGTAACCCACGCGATGACAAGATTCATTCTGGCTTCGGTACTATCGGTCCTTCTCGGTGTTCAGACGTTGCAGGCGCAACAGGAGTCGGATCCCGGCGGCGCATTCTGGGTTCTGATAGAGGCGCAGCCGGGACTGACGGAGATCACCAATTCCCTGAGAAGATATGACAACCGGCTCGAGGATGTGAACGGTTTCGATCATGGTTCAGGCTGGTACGGTGTTGCCCTGGGACCGTATTCGAGGGCCGATGCCGAACGGGTTCTTGTCACCTATCGCAATCAGGGTCGGATACCGCGTGACAGCTACATCAGCAACGGATCGGACTTCCGGCGTCAGATATGGCCCGTCGGCGCCGAACAGCGCGATCCTGAGCTCGCCAATGCCCCGGCAACCGCGGCTGAAATCGACATCAGGGCGGATGATATTGCCGGAGAACAATCCGCGGAAGTTGACGCCGGTGAAGCTGATTCCGGTCCCGGCGTGGCAGAGGCGCGCGAACCTCAAGTCGTGAGGGAGGCCGAGTTGCCGGAAGAAACTCTCGCCGAGGCACGCGCCAGCGAACGCCGCCTGAACCGCGAGGAACGCATGCAGATTCAGATCGCGCTCAAGTGGGCGGGCTACTACGCAGGCCGGATCGACGCCGCGATCGGCCCCGGAACCCGAGCCGCGATGGCGGGATGGCAGCGGGACAACACTTTCGATCGCACCGGTGTGCTGACCTCTCGGCAGAGGGCGGAACTCTTGCGGCAGTACAACGCAGTTCTCGACGGCCTGAATCTGGCGGTTGTGCGTGATGAAAGGACCGGCATAGAGATGAAGATGCCCACGGCCGAGGTGGCCTTTGCCCGCTACGAGCCGCCTTTCGCGCATTTCGATGCCCGCACCGATTTGGGGGCGCGTGTTCTTCTGATCAGTCAAGAAGGGGATCGTGATACGCTCTACGGGCTGTATGACATAATGCAGACACTGGAAATCGTGCCGCAGGACGGCCCGCGATCGCGCGAAGGCGACAGTTTCACGCTCGTTGGACGGAACGATCGGATCGTCTCGCATACCGAAGCGACGCTGCGCAATGGTCGGATCAAGGGATTCACGTTGATCTGGCCGGCCGGCGACGAAGAGCGGCGCACTCGCCTTCTGTCCGAGATGCAGGCCAGTTTCACCCGTCTCCGGGGTGTGCTCGACCCGGCACAGGGTTGGGATGACGATCAGAGTGTCGATCTTGTTTCGGGTCTGGAGATACGCAAGCCCCGCCTGTCGCGTTCGGGCTTTTACGTGGACCGGCGTGGGACAGTCGTGACCACGACCGAGGTTGTGGCGAATTGTGGCCGGATCACCATAAACCATGATTATGCCGCAGAGATCGCGACACGGAATGCCGAGCTGGGCATCGCGGTCCTACGCCCGCGCGAGGCGCTGGCCCCGATGAGCTTTGCCGATTTCCAGCAATCCGTACCGCGACTCAAGTCCGGTGTTGCTGTCGCCGGGTATTCCTATGGAGGTGTCTTGAATGCACCGACGCTTACCTTCGGAAAACTGGCTGATTTGCGTGGCCTCAACGGAGAGGAGGACCTCAAGCGCCTCGCGCTCGCTGCGCTGGAAGGTGACGCCGGCGGGCCGGTGATGGATACCGGTGGCGCGGTTCTGGGCATGCTCCTGCCGGAGACGGGAGGAGAACGCAAACTGCCCGAGGATGTCAGTTTTGCCGCCGATTCCCGGGCCGTGTTGAAGGTTCTGCGAGAGGCGGGCGTTTCACCGTCA
>Ga0102928_1000823_pt1 | contig 19979 bp, 21 predicted proteins | sample SalPonR1_B_D1_MG_FD_78504 | JGI IMG/M metagenome (GOLD analysis project Ga0102928, IMG submission 78504) | Salt pond soil microbial communities from South San Francisco under conditions of wetland restoration - Salt Pond MetaG R1_B_D1_MG | ecosystem: Environmental > Aquatic > Marine > Intertidal...
CGACACGGTCGACACGGCCGTCACCGGCACCGCCGCCGACACCACCGACGAGCTGCTCGACGACGAGCTGCTCGTGGAGGAGATCTCCATCGACGGGATGTGCGGCGTCTACTGACGCCGGACGTTGCCTCCGTCGCCTCCGGCACCGCCCGTCCCCGATGCTCCACACCTGTCTCGAACTCGACCCGCAGGTCGCTCTCCGCCCCGAGCCCTTCGGCGCGCTCGCATACCACTACGGCAACCGCAAGCTGATCTTCCTGAAGCACCCCGACGTGGTGTCCGTCGTCCGCCGTCTCGACGGCACCGCCACCCTGGCCGACACGTTGCGGGCCTGCGACATCGACGAGCGCCGCTGGCCGTCGTTCGAGCGAGCGCTGCAGTCGCTCACCGAGTCGGAGATGCTCCGTGTCGGAGCGGTCCGATGAGCGGCGGGCCCACCCACCTGGTCGAACAGCTCAAGGGCGGTCTCGATGCCCCGATCTGCCTCACGTGGGAACTCACCTACGCCTGCAACCTCGAGTGCGTCCACTGCCTGTCGTCGTCGGGACGCCGCGACCCGCGCGAGCTCACCACCGACGAGGCCAAGGCCGTGCTCGACGAACTGCACGACCTCCAGGTGTTCTACATCAACATCGGCGGGGGCGAACCGATGATCCGGCGTGACTTCTTCGAGCTCCTCGAGTACTCGATCGAGCGCGGCATCGGCGTCAAGTTCTCCACCAACGGTGCGTTCATCGACGCCGAGAAAGCCCGCCGGTTGGCGGCCATGGACTACCTCGACATCCAGATCAGCCTCGACGGAACCGACGCCGTCACCAACGACGCCGTACGCGGCGACGGCTCGTACGCCACGGCGATCCGGGCGATGGAGCACTTGCGCGATGCCGGCTTCGGCGAGTTCAAGATCTCGGTGGTCGTCACCCGCCACAACGTCGACCAGCTCGACGAGTTCAAGGCTCTGGCCGACTCCTACGGCGCCCAGCTGCGCATCACGCGGCTGCGTCCATCGGGTCGTGGCGCCGACTCCTGGCACGAACTGCATCCCACCAACGCCCAGCAGCGTCAGATCTACGAGTGGCTGCTCGTTCACGGCCACGACGTGCTCACCGGCGACTCGTTCTTCCACCTCAATGCGATCGGCGTCGAGAACGGATCCGGCCCGCTGCCGGGGCTCAACATGTGTGGTGCCGGCCGTGTGGTGTGCCTCATCGACCCGATCGGCGACGTCTACGCCTGTCCGTTCGTGATCCACGACCAGTTCAAGGCCGGTTCGGTCCGTTCCGACGGGGGCTTCACCCGCGTCTGGAAGGAGAGCGAGCTCTTCACCGAACTGCGCGAGCCACAGTCGGCCGGCGCCTGCGCCTCGTGCGGGGCCTACGACGCCTGCCAGGGCGGCTGCATGGCCGCCAAGTTCTTCGTCGGGATCCCGCTCGACGGGCCCGACCCCGAGTGCGTCGGCGGTCACGGCGAAGCCGCCATGCTCGCCGCCTCGGTCGAGCAACGCCCGCGGCCGATGATGGATCACTCGAAGCCGCCCCGTCCGGCGCCCGAACGGGTGCCGGTCAGCATCGGCCGGCGCTGAGCCGGGCGGCCACTCGCCCATGTGGTTCCTCGTCCCGATCGCGTACCTGCTCGGGACGTTCCCCAGCGCCATCCTCATCGCGCGCACCAACGGCATCGACATCTCCACGTTCGGCTCGGGGAATCCCGGAGCCTCCAACGTCACGCGAGCGCTCGGCTGGCGCACGGGAGTGTGGGTGTACGTGCTCGACGCCGGCAAGGGCGCCCTCGCCGCCGGACTCGGGCTGGTGGTCGACGGAGTGCCCATGGCGTACTGGTGCGGCGCGGCCGCAGTGGTCGGCCACATGTTCCCGGTCACGCGACACTTCCGGGGCGGCAAGGGGGTGGCCACCGGATCCGGCGTCCTGGTGGTGGTGCAGCCCCTGCTCGCTCCGCTGGCCGTGGGTCTCTGGTGGCTGATCTCGAGGGTCACCGGGAAGGCGGCGCTCGGGTCGGTGGTCGCGGTCGGGCTCGTCCCCCTCGGGCTGGTCGTGCAGGGTGCGCCCGCCTGGGAGTTCCTCGCCGTCGGTGCACTGTGCGCCCTGATCGTGGCGAAGCACGCCTCGAACATCGTGCGGATGATTCGGCGCGAGGAGCACTCCCTCAGCCAGACTCGGTGACCTGATGCAACTGCTCACGCCGATCACCCTCGGATCCCGGACCGCCCCCAATCGCGTCCTGTTCGGCCCGCACGTGACCAATCTGGGAGCCGACGACAGGTCGATTGGCGCCCGCCACGTCGCCTACTACGAACGGCGGGCCCGAGGCGGCTGTGGCACGGTGGTCGTCGAGGGCGCATCCGTGCATCCGTCGGACTGGCCGTACGAGCGGGCGCCGCTCGCCGACCAGTGCCGCGACGGCTGGTCGGCCGTCGTCGAGGCCTGTCGGCCGCACGGTTCGCTCGTGATCGCCTCGCTCGACCATGCCGGCGGGCAGGGCTCGTCGGCCTACAGCCAGGCGCCGCTGTGGGCGCCCTCGCGCGTCCCGGAGGTGAACACCCGTGAGGTGCCCAAGTGGATGGAGCCCGACGACATCGCCGCCGTCATCGAGGGGTTCGGCACGGCCGCAACGCTCGCCGTGGAGGCGGGCCTCGACGGCGTGGAGATCAACGCCGGTCAGCACAGCCTCGTCCGCCAGTTCCTGTCGGGGCTCACCAACCAACGCGACGACGAGTGGGGTGCCGACCGTCTGTCGTTCGCCCGCCGGGTCGTCGAGGAGGTGCGGAGTGCGGCCGGTGACCGCACCGTCGGGTTGCGGTTGTCGTGCGACGAACTCGCTCCGTGGGCGGGAATCACGCCCGACATGGCGCCGGGCATCGCCGCTGCCCTCGCCGCCGGCGGGCTCGACTACCTCGTCGTGACGCGGGGTTCCATCTACTCCGCGGAGAAGACCCGCCCCGACTTCCACGAGCCGACGGGGTTCAACGTCGACGTCTGCAGGGCCGTGCGCGATGCGGTGGGTGCCGCCGGTCGCGACGTGGCGGTGTTCCTGCAGGGGTCGGTGGTCGACGTGGGCCAGGCCGAGTGGGCGCTCGGCGGGTACGACGACCCGTCGCTGTGTGACGGCGTCGAGATGACGAGGGCACAGATCGCCGATCCCGACGTCGTGGCGAAGACGGCGGCGGGCCACGTCGAACGGATCCGCCCGTGCACCCGGTGCAACCAGGTCTGTCAGGTGCGTGACGTGCGCAACCCGATCGTGACCTGCATCGCCGAACCCACCAGCGGGCGCGAGACCGAGGACCCCGACTGGTACCTGCCGACGCCACATCCCCGGCGGGTGGTGGTGCAGGGCGCCGGCCCCGCCGGGCTGGAAGCGGCCCGTGTCGCCGTGCTCCGCGGCCACGACGTCACCGTGGTGGAGCGAGACGACGACATCGGCGGGTTGGCCCGCGTGGACGGCCCGAACGGTGCGCTCGTGGACTGGTGGCGGCGCGAGCACGAACGTCTCGGCACCGACATCCGGTGCGGGACCACGGTCGGCCAGGAGCTGCACGACGGATCGATGGAACTCGACGACCGTGCGGTGGTGGTGCAGGCGACAGGATCGCTGCCGGGCCGTCGCTCCTACGACGTCGCCGACGACGCGGTCCCGGTCCTCGACGTCGCCGACGTCCGCCGTGGCGCCGAATCTCTGCCCGAGGAGGGGTCGGTCGTGCTGTTCGATCCGATCGGCGGACCGATTGCGGTGGCACTGGCCGAGGAACTCGGCGAACGGGCAGTGCTCGTCACCCAGGACAACATCGCCGGCAACGAACTGTCCCGCACCGGTGATCTCGCCCCGGCCAACAGCCGGCTCCAGCAGCGCGGGGTCCGCATCGAACGTCGAACGCTGTTGCGCTCGGTGACCGCCCCCGGCGTGGAGGTGGAGGACCGATACAGCGGCGTGCGCCGCCCCATCGAGTGCGTTGCGGTGGTCGACTGCGGGTTCCGTCTCCCGACCGAACCGAGCGACCGCGCCACGGTCCGGATCGGCGATGCCGTCGCACCGCGCACCGTCCACGAAGCGGTGCTCGAGGCGCGCCGGGCCGCCCTCGCAATGTGATGTTGCATCCGGTGTCCGACACCGGATGCGACACGCCGCTCGTGCATGCGTGAGTCCCGGGGTGGGCTGTGCGCGATGATCGCCGCCATGACCGACGCCTCCTCCACCGCCGACCTCTTCGATCTCACAGGGCGGGTGGCCGTGGTCACCGGAGGCTCACGCGGGCTGGGCCGGGAGATGGTGCTCGCGTTCGCCGAGCAGGGCGCCGACGTCGTGATCGCCAGCCGCAAAGTCGACGCCTGCGAAGCCCTCGCCGCCGAGGTCACCGACCGTTTCGGTCGCCGGGCACTCCCGGTGGCGTATCACGCCGGACGGTGGGCCGACGCCGACCGCCTGTACGAGACCGTCTACGACACGTTCGGCCGCTGCGACGTCCTGGTCAACAATGCCGGGATGTCGCCGCTCTATCCCAGCGTCGACACGGTCTCCGAGGAGCTCTACGACAAGGTGATGGACGTCAACCTGAAGGGGCCGTTCCGCCTCTCGGCGCTGGTCGGTACCCGCATGGCCGGCGCCGACCACGGCGGCAGCGACGGCGGGTCGATCATCTTCGTGTCGTCGATCGCCTCCCATCGGCCGAGCCCCGACGAACTCGTCTACGGCGCCGCCAAGGCCGGGTTGAACAACCTCACCTACGGGCTCGCCCGTACGCTCGGTCCGACCGTGCGCGTGAACTGCATCGCCCCGGGTCCGTTCCTCACCGACATCTCCAAGGCATGGGACCTCGACGCGTTCGAACAGTCGGCACGATCGGGGTTCGCTCTCGGGCGGGGCGGCCAGCCGCACGAGATCGTGGGCACGGCCCTGTACCTGGCGAGCGATGCGTCGTCGTACACCACCGGCACGGTGATCGACGTCGACGGCGGACCCCGCTGACGTTTCGGTCGAACTCCCGAGCGATCCCGGACACGCACGCCTTACAGGGTGAAGCGGAACAGTGCCGTGACGGGTTCGGTGGTGGCCTCGGTGGCGGCCGCGGTCGCGGGGAGGAACTGCAGCGCCGCGAGGTAGTCGCCCCGGCCCGGCACGGCGAGTTCGAAACGGAACCGGTCGGGGTCCACCAGCTGTGCGTGGCCGTGCACGAACGCCATGTCGTCGGCCCGGAACATCGCGAGGAACGCAGGCCCGCCGTGGAAGTCCGGACCGTCGAACGGCTCCGACAGCACGAAGTCGAAGCCCTGGCGGGTCACGGTGAGATCACCGTTCGTCCACACGGCGCCGTCGGCGATGTTCTGTTCGGGTCCGCCGCCCGCACCCACGACGGTGACGTCGGCGCCGAGCTCGAGGAGATCCGGTCCACCGGCCGGCGCCGCCTGGGCCACCAGACGGTACGTACCGTCCGCCGGGAGCGTGATCGGCGCCGACCGTCCGTCGGGGCCGATCGCGGGGTCGACGTGCACGAACCGGTCGAGTTCGGTCGTGGCCGCGAACACGTGCAGGGGAGCACCGTGGACTTCGTCGAATCCGGTGAGCGGCTGGCCGACCCGCTCGACCGCCACCGTGAGGGTCGGCCCGTCGCCGTCCTGGTGGACCACCAGCTCGTCGGTGCCCGACGTCGACGACAACGCGAAGGTGGGGAGCCGGCCGTCGTGGTGGCCCTCGTCGTCGTCGGAGAGGAAGAGGCGCAGGCCCAGGCCCGCCGCCGTGGCAACCAGACCGACCACGACGAGCACGATCGCCGTGACCCGTGAGGTCACGTCAGCAGCTTCTCCGCGAAGAAGTCGAGGACACGTTCGACGCTGGCATCGTCGCGTTGCTCGGTGAGCACCGAGTGGTCGGACTTCTTCGCGCTCGGGAGCTCGATGGAGACGAAGGCGTCACCGAGCAGCTCGCGCAGGGTGGAGAACCGGTCGCCGACGGCGATGTCGTCGCGGAAACGCAATCCGAGCACCTGGCATCCGTGCGCGGCACGCTCGGCGACCGCAGCGGCGTCGTCGGGCGACAGGTTGAGATCGGCGCCACGGGCCGAGCCCACCGGAAACGGCAGCGACGGCTGCGACAACACCGGGGCCAGCATGATGTCGTCGACCATCATCCCCAGGGCGAACCCACCCGAGAAACACATGCCGACGGCACCCACGCCCGATCCGCCCACCTCGTTGTGCAGGTTGCGCGCCAGCGCCCGCAGCCACGCGATGATCGGCGAGGTCTGGTTGAGCGCCATGGTGGTGAACTCCTTGGCGATGCACACCTTGGCCAGTGAGACGGCGGCGTAGCCGTTGGACGGCGCCCTGCCCGGCTCGCCCAGCAGCGACGGCATGACGACCGTGAACCCGCGCTCGACCACCTCGTCGGCGAACCTCGTGACGAGCGGCGTGATGCCGGGCACCTCGTGGATCACCACCACACCGGGCCCGCTGCCCCGGCGGTAGGTCGGATAGGTCATTCCGGCGGCGGTGAACTCTCCCGGCTCCCAGCCGTCCAACACGTCGTGGTCGGCATCGGTCATCACAGCCTCCTCATGGCGTCGAGCGCCTGCTCGGCGAGCAGCTCGGTACCGGTCTTGAACGCATCGAGCTGCGCCTGTTCGATCTGCTGGTCGCCCATCGCCCCGTGCAGGAACCGAGCGTAGACACCCTCGGAGATCACGGCCAGCCGCCACGACGAGAACGCCACGTAGTAGTCGATCTCGGACAGGTCGCGGCCGGTGCGGTCGGCGTAGCGTTCGAGCAGTTCGCCGTAGGAGGGGAAGCCCTCGATGCCCGTGGGATCGTTGGGGCGCAGTTGCTCGGCGCCCGGGTCGGCCCAGTACACGCCGAGGTAGCCCACGTCGGCGAGCGGGTCGCCGAGCGTGCACAGCTCCCAGTCGAGCACCGCAGCGATGCGGCCGTGACCGACGTCGGTGAGGCAGTTGCCGAAGCGGTAGTCACCGTGGGCGATCGACACGCCGTGCTGCTGCGGCATGCGTTCGGCGAGGCGGCGCGCCACCTCGTCGATCGCCGGCAACTCACGGGTCTTGGACCGTTCCCATTGGGTGCTCCACCGCTTCACCTGGCGTTCGACGTACCCCTCGCGCTTGGCGAGATCGCCGAGGCCGACGGCGTCGACGTCGACGGCGTGCAGGTCGGCGAGCACGTCGATGAGGTGCAGGCTCGCCGCCCGTCGCAGGTCGGGACGCATCGACGCCGCCCGTTCGGGGCTGTCGAGCACGACGCCGTCGACGTAGCCCATCACGTAGAACGGTGCACCGTTCACCTCGTCGTCGGTGCAGAGGCCGAGCGCCGGTGGGACGGGCACCGACGTGCGGCCGACCGCCGAGATGATGCGGTGCTCACGCGCCATGTCGTGGGCAGTCGCCAGCACCGTGCCGGTGGGCGGGCGACGGAGCACGTACTTCACACCGTTGGCGTCGGTGACGGTGAAGGTGAGATTCGAGCGGCCGCCGGCGATGATCGAGAACTCGAACGGCGCCGTGGCGCCCTCGATGTGCTCGACCAGCCAGGCGCTGACACGGTCGTGGTCGATGGGGCCCTGCACGCTGGTGGAACCTAGCCGAGCGTCCTGGCGACCCTGCAGGTGAGTGGATGCCCGACGTGGCGGTGCGTCAGCCCGGACGACCGACGCCGGTGACCTTGCCCCAGTTGACCGATGCGACGTTGACCACGCTGCCGGTGTTGGGGGCGTGCACCTGCATGCCGTTGCCGAGGTAGACGCTGACGTGGCTGATCGGGCTGTAGAAGAAGATCAGGTCGCCGGGCTGCGCCGACCCCTTCGGGACGTGGGGGATGGAGGCGTACTGGGCGCGGGACTGGTGGGGCAGGTAGACGCCCGCCTGGGCCCAGGCGTACTTGGTGAGGCCCGAGCAGTCGAACGACACGCCGGGCCTGGATGTCGCGTAACGGTAGGGAACGCCCTGCTGGCTGAGGGCGGCCTGCACCGCCAGGCCGGATCGGGACGACACCGCAGGCGCTGCCGTGGCACCGCTGCCACCCGATCCGCTGCTCGTGCCTCCCGACGCCGCCGGAGCGCTCCCGCCACCGCCGGAGCCACCGCCACCGGAGCCACCGCCACCGGAGCCACCACCCGAGCCACCACCGCCGGAGCTGGTGGAACTCGAGTTCGACGAGGCGGCCTGGGCAGCAGCGACCTCGGCCTGCAGCCGGCGCGCTGACTCGCGGGCGCGGCGCTCTTCTTCTTCCTGGATGAGCTGGCCGAGCTTGGCTTCGGCCTCGGTACGAGCCTGTGTGTACTCCGCCGTGAGCGATTCGGTCTCGGACTGCGCCTCGGTGAGGGTGGCCGCCAACTGATCGGCCTGCTCGCGCTTGCGCTCGAGATCGAGCTTGTCGCTCTGGAGGTCGGCCACCATCGCGTTGAGTTCGTCGGTGGTCACGTTGCCCGCACTCAGTGCGACGCGTGCCAACTCTTCACGCTGCAATGCGTCCGACAGGTTGGAGGAGTCCTCGAAGAGCGGGCCGAGCGGGGTGGCGCCGCCGCCCACGAAGGAGCGCAGCGCCATGTCGCCCAGGCTGTCGCGCACCTCGGCCAGTTCGGCCTCCTGCTCGGCCACCGCCTCCTCGGCGTCGACGATCTCGGCGTCGAGTTGCCGCTTGGTGTCGATCGCCTCGACGTAGTCCTCGGCGATGCGGTTGGCCTCTTCCTGGAGACGTTCCAGCTCGTCGACGATCTGCTCGACACGTTCTCGCTGCTGGTCGACGGTCTGGGCGGCGACCGTCGGCCCCATCGCGGGCACGACGAGCGACACGGCGACGGCGACAGGGACGAGACGGAGCAGACGCTTCATAGGTTCGAGGTCCGAACTCTATCGAATATGACGAAAGCGTTGCGAAAACCTGACGAAAATTCGGTCACTCCCACTCGATCGTGCCGGGCGGCTTCGACGTGATGTCGTACGCCACCCGGTTGATGCCCGGTACCTCGTTGATGATGCGCTGCGACATCGTCTCGAGCACGTCGTAGGGGATCCGCGCCCAGTCGGCGGTCATGGCGTCGTCACTCGTGACGGCGCGGATGATGATCGGGTGACCGTAGGTGCGCTCGTCGCCCATCACACCGACCGAACGGATGTCGGCGAGCACGGCGAACGACTGCCAGATCTCACGTTCGAGCCCTGCCAGGCGCAGCTCCTCACGCACGATGGCATCGGCATCCTGCAACAGCGCCACCCGTTCGGGCGTGACCTCGCCGATGATCCGCACGCCCAGGCCGGGGCCGGGGAACGGCTGACGCCAGACCATCTCGTCGGGGAGGCCGAGTTCGTGGCCGAGCTTGCGCACCTCGTCCTTGAACAGGTCGCGCAGCGGCTCGATCAACTCCAGCGTCATGTCCTCGGGCAGCCCGCCCACGTTGTGGTGACTCTTGATCACCGACGCCGACCCGTCGGTGCCGCCGCTCTCGATGAGGTCGGGATAGAGCGTGCCCTGCACCAGGAAGCGGGCGTCGCTGAGACCGCCCGTGTTCTCCTCGAACACCCGGATGAACTGCTCGCCGATCGCCTTGCGCTTGTCCTCCGGGTCGGTGACTCCCTCCAATGCCGCGAAGAACCGGTCGGCGGCGTCGACGTGGATCAGTTCGATGCCGAGATTGCGACGGAACGTCTCCACCACCTGCTCGCTCTCGCCCTTGCGCATCAACCCGGTGTCGACGTACACACACGTGAGCTGATGGCCGATCGCCTCGTGCACGAGCGCCGCAGCCACCGACGAGTCGACCCCGCCCGACAGGCCGCAGATCACGCGATCGCCGCCCACCCGTTCACGGATCAGCTCGACCTGCTCCTCGATCACCGACGACATCTCCCAGTCCGCACCGATCCCGGCGCGCTCGTGGAGGAAGCGGCCGAGCACCGCCATGCCGTACGGCGAGTGCACCACCTCGGGATGGAACTGCACCCCGTAGATGCGCCGCTCGTCGTTCTCCAGCATCGCCACCGGTGCCCCCGGCGTGGAGGCGGTGACCGCGAAGCCCTCCGGTGCCTCCGTGACGCCGTCGAAGTGGCTCATCCACACGTCGTGCACTTCGGGGGCATCATCCGGCAGCAGCAGCGAAGCGCCGGTCCGCGTCATGCGGGCGCGTCCGTACTCGCCCTTCATGCCGCGGCCGACCACACCGCCCAGTTGCTGGCCGATCAGCTGAGCCCCGTAACAGATGCCGAGCACCGGCACGCCCAACTCGTAGATCCCGGCGTCGAGCTCGGGGGCGCCCTCCACGTGCACGCTCTTCGGGCCTCCCGACAGCACGATCGCGGCCGGCTTGCGCTCGGCCACCTCGGCGGCGGTGATGCGGTGGGGGACGATCTCGGAGAACACCTTCAGCTCACGGACCCGTCGGGCGATCAGCTGGGCGTACTGGGCGCCGAAATCGACGACGAGAACGGTGGGTCGGTCGTGATGCTGCGGTTGACTCAAGACCGTGAATCGTAGATCAGCGAACTGGGTGCTCCGCATCCTGGTGCTGGCGGCGGCGATCGCCGTCCCGCTCGTCGCTGCCACGCCGGGCGACGCCGTCGGCAGCGACCCCCGGACATCTGCCGTGGCGGTGACGGCGATCGGCGCCGGGGCACCGGGTGGCCCGATGTCCGGCGACCCGGTGCCGACCGACACGGTGCCGACCGACACGGCGAATCCGTTCCTGCCGGAGGAACGCGACCTCACCGACTGCCTCGGGTTGCTCCAGCGGCCGGGCTGTGGCAGCGAGGCGCGAGGGGGTCTCGGCCAGACGCTGGTGGCCATCGCGATGGTCGGTGGGCTCGTGTTGATCTTCGGACGCGTGGCCTGGGGCGTCCGCCGCAACCGCGCCCGGCAGGCGCTTCCCGCCGATTCGGACACGGCGGACACGGCGGGTACGGACTCGGAGGGCGCCGCGGACGACGGCTCGGAGAACGGCCCAGCCGGCGAGGCGGCCGGCGGCTCGGCCGGCGACCAGAGCGACGGCGGCACGGTCGACACCGCTCCACGCGGCGACGCCTCGTAGCCTCCGCGAGGTGACACCCGACGAGTTCCGCACGCACGGACACGCACTGGTCGACTGGATCGCCGCCTACCTCGAGGGGGTGGGCGACCGGCCGCTCGACACCCGCGTCGAGCCGGGTGAGGTCCGTGCCCGGCTCCCCGAACATCCGCCCCCGGCGCCCGAGTCCTTCACGGCGGTGATGCGCGACGTCGACGAGATCATCGTGCCCGGCCTCACGCACTGGCAGCATCCGAGCTTCTTCGCGTACTTCCCGGCCAACACGTCGTACCCGTCGATCCTCGGCGAGTTGCTGTCCGCCGGGCTCGGCGTGCAGGGGATGAGCTGGATCACGTCGCCGGCGTGCACGGAGCTGGAGACGCTGATGCTCGACTGGATGTGCGAGCTGCTCGACCTGCCCGAGCGGTTCCGCTCCACGAGCCCGACCGGTGGGGGCGTGATCCAGGGAACGGCGAGTGAGGCGACGCTCGTGGCCATCCTCTCGGCACGCTGGCGCGCCACGGCCGGCGCCGTGAACCGTGACGGCGACACGTCGAGACTGGTCGCCTACGCCACCTCGCAGGCCCACTCGAGCCTCGAGAAGGGTCTGCGGATCGCTGGGATCGGCACCGACCGGATGCGCGTCGTGCCGCACGACGAGTCGTTCGCCATGCGCGCCGATGCGCTCGCGGAGATGATCGCCGCCGACCGGGCGGCGGGTCTCGTGCCGTTCTTCGTGTGTTCGACCCACGGCACCACGTCGTCGATGGCGTTCGATCCCACCGACGAGATCGGGCCGATCTGCCGTGACGCCGACGTGTGGCTGCACGTGGACGCGGCGATGGCGGGGGTCGCCGCGCTGGCTCCCGAGCACCGCTGGGTCAACGAGGGCCTGGAGCACGCCGACTCGTACTGCACCAACCCGCACAAGTGGATGGGGGTGAACTTCGACTGCGATCTGTACTGGACCGGCGACCGCTCGGCGTTGCTCGGTGCTCTCAGCATCCTCCCCGAGTACCTGCGCTCGGAGGCCGCCGAGGCCGGGGCCGTGATCGACTACCGCGACTGGCAGATCCCGCTCGGCCGACGGTTCCGTTCGCTCAAGCTGTGGTTCGCGATCCGCTGTGACGGCGCCGAGGCGTTCCGATCGATGGTCCGCCGCCACGTCGGGATGACGCAGGAGTTGGCCGGCGCCGCACGAGCCGACGACCGGTTCGACGTGGTGGCGCCGCATCCGCTCAACTTGCTGTGTGTGTCGCTGCGTGCAGACGACCTCGACACGGCCAACGCCCGCACCGACGCTCTCGTGGAGGCCTCCAATGCGTCCGGTGAGGCGCTGTTCACCCGCACCGTGCTCGACGGGCGGTCGGTGCTGCGCGTCTCCGTCGGCGCCCGCACCACCGAGCGCCACCACGTCGCCGACGCCTGGCGCCTCCTCACCGATCTCGCCGACCGGATCTGACCCCACCCCGCTCGATCCCCTTCTTCTCCGTTTGTGTGACGGAAATGTGGGGACGGGCCAACAAGAGCGTCACGCAAACGGGAACCCCAGGTCGAGCAGAGCGTTTGCGTGACGGAAATGTCGGGACGGGCCAACAGAAGCGTCACACGAACGAAGGTGGAAAGATGCGGGGATGACCGATCTCGGCTCCCGACCCGTCGCCCTGCTCACGATGGCCAACGGCTACGTCGGACCGGCGCTGGCGCGCACGCTCGCCGCCCGGGGTTTCGACCTCGTGCTCCAGGGCGCACCGCAGACGGGCAAGGTGTCCGGAATCGAGATGTCGTTCGGCGACCTCGTGCCGCAGCTCGAGTCGATCGGAGCCGCCGTCCACACCGTCACCGACGTCGACCTCACGACCGGCGACGGCAACCGGGCCCTCGTCGCCTCGGCCCTCGAGCGATTCGGCCGCATCGACTCGGCGTGCCTGATCACCGGCGTGATCGTCGTCGGCAAGTTCCTCGACATGACCGTCGAACACTGGGAACGGATCAAGCGCACCAACCTGGACATGGTGTTCCACGGGCTCCAGGCGGTGCTGCCACCCATGGTGGAGGCAGGGTCCGGGCAGGTGGTGGTGTTCACGTCGGCGACCGGCGCCCGCCCCGAACCCATGGTGTCGATCTACGGCGGCACCCGAGCGGGCGCCAACGGCATCGTCCGAGCGGTCGGACTCGAGCACGCCGGCGACGGTGTGCAGGTCAACGCCGTCGGCACCAACTACATGGACTTCCCCGGCTTCCTGAAGGCAACCGGCGCCGACGACCCCGACCGTCGCCGGCACATCGAGGGGCAGGTGCCGATGAGGAAGCTCGGCACGATGGAGGAACTGGCGGCGTTCACGTCGGTGCTGCTCGACGGGACCAACCGCTTCCAGACGGGCCAGTTCTTCAGCTTCAGCGGCGGCTGGAGTACGTGAGCAGATCCACCAGCATGTGGGCCGTGGCACCCCAGACGGTCTCGTCGTCGAGCTCGAAGAAGTGCAGCGGCCGATCCATCGGCGGCTGCCCCCAACGCTCCATGCGGTAGGTGCCCGGGCGGGCGAACTCGGCGACCGGTGTCCACAACACGCGGTCGACCTCGCCGGTACGCGGCTCGAGTTCGAGACGGTGGTCGAGCACCGACACGATCGGCACGATGTAGCTCCGACTCACGATGGTGTTGAGATGGCCCAGCTCGCCCACCACCTCCGGAGCGGACGGGTCGAGGCCAACTTCCTCGTGGGCTTCCCGCAGCGCCGTCTCCACGGGCGTCTCGCCCGGGTCGAGCCGCCCACCGGGGAAACTGATCTCCCCCTTGTGGTTGCGCAACAGCATCGAGCGCCGGGTGAGCAGCACCTCGGCGCCGTCGTCACCCTCGGCCAACACCACCAGCACCGCCGACACACGAGCGTCGGGAAAGGACGGCAGCAGCGGCGCCGAGTGCTCGGGCACGGCGGCGGCGAGCTCGTCGACCGACCACGAGGAGCCGACCGGCCACGGCGGATCGTGATGCTCGGTCCACACGTCGGGTCGCGGGATCCGCTGGTTGCCGCCGCGGCGTCGGGCACGAGCCGTGGCGGGCTGACGGTCGCCGTCGCGGTCGTCGGGGCGGCCGGCACCACCGGGCGCAGCGTGACTCACCCGACGATCAGGACGACCGGGCGGCCGGGACCCATCCCTCGTCGGCGAGTTGGGCGAGCACCTCGGGCAGACCTGCGGTCTTCATGTTGGCGAGCGCACGGCCCGGTGACTCCTCGCCCTTTTCCCACTCTTCGAGGGCGGCGATGATCTTGGTGAGATCGGGTGCGGGCTGCTCGAACGTCATGGTGCCAGCCTACGGCCGAGGCTGCCCGGCAGGTCAGCTCCGGTCGCTCGAACCGTCGCCGTCCGCCTCGCCGCCTGCCTCGCTGCGGTACTCGTCACGGATGCGCTTCACCGAGTTCACGGTGTCACCGACCACGCGTCCCGCCTGACGGCCGATGTCGGCACTCTGGGGTCGAGCCCGCTGGGCCCGACGGGCCTTGCGCTCGGCGCGGTCGGCGAAGTCGGTGTGGAACCACACCACGAACAGCACCAGTGCGATGCCGCCCACGAGCAACCGGCCGGTGGCGTCGACGCCGATCCAGGGCTGGACCGCCGTGACGGCCAGCAACGAGATCACCACGACGTCGAGCGTTCGATGGAGCTTGCGGCCGATGAGCCGGAACGCCCCGGCCGGGCCGATGGCGATGGCTGCGTTGCCGAGCACGACGACGCCGAGCACTGCCGGCACAGCCGGATCGGGTGACTGCAGCGCCGCCGCGATCAGCATCAGACCCACGAGGTACTCGACCACCTGATGCAACCAGAACGGCCGCAGCGCACGCTCGATCTGCACCATACGGCGAGGCTACTGGCGCGAGGCGGTGACGTCAGTCGGTCACCGTGAGTTCGGCGAACATTCCCTGCACGATGTGTGGCGGGCCACCGGCGACCTCCGGGGGTCCGCCCTCGGCCTCGGCGGCAGCGGCGAGGTACTCCTCCACGTCGGCACCGGTGGGGATCACGCACACGATGGCGTAGCGGCCTGCCTCGTCGAGTGCACCGGTCCCCTCGACGGCGAACCCGGCTTCGCCCGGTGGCGCGACGAGCACCGTCTGCACACCGGCGAAGAGCGCTCCGAGCTCCGCCGGCGGGAGTTGCACGAGATCGGCCACCGAGCGGGTCTCGTCGTCGGGAAGCAGGACCGCCACGAACTCGTGGACCTCGATGTCGCTGTCGTTGCGCAAGGCGAACGACGTGCCCGCCGGCACCTCGGCCGGCAGGTCGACATAGGCATAGTCGACAGCGACCACCTCCACAGGGCTCCCGCTTGCCGCGCCGTTGTCGACCGATGCCTCCCCGGACGGCCCGTCCGAGCCACAGGCGGCGAGCAGTGCGGCGGCCACCGTCGCCGCCAACGCCGACACCCCTCGTCGTCGACGCACAGGGTACGTACCGTGAGCAGGTGTGGGGTTCGCCAGCAGGGATGTCGGTTCCATGAGGAGACTCTCCCCCGCCCACCTTCAGAAATCCTTCGGGTGCCGCCCCAGACGAAGTCGGCTTCGAAAACTGCCCTCCCAGACAAAGTCGGCCCGAAAACGGGCCTCGCCCGGGATCGGCTCGATGCCCGCCCCAGACAAAGTCGGCCCGAAAACGGGCCTCGCCCGGGATCGGCTCGATGCCGATCCCGGGCGAAGTGGGATCGCCGGCGAAAGCCGGCAGTCGCCGAAAGGCGACCCGATGTGACGGGCGCAGCCCGTCACATCGAGATCACATCATGCCGCCCATACCGCCCATGCCGCCGCCGGCGGGCATGGCGGGCTCCTCCTCGGGCTCGTCGGCCACGAGGCACTCGGTGGTGAGCACCATTGCTGCGATCGACGCCGCGTTCTGGAGACCCGCACGGGTCACCTTGGCGGGGTCGATGATGCCTGCAGCCAGCAGGTCCTGCATCTGACCGGTGGCGGCGTTCATGCCGTTGGACCCCTCGACGGCCTCGATCTCGCGCACCACGACCGAGCCTTCGAGACCGGCGTTGTTGGCGATGTTCCGGGCCGGCGCGACGAGCGCCTCCCACACGGTCTTGGCACCGGTCTTCTCGTCGCCGTCCAGCGCGTCGACGACCTCGGCCACGGCCGAGCGGGCACGGATGAGGGCGGTGCCGCCACCGGCGACCACGCCTTCCTCGATGGCCGCACGCACCGACGACACGGCGTCTTCGATGCGGTGCTTCTTCTCCTTCAGCTCCACCTCGGTGGCGGCGCCGACCTTGATCAGCGCCACGCCGCCGGCCAGCTTCGCGAGGCGCTCCTGGAGCTTCTCGCGGTCCCAGTCGGAGTCGGTGTTCTCGATCTCGGCCTTGATCTGGTTGACACGGCCCTCGATGTCGTCGGAGCTGCCGCCGCCGTCGACGACGGTGGTGTTGTCCTTGGTGATCACGACACGCTTGGCGGTACCGAGCAGGTCGAGGGTGACGTTCTCGAGCTTGAGACCGACCTCTTCGCTGATGACCTGGCCACCGGTGAGGACGGCCATGTCCTGCAGCATCGCCTTGCGGCGGTCGCCGAAGCCGGGCGCCTTGACGGCGGCGGCGTTGAACGTGCCGCGGATCTTGTTCACGACGAGCGTGGCCAGTGCCTCACCGTCGATGTCCTCGGCGATGATCACCAGCGGCTTGCCGGTCTGCATCACGGCCTCGAGGGTGGGGAGCATGGCCTGCACCGTCGAGATCTTGGCGCTGTGGAGCAGGATGTAGGCGTCTTCGAGCACCACTTCCTGGCGCTCGGCGTCGGTCACGAAGTACGGCGACAGGTAGCCCTTGTCGAACTGCATGCCTTCGGTGAAGTCGAGCTCGGTGCCGAACGTGTTCGACTCCTCGACCGTGACGACGCCGTCCTTGCCGACCTTGTCGATGGCGTCGGCGATGACCTCGCCGATCGAGCTGTCGGCCGCCGAGATGGTGGCGACGCTGGCGATGTCGGACTTGTCGTCGACGTCCTTGGCCTGCTTGGCGATCGACTCGACCGCAGCGGCGACGGCCTTCTCGATGCCCTTCTTGATGGCCATCGGGTTGGCGCCGGCGGCGACGTTCTTCATGCCGGTCGACACCATGGCCTGGGCGAGCACCGTGGCCGTGGTGGTGCCGTCACCGGCGATGTCGTCGGTCTTCGTGGCGACTTCCTTCACGAGCTGGGCGCCCATGTTCTCGAAGGGGTCCTCGAGCTCGATCTCCTTGGCGATGGACACACCGTCGTTGGTGATCGTGGGGGCGCCGAACTTCTTGTCGAGGACCACGTTGCGGCCCTTCGGACCGATGGTGACCTTGACGGCGTCGGCGAGCTTGTTGACTCCGGCTTCGAGGGCGCGGCGCGCCTCGTCGTCGAACTTCAGGATCTTTGCCATGGGGAGTTCCTTCCTGGCGGGAGTGGGGTTGCGTACGGGTGGTGCGTCGGGAGCGACGCGTCAGCTCTCGACGATGGCGAGGACGTCACGGCTGTTGAGCACCAGCAGGTCCTCACCGCTGACGGTGATCTCGGTGCCGCCGTACTTGGAGTACAAGACGGTGTCGCCGACACTGATGTCGACGGGGATCAGCTCGCCCGAGCTCTCGGCTCGCTTGCCGGGGCCGACCGCGAGGACTTCACCCTGCTGCGGCTTCTCCTTGGCGGTGTCGGGGATGACGAGACCCGAGGCGGTCTGCGTCTCGGCCTCGTTCGGCCGGACCACGATGCGGTCATCCAGCGGCTTCAGGTTCATGTGCAAGCCTCCATTGGCTCTCTCACGCGGGAGGGTTCCCGTTCGGGTTGTCTGAGGATCCGGGTGGGTTAGCACTCACCTCGGTCGACTGCCAAGACTAGGCGCGCTCCCCCGGCGTTAGCAACCGCGACCTGAGAGTGCTAATCCGCCCGACCGGACCCACCGGTACGGTGTGGCTCCATGGTGCGTCTCGCAGCTCGGATCGCGGCGTCGGTCCTCGTCGTCGGCGTGGGCACGTCGTGCGCGTCGGCCGGGGGCGACACGGATCGGGCCCGTGATGGTTCCGACACGGCTGCTGCCGGCACCGCTGCTGCCGCCACCGCCTCGTCCGCCACGGTGAACATCCCGACGGCGTCGTTCGTGGTCCTGGACCCACCACCATCGGGTCTGGAGATCACCGAGGTCTCCCCCCGCCGGATCGACGACGAGACCGACCCGATCCCCCTCACGCGCACCTTCGCACGGCGGGGCAGCGGCATCGAGGAGGGCGAGCGGCGCCAGCTCGCCCTCGTCCGGGCGCCGGCGGGCGCGTCCACCGACGATGCGGACATCGACGGCACGGTCGAGGTGCAGGGTCGAACGTTCGCGCTGGCGTCGGACGCCGGGAATCCGATCGTCCTCGGCGCGACACCGGACGGGATCGAGTTCGCACTGGTCGGCCTCGGCGTCGACGTCGAGGAGCTGATCGAGCTCGCACCCGCCGTCGTCGCACGCGACGGCCGCCTGGTCTTCGACGACGCGGATCCACCATCCGGATTCGTGGACACGGGCACCACGATCGAAGCCATGGGTGTGCTCGCAGCGGCCACGGGATCGTCCACACCGCCCTCGGGCGCGTCGATCGTGTACGGCACGCCCGACGAGCCACGGTCGGTCGTGGTGACCACCTGGCCGGTGATCGGCGACGACACCGAGAGCACCGCGCAGTACGCGGTCGGTGGGGCCGAGCGGCGCACCGTTGCCACCGCGGACGGCGAGCTGGACGTGCTGATCACCGAACGCGACGGCGCCTCCTTCGTGCTGTGGAACGACGGCGAGCAGTGGATCGGCCTGTTCCACCGATCCGGATCCGTCGACGAGTCGATCGCGCTCGCCGCCGACGTGCGGAGGGCGTCCGACGAGGAGTCCGCGTCGCTGGCCGTTCGCATCGACGGTTGACCGCGCGGCGCCGACCGGATCACGTCCCTCTGCTCAGCAGCTCCAAGGTCTCGGCGAGGGGCAGACCGATCACGTTCGTGACGCTGCCCTCGATCCGCTGCACCAGTGCACCCCCGGCGCCCTGGATCGCGTAGGCGCCCGCCTTGTCGAACGGTTCCCCCGTGGCGACGTATCCCTCGACCATTCGTTCGGACAGCGGCACGAACTGCACCGCCGTCTCGACCACGACGGACCTACTCGGGCATGCTCCGTCCGCACGGAGCACGGTGACCCCGGTGTGGACGAGATGTGTCGTCCCCGACAGCAGCCACAACATGCGCCGGGCATCGTCGACATCGGCAGGCTTCTCGAGGATCTGCCCGCCGATGTCGACGGTGGTGTCGGCGGCCACCACCAGAGCATCCGCCCCCACACGAGCGGCGACCGCCGCGGCCTTCTCCCGCGACAGACGCGAGACGTAGGCGGCAGGGGTCCCGTCGGCACGGACCGATTCGTCGATGTCGGCGGGCACCACGTCGAAGACCAGACCCACCGAGGCCAGCAGGTCCGATCGGCGCGGCGACGCCGACGCGAGCACCAGCCGGATGCCGTCGGGCAGGTCGATCATCAGCCGCCCGACAGGGCCATCACGTCGGCGTCGTCGGGCACCGTGACGTCGTGGGCCAACGAGTCGCGCACGTCACGATGACGATGCCCGTCGAGCCATCCGTCGGGCAGGCTCACCTTGATCGGGCCGTTGGTGTGTCCTCGCTTGATGCGCTCGCCGCCATCGACGATCTCGGCGGTCGGGTCGAGGCCGGCGACGATGTCCTCCAGCTCGGCCAGCGACTTCACCATGGAGAAGCGGCGCCGCACCTCGGGGCCCACCGGGTAGCCGCTCATGTACCAGCCCGTGTGCTTGCGGAAGTCACGCATCGCGTGGTTCTCGCCCAGATGCTCGACGAGCAGGCGGGCGTGATCGACCATCACGGCACACACCTCGCCGAGCGTTCGGCTCGGCGGCACCGGTCGCCCGGCCAACGCCTCGACGAGATCGCCGAAGAGCCACGGCC
>Ga0102928_1000828_pt1 | contig 19920 bp, 22 predicted proteins | sample SalPonR1_B_D1_MG_FD_78504 | JGI IMG/M metagenome (GOLD analysis project Ga0102928, IMG submission 78504) | Salt pond soil microbial communities from South San Francisco under conditions of wetland restoration - Salt Pond MetaG R1_B_D1_MG | ecosystem: Environmental > Aquatic > Marine > Intertidal...
AAAAGGCCAGTTTTTGCAGACCGGTATCGGACATCGAAATGCACACCCCAAAAGACAGTTTGAACTTAGGCCATGCGGGCCAAGCATTCTAGGGGGAAGATCGCTCTTGTGCCCGCCAGATCGCCGGCCCCGGCCGGGCCCGGCTCATGAGGGCGCGCGCATTCTTACCGCCGGGACAGCTTGCTGCTATGAATGGCGCATGACGACGCAAGTTTTCGTACCACGCGGGGCCGCCAGCTTTCGGGTGGCCTATGACGGGCCGCCACGGGACGTGCATTTCCTGTTGTTGCCCAAGCTGACGCTTCTGGCCTTCACCTCGGCGCTCGAACCGCTGCGTGTCGCCAACCAGGTGGCGGGGCGCGCGCTTTATCGCTGGTACGTGATGACAGAGGACGGCGCGCCCGTGATCTGTTCTTGCGGTGTGAACATCACGCCCGATGGCAGGCTTGGCGACATCCCGCGCGATGCGCTGGCCTTTGTCTGCGCGGGGATCGAGCCCGCCGATACGCTCTCGCCCCGCGTCACCCAATGGACACGGCGCCAGCGCGCTTTCGGGGCGCGGGTCGGCGGGATTTGCACCGGCGCTTTCGCGCTGGCCGAGGCGGGCCTTCTGGAAGGGCGCCGCTTCACGCTGCACTGGGAGAATCAGCCCGCCTTTGTCGAACGCTATTTCGGGCTGGAACCGACCGGCGCGCTTTATGAAAACGACCGCGGGCTGATCACCTGCGGCGGCGGCAGCGCGGCCACCGACATGATGCTCGACCTCATCGAGCGCGACCACGGCGCGGACCTCGCCACGATGGTGGCCGACATGTGCCTGCATTTTCGCTCGAACCTTCAGCACTCTCGGCAGAGATCGGCCTATTCCTTTGCGCTTGGCAGCCGCAATCCCCACCTGATCGCGGCGATGCGGCTGATGAACGAAACGATCGAGGCGCCTCTCGAGATGTCGGATCTGGCCGCCCGCGTCGGCATCTCGCGCCGCCAGCTCGAGCGGCTGTTCGGCGCGCATGTCCGCATCACCCCGGCGCAGTTCTACATGGACCTGCGGATATCGCGCGCGCACGCGCTATTGAACGAGACCGAGCTTGGCGTCGCCGAGATCGCCGCCGCGACGGGCTTCAACAGCGCCTCGCAAATGGCCGCGCGGTTCCGCAAGCGGTTCGGCATGTCGCCGCGCGCCTATCGCAAGAGCTGGCGTGGTGCGGGTGGTTAGGGCAGGGCGGGGGCGCTGCCCCCGTCGCGCAAGGCGCGACTCCCCCGGGATATTTCTGAACAGAAGAAGGCGCGGGGCGTTTTGTGCGAAAGGGAAAGGATTTTGTACCTTCGGGGTGCGCACGCGCCGTTAAGGCGCGGGGTTTCGGTGGCGCATACTGACGCAATACCGACGTGATACAGATGTGATGCGGATCGGAGTTTTGCGTTGTTAATCAGTTTCTTGCGAGTGATTCGCCGTCAGTTCCGGCGCCGCGTTCTTTTTGGCGTCGGTTTCGGCTTGCCCGGTTTGCCGCGCCGCGTCGGATTGCCGGGTTTGGGGAGGTCTTTTTCTTCTTCCATGCCGAGCTGTTCGCGCAGGATGCGGGGGCGGATTTCCTCGACCGCGCCGGGCTTGAGATTGCCCAGCTGGAACGGCCCGTAGGAGATGCGGATCAACCGGTTCACCGTCAGCCCCACCGCTTCCATCGCGCGGCGCACCTCGCGGTTGCGCCCCTCGCGGATACCGACCGTGGCCCAGGCATTTGCGCCTTGCTGGCGATCCAGTGAGACGATCATAGGTTGGAATTTTTCGCCTTCGATTTCAATGCCTTGGCGCAGAGGCGCGAAGGTCGCATCGGTTGGGCGGCCCTTGATGCGCACCCGGTAGCGGCGCAGCCAGCCGGTCGAGGGCAGTTCCAGCTTGCGCTTGATGCCGCCGTCATTGGTCAGCAACAACAGCCCTTCGGAGGTGATGTCGAGCCGCCCCACGCTCATCACCCGCGGCAGGTCTTCGGGCAGCTCGTCGAAGATGGTCGGGCGGCCCTGCTCGTCGCTGGTGGTGGTCACGAGGCCCGTGGGCTTGTGATAAAGCCAGAGGCGCGGTGGTTCGGGCGCCTTGAGATCGCGCCCGTCGACGCTCACCCGGTCCTGCGGCGTGACATTGAGCGCGGCCCGGTCGATGACCTTGCCATTGACCGCAACGCGCCCCGCCTCGATCAGCCGCTCCGCCTCGCGCCGGCTGGCCAGCCCGGCCCGCGCGATGACCTTGGCGATGCGATCGCCCTTATGTGGGGTGGTGTTCATGGCGCAGGGCTTAGCGCAAAGCAGGGGCTTGCGAAAGCGCCGAGTGCGCGGCAAGAGGGGACGTCATGACATTCAACAGCCATATGGACGCGGCGCTTGACGAGGCGCGACAGGCGGCAGAGCGGGGCGAGGTGCCCGTGGGCGCCGTGCTGATCGACGCCGTCGGGCGCGTGGTGGCGCGGGCGGGAAACCGCACGCGCGAACTGAGCGATCCCACCGCCCATGCCGAGATCCTGGCGATCCGCGCCGCCTGCGCGGCCGCCGGCAGCGAGCGCCTGCCGGGCCATGCGCTATACGTTACGCTTGAGCCCTGCGCGATGTGCGCCACCGCCATTGCCACCGCCCGCATCGCGCGGCTTTACTACGGGGCCTCCGATCCCAAATCCGGGGGCGTCGCGCATGGCGCGCGCGTCTTCACGCATGCGCAATGCCATCACGTTCCCGAGGTCTATGACGGCATCGCCGCTGCCGAATCCGAGGCCCTCCTCAAGCGGTTCTTCAAGGAGCGCCGCGCGCCCTAGATCTCGATCGCCGACATGACTTCGGGTTCGATCACATCGACGTCCGGCAAGGCCTCGACCAGCGCCTCGGCGGATTGCTCGAGGATCGGGAAGGTCTTGTAATGGCAGGGAATGACCGTCTTGAAATCAAAGAAGCTTTTGGCCGCATAGGCCGCGCGTTTCATGTCCATGGTGAAATGCCCGCCTGCACAGAGAATGCCGATATCGGGGCCGTGCAGGTCGTTGAATATCTTCATGTCGGCCATCACGTCGGTATCGCCCGAGAAATAGATCGTATGGCCTTCGCCCGCGATCATGTAGCCGCATTCTGTGCCAGGCACATGCGGCCCGCTTTCGGTTCCGATCGATGTGGAATGCACCGCATGCACCATTGTCACCATGACGCCGTCCAGATCAACCGTGCCACCCTTGTTGAAGCCGACGGTCTCGATCCCCTCATGTTCCTCCCAATGCGACATCAGGTCGAACTGGCCGACCACCGGCACGCCGAGGTCCTTCGCCAGGCGCGGCAGGTCGCCCGCGTGATCGAAATGGGCATGTGACAGAAGGATATGTGTCGCGCCCTGCGTGGCGGGTTTGTGCTGATCGGGCTCCAGCATGGGGTTGCCGGTCAGCCAGGGATCGACCAGCAGAACCAGCCCGCCAATCTCGATCCGGAAGGATGAATGTCCAAGCCACGTGATTTTCATTGTCATCTCCCTATGTTTCCGCTTCACAGTATCAACCCGATCTCAGGAGAAAAGCCCCGTGGAGTGGACACGTCCGATTGATGCCTATTGCGAGCGGCTTGATGCCGGATACTGGGCCGAGCCGGTGAATGCCGTCACCAATGCGGCTTTCATCCTGGCGGCCTTCGTCATGTGGCGCCGCTTGGGCGATGCACCGCTACCGCTGGCGCGGCTGCTGGTGGGGGTGCTGGCGGCGATCGGGGTGGGGTCGTTCCTGTTTCACACTCACGCGCAGGCCTGGGCGGCGATGGCGGATGTGGTGCCGATCCTCTGCTTCGTGCTGATCTATATCTACGCGGCCAATCGCGGTTTCTGGCGGATGGGGCGGGTGGCCGCGCTCTTCGGCACGGCGGTCGCGGTGGTGCTGTCGGCGGCGCTGGTGCCGGTGCTGGCGCTCATCCCAGTGGCGGGGGTCTCGGCAGGGTATCTGCCGCTGCCGCTGCTGATCGCGGGCTATGGGCTGGCGCTGCGCGGGCGCGCGCCGCAGACCGCGCGCAATCTTCTGCTGGGGGCGGGGCTATTGGTGGCATCGCTGACCATGCGCAGCCTTGATGGCCTTTCCTGCGCGCTGATCCCGATGGGAACGCATTTCGGCTGGCATTTGCTCAATGCGCTGATGCTGGGCTGGATGATCGAGCTTTACCGCCGCCATATGCTTGCACCGCCCGAGCCCCGGCGCTAAACGCGGTAGCGACTGGAACACGGAGATTGATGCATGTCGATCGACAAGGACACCGCTGCCAAGGTAGCCAAGCTGGCCCGCATTCGCGTCGAAGATGATGCCCTGCCGGGGCTGGCGCAGGAATTCAACGAGATTCTCGGCTTCATCGAGCAGCTCAACGAGGTCGATGTCGAAGGCATCGAACCGATGACGAGCGTGACCCCAATGCGCCTTAAACGGCGCGAGGATGTCGTGACCGAAGGCGGGATGACCGACCGGATCCTGTCGAATGCGCCCGATGCGCGCGAAGGGTTCTTTGCCGTGCCGAAGGTGGTTGAATAATGACCGATCTGAACAAGCTGACCATTGCCGAGGCCCGTGATGCCCTGCGCAAGGGCGACGTAACCAGCACCGAGCTGACCGAGGCCTGCCTGACGCAAATCCAAGATGCCGGTGCGCTCAATGCCTTTGTGCACGACACCTCGGAGCTCGCGCGCAAACAGGCCGCCATTGCCGATACGCGGATCAAGGCGGGCGATGCGCCGGGCCTGTGCGGCATACCGCTTGGCATCAAGGATCTGTTCTGCACCAAGGGCGTACCCAGCCAGGCGGCCAGCGGTATCCTTGAAGGGTTTCGCCCGGAATATGAATCCACCGTCACGCAGAATCTGTTTGATGCGGGCGCAGTCATGCTGGGCAAGCTCAACATGGACGAATTCGCCATGGGCTCCAGCAACGAGACCTCGGTCTATGGCAATGTCGTCAATCCTTGGAAAACGGATGCGCGCGAATTGACGCCGGGGGGCTCTTCGGGCGGGTCTGCTGCGGCTGTGGCGGCCGATCTCTGCCTTGGCGCGACGGGCACCGATACCGGTGGCTCGATCCGCCAGCCCGCGGCCTTTACCGGGATCACCGGGATCAAGCCCACTTACGGTCGCTGCTCTCGCTGGGGGATCGTCGCCTTTGCCAGCTCGCTCGATCAGGCCGGGCCGATGGCCCGCACCGTGCGCGACTGCGCGATCATGCTGGAAGCGATGTGTGGCCATGACCCCAAGGATTCCACCAGCGCCGACATCCCCGTGCCGGATTTCGAGGCAATGCTGAGCGGCGATATCAAGGGCAAGGTGATCGGCATCCCGCGCGAATATCGCATGGAGGGCATGCCGGACGAGATCGAGACCCTCTGGGCCGACGGGACCGCGATGCTCAAGGATGCGGGCGCCGAGATCCGCGATATTTCGCTGCCCCACACCAAATACGCGCTGCCAGCCTATTACGTCATCGCCCCCGCCGAGGCCTCTTCGAACCTGGCGCGCTATGACGGGGTGCGCTACGGCCACCGCGCGCGGCTGGAACAGGGCGACGGTATTACCGAAATGTATGAAAAGACCCGCGCCGAAGGGTTCGGCGACGAGGTGAAGCGCCGGGTGATGGTCGGCACCTATGTGTTGTCGGCCGGGTTTTATGATGCCTATTACAACCGCGCCCGCAAGGTCCGCACCCTGATCAAGCGCGACTTCGAACAGGTTTTCGATGCCGGCGTCGATGCCATCCTGACACCCGCGACGCCCTCGGCCGCTTTCGGGCTGGGCGAGATGGCGAACGCCGATCCGGTGCAGATGTATCTCAATGATGTGTTTACGGTCACTGTGAACCTTGCCGGGCTGCCCGGCATCTCGGTCCCCGCGGGCCTCGACAAGCAGGGGCTGCCGCTGGGGCTGCAACTGATCGGGCGCCCGTGGGAAGAGGGCGATCTGCTGAATACAGCCTATGCATTGGAGCAGGCTGCGGGCTTTGTGGCGAAGCCCGAAAAATGGTGGTAGAAAGCTCGGCATAAACCCTCATGGCAGGACATGAACAGATGCGTTTCCTTATTTGTGCAGCGGGCTTTGCGGCCCTGACCGCATGTGCGCCCGCGGTGCCCGACAGCGGCGCAGGCGTGGGTTTTGGCGACTACAATGAATTCGAGGCGCAGCGCCAGGCGCGTGATGCACAGCTGGCCGGGAATGCTTTGCCCGCACCCGACGCGGTCTCGAGCGAGACGCTCGGCCCGAACGGCGCACCGCTGCAAGGTGATGCTGCAGACATCGCCGCCGAGACACAGGCTGCCCTGCGCGAACGCGCCGCCAATTCCGGCGAGCCGGTGGTCCATGCCGATCCAGGCAATCCGCAACCGCAGACGGTCACCAATGCTGGCGGGATCTCGGGCGAGACGAATTTCGACGCGGTCAGCGCAGAACGCTCGATCGAATCCGATGCCGCGCTGATCGCCCAGAATCGCGCCCGCTACCAGGTGATCGAGCCCGAGGCCCTGCCGTCGCGCAGCGGTGATACCGGCCCCAATGTGGTGCAATACGCCCTGAGCACGACGCATCCGATCGGCACCCGAATCCACAATCGCGTCGGCATCAACCAGGAGGCCAAGTTCCGTCGCAATTGCGCGGCCTATGCCTCGCCCGACCAGGCGCAGATCGACTTTCTGGCCAAGGGCGGTCCGCAGCGTGACCGTCTGGGCCTTGATCCCGATGGTGACGGCTATGCCTGCGCCTGGGATCCGCGACCGTTTCGCAAGGCTGTCGGTGGCTGATCCGGCCAGTTTGATCCGGCACCCGTCGCCCAATTTCGGGCCGCGCCGCGACGGCGTACAGCCTGATATGATCGTGCTGCATTATACCGGTATGGATAATGCTGACGCAGCGCTCGAACGGCTCTGCGACCCCGAGGCCGAGGTCTCGGCGCATTACTTCATCTGCGAAGACGGGAAAATCCGGCAGTTGGTCGAAGAGGACATGCGCGCCTGGCATGCCGGGGCCGGGCAGTGGGGGGATGTCACCGACGTGAATTCCCGCTCGATCGGGATCGAACTGGTCAATACGGGCGCCCATCCCTTTCCGGAGCCGCAGATGGCCGCGCTCGGGGGGGTGATGCGCGGGATCATGGCCCGCCTTCATATTCGCCCCGAACGCGTCATCGCCCATTCCGACATGGCCCCGATGCGCAAATCCGATCCGGGCCTGCGCTTCGACTGGCGGCGCCTCGCCCTTGAGGGGCTCAGCATATGGCCCCGTCCCGCCGTGCCCGCCGGGGATTTCCTCGATGCGGCGCGTAGCTTCGGTTATCCGGTGGCAGAGGGCGATACGGATGACGCCGCACCGATCCTCTCGGCCTTTCGCCAGAGGTTCCGGCCATGGGCTGCGGGCGCGCTCGATGACACCGACCGCGCGTTGATGGCGGATCTGGCCGCGCGCTTCCCCGTTGACCGCGCCCGCCACGGCGCCTAGATGACATCTGCGCGGAAAGCCGGATGGCCGCGGGGGCTAACCCCGAGGAAAGTCCGGACTCCACAAGGCAACGGTGCCGGGTAACGCCCGGCCGGGGCAACCCGAGGGAAAGCGCCACAGAGAACAGACCGCCGCGCCTGTCGCGGTAAGGGTGAAACGGTGGGGTAAGAGCCCACCGCGGGGCTGGTAACAGCCCCGGCATGGCAAGCCCCACCGGGAGCAATGCCGAATAGGGATCGCATGCGGGTTCCGGTCGGGCAACCGATACCGCCCGCAGGGACGCCTTGCCCCGGCGATCCGGGTTGGCAGCTTGAGGTGCCGTGGCAACGCGGCATCCAGAGGAATGGTCATCCAAGGGGGCAACCCCTGGACAGAATCCGGCTTACAGGCTTTCCGCGCCTGAGATTTCCGCCGCCGCCCGCATGATCGCGGGCGGCGGCGTCTTTTCAACACCGACGGGCGCGCTAGAATACGCTCATGCCCTATGAGTGGACCCACGACACCGGCGCGGCACCCGTTACGCATCTGCGGCTTTGGCCGCATCGCTCCTTGCCGCGCAAGGGGTTCGCGGCGTTCATCCTGGTGACCTTCGTCATGATTACCATCCCGCTTTACCCGCTTCTGGGCACGGTGGTGCTGTGGGGGGTGTTGCCGTTCCTCCTGTTGGCGGTGGCTGGGGTCTGGTGGGCGCTTGAGCGTTCATACCGTGATGCAAGGATGAGCGAGGAGCTGCGTATCGATCCCCAGAACGTCCACCTGCTACGCACCAATCCGGGGGGTGCACAACAGGAATGGGAATGCCTGAGCTATTGGGTTCAGCCGCAGATGCATGTGAGCGGCGGGCCGGTCGCGCATTACATCACTCTGCGCGGCAAGGGCCGCGAGGTCGAACTGGGCGCGTTCCTGTCGGAAGATGAACGCAAGGTGCTTTACGCAGAGGTGGTGGACGCCCTGCGCCGCGCCGCCGCGCCGGATCCCGGCCCCGGTCAGGGCCACGATCCGACCTGAGCGACCGGATCAGCCCAGCCGTTCTTTCACTTTCGGCCCGACCGCGCCGAAATCCATCTGCCCGGCATATTGTTCCTTGAGACGGCCCATGATCTTGCCCATGTCGCGGACCGAACTGGCGCCGACCTCGGAGATGGCGGAGTCGACGGCGGCCTCGACCTCCTGATCGCTCAGCTGGCGGGGCAGGAATTCCTCGATCACGGCGATTTCCTGCGCCTCGCGCTCGGCCAGGTCCAGCCGCCCGCCTTCCTCGTAGGCACGCACGCTTTCCTGGCGCTGCTTGGTCATCTTGGCCAGGATCGCAAGGATGTCGGCATCGGTGACACCGGCTTCGCCGTCGGCGCCACGCCGTGCGATGTCCTGATCCTTGATCGCGGCATTGATCAGTCGCAGCGTGGCAAGCCGCGCCTTGTCCTTGTCCTTCATCGCGTCTTTGAGGGCCGTCGTGATGCGGTCTCGCAAGTTCATGCCGGTCCATCCCGTGCTATGTCAGAAGTCTGTGACAATACAGAACTCCTCCACCATAGACAAGCGCGGGTGACGCCATGAAACGCCCTTGTTTTCCTGGTGGCTCGGGCGGTCATCTTGTCCCTTGACCCTCGCGGGGGAGGCTCATAGATATACGCCAATTTGCCGACATCCGGAGACTCACGTCATGGCTCAAGCGACCCCAGACCGCCCGACCGCCTGCCTGGCCCTTGCCGACGGAACGCTGTTCTTCGGGCGCGGCTTTGGAGCGACCGGCGAAACCACCGCCGAGCTGTGTTTCAACACCGCGATGACGGGCTATCAGGAAATCATGACCGACCCGTCCTATGCGGGGCAGGTGGTGACCTTCACCTTTCCCCATATCGGCAATGTCGGCGTCAATCCCGAGGATGACGAAACCGCCGAGCCCGTGGCCGAGGGCATGGTCGTCAAATGGGAGCCTACCACGCCAAGCAACTGGCGCGCCACCGAGACGCTGGCCGATTGGCTCGCCAAGCGCGGTCGCATCGCAATTGGCGGCGTCGATACGCGCCGCCTCACGCGTGCGATCCGCCAGCAGGGTGCGCCGCATGTGGCCCTTGCCCATGATCCCGAGGGGAATTTCGATACTGATGCGCTGGTCGCCAAGGCGCGCGGGTTCGCCGGCCTCGAAGGCACGGATTTGGCGCGCCGGGTGACATGCGCGCAATCCCATCGCTGGGATGAAATGCGCTGGGCCTGGCCTGACGGCTATACCCGCCAGTCGAACGCCCGCCACAAGGTGGTCGCGATCGATTACGGCGCCAAGCGCAATATCCTGCGCTGTCTTGCCAGCGCCGGATGCGAGGTCACGGTCCTGCCCGCCACCGCCACCGCGCAGGACGTTCTCGCGCATGAGCCCGATGGCGTGTTCCTCTCGAACGGTCCCGGCGATCCGGCCGCCACCGGAGAATATGCGGTGCCGATGATCAAAGGGGTTCTCGACAAGGGCCTGCCGCTTTTCGGCATCTGCCTTGGCCACCAGATGCTGGCGCTGGCACTTGGCGCCAGTACAGTCAAGATGAACCACGGCCATCACGGCGCGAACCACCCTGTTAAGGATATGGAAACCGGCAAGGTCGAGATTACCTCGATGAATCACGGATTCGCCGTGGACAGCCAGACGCTGCCCGATGGGGTGAAGGAAACGCATGTATCGCTGTTCGACGGATCGAATTGCGGAATTCGCATGACGGACCGCCCGGTGTTTTCCGTACAACATCACCCCGAGGCCAGCCCCGGACCGCAGGACAGTTTCTATCTGTTCGAGCGTTTCGCTGCCTCGATGGCCGGCTGAGGGCGGCGTTAATCCTTCGTTAAGGTCTTGTGAACGAAGTCTTAACCTTCCTTGCTCATTCTCCCTGAGGGGACGACGGGCTAGGAGGAACCATTGGGAATCTCGGAACTTCGTCAGGTCGGGACGCCGGGGGAAGAACCCGGCGCATCTGAAAGCTACGCTGCGCAACTGGTGCGCAACGGCGCGATCTCGGCTTCGGACATGGCTCTGGTGCAGCTTGTGCAAAAGCACTGCGACGCACCGCTCGAACGCATCCTTCTGGCTGAGGGGCTGACAGACGAGGACACGCTGCTCCGGGCCCATGCCGCACGGCTCACCACGCGCTGCGTGTCGCCTGCCGACATGGCCGGATTGGCGATGCGGGACACGGCCGCCTCTCCGGGTGATCTGCTGCGCGCGGGGGCACTGCCAGTGACCGACCGCGATGGGATGCCCGCCACCTTGACCCACCGGCCCATCACCAACTTCGCGGTGCCACCGGGGCGCATGCTCATGGCTCCGCGCAAACAGGTCCAGGCCGAGATCGCGCAGCGCCTTCGCACGACCTTGACACAAGCCGCCCAAGCCCGCGTGCCTGAGACCGAAAGCTGCCGCACATGGGGCGGGCGTCTTGGACTCCGGCTGGGGCTGACGCTGTCTCTTCTGGGTCTCGTCTGCGCGCTGACCTTCGCGTTCCCGCTCACGGTTTTCGCAATTTTCGCGTTCTGGGCAGCCTTGACCCTGGTGGTCACGATCTCCCTCAAACTTGCGGCCTTCATTGCGCGCATCAGCCAGGAGGACAAGCCACCGCCGCCGAATCTCGGCCCGGTCGCGGGTGCGCCCCTGCCCAGGGTGTCGATCATGGTGCCGCTGTTTCGCGAGACCGAGATCGCCCATGCCCTGATTGCGCGGCTGCAACGCCTGACCTATCCCAAATGCCTTCTCGATGTGATCCTCGTGCTCGAGGAAGAAGACGACCTGACCCGCCAGACGCTCGCGCAGATCGACCTGCCGCCCTGGATGCGGGCCGTCATCGTGCCGGACGGGCAGCCGCGCACCAAACCCCGGGCGATGAACTACGCGCTCGATTTCTGCGAGGGGGACATCATCGGCATCTTCGACGCCGAGGACGCACCGGCACCCGATCAGATCACCGCCGTGGCCCGCCGCTTTCAGCAGGCGCCGCCGGATGTGGTCTGCCTGCAAGGAATCCTTGATTACTACAACCCGCGCCAGAACTGGCTGGCGCGCTGTTTTACCATCGAATACGCCACGTGGTTCCGGATGATTATGCCAGGCATGGCCCGGCTGGGCCTTGCCATCCCGCTTGGCGGCACGACGCTGTATTTTCGCCGCGACATTCTGGAAAAGCTGGGCGGTTGGGACGCCCACAACGTCACTGAGGATGCCGATCTGGGGTTTCGCCTGGCCCGCCATGGGTACCGGACCGAGATGATTGCCACCGTCACCTGCGAAGAGGCCAATTGCCACCTATGGCCCTGGATCAAGCAGCGCTCACGCTGGCTCAAGGGTTACATGACCACCTATCTCGTTCACATGCGCCACCCGCGCCGGCTTTACCGGCAACTCGGGGCCTGGAAATTCTGGGGTTTCCAGGCGCATTTCGTCTCGGCGCTCTCGCAAGTCGTGCTGGCACCGGTGCTCTGGTCGTTCTGGCTGGTGCTTTTCGCACTGCCGCACCCGATGGATTGGGTGATCCCGCGCGATACGCTGGTGGTGTTGTGCAGCCTGTTCCTGATCGTCGAGGTCCTCGGCATGGTGATCCATGCCGCAGCCGTCTCGGGGCGTGACCACCGGCATCTCATGTGGTGGGTGCCCACGATGCATTTCTATGCCCCGCTCGGGGCGATAGCCGCCTACAAGGCGCTTTATGAACTGGTCCTGAAGCCGTTCTTCTGGGACAAGACAGTGCACGGGCTGTCATTGAAGGCCGGTGCAATCCGTCGCTCAGACAATGCTGTCGACCTCACCTGAATCAAGTTTGAGCCGGGTCACGAAAGCCTTGGAAATGTGCTGTTTCAAGGCATCGCCCGCAGCGATGTAATCGCGCGCCTCGATCGCGCTGACGATGGCGTCATGCTCCTTGAGCGCATCTTCGGGCCGCCCCATCGCCGCCAGCGAAGTGGTCGCCATCAGCGCCATCGAACGATGCACGAGATCAAGCTGCTGCACCAGAAACCGGTTATGCGAGGCGAGGTGGATTTGCTTGTGAAAGCGACGATTGGCGCGCGCCATAGCCTGGGGATCATTCAGCAGCCTGCGATCATCCTCGACCATGTCGCGCAGCACGCGCACTTCCTCGTCGGTCGCGTGGCGCGCGGCCAGCCCCGCCGCCAGCCCCTCCAGTTCGGCCCGCACGACGTAAAGCTCGGCCAGCTGGTTGTGATCGAGCGACGCCACAATCAGGCTGCGCCCGTCCCGTGTCAGAAGGGACTGTGTCTCAAGCCGTTGCAGGGCTTCGCGGATTGGTGTGCGCGACACGCCGAACCGTTCGGCCAGATCGCTTTCGACCAGGCGGTCGCCCGGCTTGTACAGACCCATGTCGATCGCTTCCAGGATCAGCGTGTAGGCGTCTTTCTGCGGGGCTTTCATCTGCGGTCCTGTCCCTGTCCGTTTTTCATTGCGGGACAGTAAGCACCCCGGACGTGATCAATCAAGCCTTGCGCGATTGCGCCCAGTGTCGCAGCGCTCTAGATTGCGCGCCATGGCAAAGTCCAGCTTCACCCATGTCGAGAGTTGGGTTTTCGACCTCGACAACACGCTTTACCCGCCCGATGTGCCGCTGTTCGACCAGATCAGGCAGCGCATGACGGGCTTTGTCATGACAGCGCTTGGGCTGGACCGGGCCGAGGCCGACAGCCTGCGCGCCCGCTACTGGCGCGAGCACGGGACCACCCTCGCGGGGCTGATGCGCGAACATGACATCGACCCGGAACCTTATCTGGTCGAGGTACACGATATTTCCTTCGATGCCCTGACGCCCGATCCCGAATTGCGCAGCCGCATCGCCGCGCTGCCGGGGCGGCGCATCGTTTATACCAATGGCAGCGCCCCCTATGCCGAGCGGGTGATCGCGCGGCGCGGATTGGCAGGTGTGTTCGATGCGGTTTATGGCGTCGAGCATGCGGCCTATCACCCCAAGCCCGACCGCATCGCATTCGATGCGGTCTTCGCGCGCGACGGGATTGCACCCGCGCGCGCTGCAATGTTCGAGGACGACCCGCGTAATCTTGCCGCGCCTCATGACATGGGCATGTGCACGGTCCTGGTCGCGCCCGAACGCATCAACGCCGCGCATATCCAGCACCACACCGACGATCTTAGCGGTTTCCTGGCGCGGCTGGTCTGATCGCCAAGAAGCGACTGCGGCGAAATGCTCCTTTGATCTGGATAGCGCGAACCTATCTAGAGGGTCGAAATCCAACTCCGGGTAAAAGGGATTCCCTCCTGATGACAATGACCGACGCGACCAATTCCAAGATGGCCGATTATGCCGCCACCCCTGCCGAAAGCACCCAGACAGAGCGTGACCCCGATGATGCCCTGTTCGGCCCGATCCTGTTGACCGTTCTGATCCTGCTGGCGGCTTGGGGCGTCAGCATTGCACTCTGGGGCATTCCGGGGCTTTATATCCCCGCGGTCGCGGCCGTTCCGGTGATCTGGGTTGCCATACTGATGATCGCCCGGCCCTGAACGCGGCCTTGCGAGAGCGCCCCACAGGCGCTCTCAAGGAGAGCGAGTCGATGAGCATGACGGATTTCGACATAGTGGTTTCGGGCGGGGGCGTTGCCGGGCTGACGGCGGCGGCCCTGTTCGGAAATGCCGGCTTTTCAGTGCTCTGCGTTGATCCCGCGCCACCGGTAACGGCGCGTGATGCCGAAGGCTCGGACCTGCGCACGACCGCCTTTCTGCAACCTGCCCAAGCTTTGCTTGATCGGGCCGGTCTCTGGGCGCGCCTCGCCCCTTACGCCTCCGATCTGCAGGTCATGCGGATCGTCGATGCAGGTGGGGCCACCGCCGCGCCACGTATTACCAAGGAATTCGACGCCGCCGACATTTCGACCGGGCCCTTCGGGTGGAACCTGCCCAATTGGCTGTTACGCCGCGAGCTGGTGGCACATCTGGAAGAGATGGCCAATGTTACCTTTCGCCCCGGGACCGGCTTTGCCTCGCTTTTCACGCGCGAGGCCGAGGCGCGCGTCGGGCTGAGTGACGGCACCCGCGTGCGCTGCCGGCTGGTGATCGCCGCCGACGGGCGCAACTCACCTGTTCGCGCGGCAACTGGCGTGGAGGTCAAGACAACGCGCTACGGACAAAAGGCGCTGGCCTTCGCCGTAACGCATCCGATTCCGCATAAGAATGTCTCGACCGAGATCCACCGCTCGGGCGGTCCCTTCACCCTTGTGCCGCTGCCCGACTATGACGGGCGTCCCTCTTCGGCGATCGTCTGGATGGAAGAGGGCCCCGAGGTCCGGCGTCTCGAGGCACTCTCCGTCGCCGAATTCGAGGCGGCGATGAATGAACGCTCTTGCATGCTGTTCGGCCCGCTGACGCTGGCCTCGCGGCGCACGGTCTGGCCGATCATCAGCCAACTGGCCGAGCGCATGAACGCCGAGCGTGTCGCACTTGTCGCCGAGGCCGCGCATGTGGTGCCCCCGATCGGCGCCCAGGGGCTGAACATGAGCCTTGGAGACATGCGCGTGCTGCTGGAACTGGCCGAGTCCGCGCCCGACAGGTTGGGCGATGCGCAGATGCTGGCCAACTATCACCGCCGCCGCCACTTCGAGGTGGTCGCAAGGGTCAAGGGGATCGATATGCTCAACCGGGCTTCGATGATGCACGCGCAACCCCTGCGAGATGCACGCGCGATGACGCTCGACGCGATCTATTCTCTGGCCCCCGTGCGCAAGACACTGATGCAGCTGGGGCTTGGCGCGCGCGGCTGAGCCCCCTTAAAGCACCTTGTCCAGAACTGCCTTCAGCCGCGCCAGCGCGCCGGGCACATCATAAAGCTTGTCGAGCCCGAACAGCCCCAGCCGAAAGGTGCGAAAGCTCTCGGGCTCGTCGCATGCCAGCGGCACACCGGCAGCGATCTGCATGCCTTCGGCCGCGAATTTGCTGCCGTTCTGGATATCGGGGTCGTCGGTATAGCTGACCACCACCCCCGGCGCGCCGAACCCTTCGGCGGCGACTGACACGATGCCTTTCTTCGCCAGCATAGAACGCGCCCCGTCGCCAAGCGCCCATTGCGCTTCGCGCAGGCGCGCGAAGCCGTAATCGCGGGTTTCGATCATCGTGTCGCGAAACGCGCGCAGCGCGTCGGTGGGCAAGGTGGCGTGATAGGCATGCCCGCCATTCTCATAGGTCTGCATGATGTCGCGCCACTTCTTCAGATCCAGCGCAAAGCTGTTGGAGCTGGTGTTGGCAAGCCGCGAGATCGCGCGCTCCGACAGCATCACGAGCCCGGCGGACGGCGAGGCGGACCAGCCTTTTTGCGGCGCCGAGATCAGCACGTCCACGCCGGTAGCCTTCATATCAACCCAGGCACAGCCCGAGGCGATGCAATCCAGCACCATCAGCGCCCCTACATCATGCGCGGCCTCTGCCAATGCGGTAATATAGTCATCCGGCAGGATCATCCCCGCCGAGGTTTCCACATGCGGAGCAAAGACCACATCGGGCTTGGCATCACGGATACTGGCCGTGACCTCGTCTATCGGGGCCGGGGCAAAAGGGGCCTGCGCGCCATTGCCGGTCTGGCGGGCCATGCAGACAGTGGTTTCAGCCGTGAACGCACCAGCGTCGAAAATCTGGCTCCAGCGATAGGAAAACCATCCGTTGCGCACGATCAGCGCATGGGCATCCGCGCCAAACTGCCGGGCGACAGCCTCCATCGCGCAGGTACCGCCGCCGGGCACCAGCGCCACCGCATCGGCCTTGTAGACATCTTTCAGCATCCCGGAAATGTCGCGCATAACCTGCTGAAACTCCTGGCTCATGTGATTGAGCGAGCGGTCGGTGAACACGACCGAGTATTCCAGAAGGCCTTCGGGATCCACGGTGTCGAGCAGGGCGGTCATGGCGATGTCTCCTTATGCGCGTTGGACAAGTGCTAGCGTGCCGTAGCGTCAAAGGCAAAGTCTAGATGCCGGTCTCGCCGCCGACGGGCCTATCCGATGGGGCCGAGACGCCGCTCTTCGCTCAGAATGACATTGGCCTCGACATCGCCGACACCGGGCAGGGTCATCAGGCGGCGGCGCAGGACACGTTCGAAATCGGCGATGTCGCGGGCCACCACGCGCAGGCGATAATCATAGAGGCCCAGAATGTGTTCGACGGTCTGCACCTCGGGGATGGCCGAGACGGCGCGCTCGAAATCCTCAAGGCTGACGCGGCCCTTGGTGACCAGCTTGATCCCGAGAAACACCGTCACGCCGAAGCCCAACTTTTCGCGGTCAAGGTCGAGCCGCTGCCCCTTGATGACGCCGCATTCGCGCAGGCGCTTGATACGCCGCCAAGTGGCGGGCTGCGACAGGCCCAGCTTGCGGCCAAGGGCGCTGGCGCTTTGAGTGGCGTCGCGGCTCAGTTCGCGCAGCAGGCTGCGATCGGTCGTATCTAGGTCGATCATAGCGGCAGCACCTCGTCGGACTTGATCCGCGCGACATGCATCAGCGCCTCGATATCGGCGATATGGGGCAGGGTCAGGATATCGGTGCGATAGATCTGCTGATAATGCGCCATGTCCCGCGCAATTACTGACAACCGCACATCGACACGGCCAAGAAATGTCTGAATTTCCACCACATGGCTGACGTCGCGCGCGGCCTCCATGAATTCGTCAAATGCGCGGGCCTGTGTCTTGTCGAGCGTGATGCGCAAGGAGACTTCGACCTCGTAGCCAAGTGCGCGCCAGTCGATCACCGCATGGTTGCCACGGATGATCCCTGCCGCCATCAGCCGCTCGAGCCGGCGGGCACAGGTCGCGGGGGTCACACCCGCCAGATCGGCCAGGTCCGCCGGGCCAAGGCCGGGGCTGTGCTGGTAGTGGCGCAGGATGCGTCTGTCAGTGTCGTCGAGCATGAAATTTTCACATTTACCGTAAACTGAGAATTGATATCCTGCATTCATGAGGAAAGAAACGCCTTTTGCACACAATTTTCCGGCGTTGCGCGTAATCTCTGGCCCAAAGACACCGCATCAAAGAGGAGATCATCATGCGCGTCTATTATGATCGCGATTGCGACATCAACCTGATCAAGGACAAGAAGGTCGCCATCCTGGGCTATGGCAGCCAGGGTCACGCCCACGCGCTGAACCTGCGCGACTCGGGCGCCAAGAACCTTTGCGTGGCGCTGCGCGAGGGTTCCAAAAGCGCCCGTAAGGCCGAGGCTGAGGGGCTGGAGGTGAAAGGTATCGCCGAGGCCGCGGAATGGTGCGACCTGATGATGTTCACCATGCCCGATGAATTGCAGGCGGAAACCTACAAGAAATACGTGCATGACAACATCAAGCCGGGCGCGGCGATCGCCTTTGCCCACGGGTTGAACGTGCATTTCGGCCTGATCGAGCCCAAGGAAGGCATCGACGTCATCATGATGGCGCCCAAGGGGCCGGGGCACACGGTGCGGGGTGAATACGTCAAGGGTGGCGGCGTGCCTTGCCTTGTGGCGGTTGATACGGACGCGTCGGGCAAGGCACTTGAACTGGGGCTCAGCTATTGCTCTGCCATCGGCGGTGGCCGCTCGGGCGTTATCGAAACCAGCTTCCGCGAGGAATGCGAAACCGACCTGTTCGGCGAGCAGGCGGTGCTGTGCGGCGGTCTGGTCGAGCTTATCCGGATGGGCTTTGAAACGCTGGTCGAGGCGGGCTATGCCCCTGAAATGGCTTACTTTGAGTGCCTTCACGAAGTGAAGCTGATCGTTGACCTGATCTACGAGGGTGGCATTGCCAACATGAACTACTCGATCTCGAACACGGCCGAGTATGGCGAGTATGTCAGCGGGCCGCGGGTGCTGCCTTACGAGCGCACCAAGAAAGAGATGAAAGCGATCCTGCACGACATTCAGACTGGCACCTTTGTGCGTGATTTCATGCAGGAAAATGCCGTTGGGCAGCCGTTCTTCAAGGGGACGCGGCGGATGAATGACGCGCATCAGATCGAAGAGGTCGGCGAGAAGCTGCGCGGCATGATGCCGTGGATCAGCGCGGGTAAACTGGTGGATCAGGACAAGAACTGATCCGGGCCGTCATCTGAGCGACTGCGGATCGACCCCGGCCCCTTGGCCGGGGTCTTTTCTTTCAGAGCCAAAACACGTCAGTAGGGACGCAAATGCCTGAAATAACGGGAAAAAGCTGGCTTATGGTGGCCACGCTGGGGCTGGTCTGGGGTGCTACCTTCATGGTGATGGCGATCGCGCTGCAAGGGATCACGCCGTTCTGGCTGGCCGCTGCGCGGATCGGGTTTGCGACGCTTCTGATGGTGGCGTTCTGGGGCTTCAGGGGCTTCAAGTTATTTGCACAACCGATTGAAAAATCGGATATAATTCGCCTCGCCGCAATCGGGGCTCTGTCCTCTGCGGTGCCGTTCATGCTGCTGAGCTGGGGGCAGCAATATGTCACTTCGGGCTTTGCCGGGGTGTCGATGGCGGCGGTGGCGCTGGGGGTGTTGCCGCTAGCGCATTTCATGGTGCCGGGAGAGCGGCTTTCGCCGCGAAAGGTGGCCGGATTCGTCATCGGATTTATCGGGGTGGTCGTGTTGATCGGTGGGCAAGCCTTTGAATCAACGGGAGAATCCCTTGAGTTCTTTGGGCGCGCCGCTTGTCTGGGCGCGGCGAGTTGTTATGCGCTGAGCTCGGTTCAGATGCGTCTGTTGCCCGAGGTGGATTCAATCGGATTGAACGCCGTGACGCTGATGATCGGCGCGGTGATCGTCGTTTCGGCGGCCTGGGCGGTTGAGGGCGCGCCACCGAAAATAGACCGTAACACATTGTATGTGTTGCTTTTTCTGGGTCTTGTCCCGACCGCTGGCGCGTCCTTGTTGAGGGTGCTGGTGATCCGGTCGGCGGGGCCGGTGTTCATGAGCCTGGTGAATTACCAGGTGCCGGTCTGGTCGGTGCTGTTGGGCGCGCTGATCCTGTCGGAGCCCTTGCCACCAAGCCTTTTGACCGCCTTGTCACTGATCCTGTGCGGTGTCGGATTGAGCCAATACGGGGCCTTGAAGCGCCTGTTCGGGCGCTGCTGAGAGCGTACAAAACGTCCGGTTTGTACGCTGCTTTTGTACCTAATTCACCGGTTCATGCGGAAATTTTGTACAAAACCGATTTTCCGGCACTTTATCCACAGGCGAAGCCGGGAAAATCAGCCCGCGTCCTGGCCCAGTGTGGCGGCCTGCCAGAGGCGCAGCGCCTCGGCGGTTTCGCGCACGTCATGAACCCGCAGAAGCTGCATCCCCTGCGCCACCCCGGCGAGCGCGACGGCGATCGAGCCGGGCGCGCGGCGGCGGGCCTCTTCGGTGCCGCCGATCGTGCCGATGAACCGCTTGCGCGACACGCCGAGCAACACCGGACATCCCAGCCCGTGAAACAGCGAGAGGTTCTGCAAGAGCGTGAGGTTGTGTTCGAGCGTCTTGCCAAAGCCG
>Ga0102928_1000829_pt1 | contig 19909 bp, 17 predicted proteins | sample SalPonR1_B_D1_MG_FD_78504 | JGI IMG/M metagenome (GOLD analysis project Ga0102928, IMG submission 78504) | Salt pond soil microbial communities from South San Francisco under conditions of wetland restoration - Salt Pond MetaG R1_B_D1_MG | ecosystem: Environmental > Aquatic > Marine > Intertidal...
GCGCGGAAATCACCGAAATACTTCGTGATCGCCGCCGTCAGCGTCGTCTTGCCGTGGTCAACATGGCCGATCGTGCCAATGTTCACATGCGGTTTCGAACGGTCAAACTTTTCCTTTGCCATGATGGCCTCCTGGTTTTTGTGGCGGTGCGCGCTGTCACGCACCCTACGGGTGGGTAGGGTGCGGGGTTCCCCCCGCACCGCTGCTTATGCGTATTTCGACTGGATCTCTTCGCTGATGTTCTGCGGCACCGGATCGTAATGCGAGAACTGCATCGTGAACTGGGCGCGGCCCGAGGACATCGAGCGCAGCGTGTTGATGTAGCCGAACATGTTGGCCAGCGGAACGTTGGCGTCGATCACGATCGCGTTGCCGCGCGGCGCCTGGCCCGAGACCTGGCCGCGACGCGACGTCAGATCGCCGATGATGCTGCCGGTATATTCCTCCGGCGTCACCACCTCGACCTTCATGATCGGTTCCAGCAGCTTGGCGCCGGCCCGTCTCAGACCTTCGCGCATGCACATCCGCCCGGCGATCTCGAAGGCCATGACCGAGGAGTCCACATCGTGGAACTTGCCGTCGATCAGCGCGACCTTGAAGTCGATCACGGGGAAACCGGCCAGCGGACCGCTGTCCATGACGCTTTCGATCCCCTTCTCGACACCCGGAATGTATTCCTTGGGCACCGAGCCACCGACGATGCGGCTTTCGAAGCTGTAGCCTTCGCCCGCCTCGGTCGGCGCGATGATCATCTTGACCTCGGCGAACTGACCCGACCCACCGGTCTGTTTCTTGTGGGTATAGGTATGTTCGATCTCGTGGCCGATGGTCTCGCGGTAAGCGACCTGCGGCGCGCCGATATTGGCGTCCACCTTGAACTCACGACGCAGACGGTCGATCAGGATGTCGAGGTGAAGTTCGCCCATGCCCTTCATGATCGTCTGGCCCGACTCGAGGTCGGTTTCGACGCGGAAGGAGGGATCCTCGGCGGCAAGCCGCTGAAGACCCTGGCTCATCTTCTCCTGGTCGGCCTTGGATTTGGGCTCGACCGCGATCTCGATCACCGGATCGGGGAAGGTCATGGTTTCCAGAACAACCGGTTTCTGCGCATCGCAGAGCGTGTCGCCCGTGGTGGTTTCCTTCAGGCCCGCCAGCGCGATGATGTCGCCCGAGCCGGCCCAATCGATCTCTTCGCGCGAGTTCGAGTGCATCATCATCATGCGGCCGATCCGCTCTTTGCGGCCCTTGGTCGCGTTGAGAACGCTGCCGCCCTTTTCCAGCAGACCCGAATAGATCCGCGTGAAGGTGAGCGTGCCGACGAACGGGTCGTTCATGATCTTGAACGCCAGGCCCGCGAAGGGCTGATCGTCGCCGGGACGGCGCTCGATATTGCGGGTCTCGGTCTCGTCATCCGGCGAGAAGCCCATGTAGGGCGGCACGTCCAGAGGACCGGGCAGATAATCGATCACGGCGTTCAGAAGGGGCTGCACGCCCTTGTTCTTGAACGCCGAACCGGCCAGAACCGGGACGAAGCTCATCGACAGCGTGCCCTTGCGGATCAGCGAACGCAGCGTCGGCTCGTCGGGCTCTTCGCCCTCGAGGTATGCTTCCATCGCGGCGTCGTCCATTTCGACGGCGTTCTCGATCAGCTTGCCGCGCCATTCCTCGGCCAGTTCCTTCATGTCCTCGCGGACATCCTGAACGACCCAGCTTGCGCCCAGATCCTCACCGATCCAGACCCATTCCTTCATGGTCACGAGATCAACGATGCCTTCCAGCTTGTCTTCGGCCCCGATGGGCAGCTGGACCGGCGCGGGCACGGCGCCCGTGCGGCTGGCGATCATGTCGACGCAGTTGAAGAAATCGGCGCCGATCTTGTCCATCTTGTTGACGAACACGATGCGCGGCACCTTGTAGCGGTCAGCCTGACGCCACACGGTTTCGGTCTGCGGCTCGACACCGGCATTGGCGTCCAGAACGGCGACGGCGCCGTCAAGAACAGCCAGCGAACGCTCGACTTCGATGGTGAAGTCGACGTGGCCGGGCGTGTCGATGATGTTGAAGCGGAACTTGGCTTCCTGCGGGGTGTCGCCATAGATGCCGGTCGGGTTCTCGCCATCCTCGGTGCGGAACCAGAAGGTGGTCGTCGCCGCCGACGTGATGGTGATGCCGCGTTCCTGCTCCTGCTCCATCCAGTCCATGGTGGCCGCACCATCGTGCACCTCACCGATTTTGTGGGACTTGCCGGTATAGAACAGGATGCGCTCGGTGCAGGTGGTCTTGCCTGCATCGATATGCGCCATGATCCCGAAGTTGCGGTAGCGATCGAGCGAAAATTCGCGTGCCATGTCGTGAGCCTTCCGAGCTTTACCAGCGGTAGTGGCTGAAGGCTTTGTTCGCCTCGGCCATCTTGTGAGTGTCTTCGCGCTTCTTGACGGCGGTGCCGCGGCTGTTCACCGCGTCCAGCAGTTCGCCGGCAAGACGCTCTTCCATCGTGTTCTCGTTGCGGGCGCGCGAGGCGGTGATCAGCCAGCGGATCGCCAGCGCTTCGCGGCGCTCGGGGCGGACTTCGACGGGCACCTGGTAGGTGGCGCCGCCCACCCGGCGCGAGCGAACCTCGACCGCGGGCTTGATGTTGTCCAGCGCCTCGTGGAAGATTTCCACCGGCGCGCGCTTGGCCTTGTCCTCGACGTGGTCGAGCGCGTTGTAGACGATCTTTTCGGCGACGGATTTCTTGCCGTCGACCATCAGGTTGTTCATGAACTTCGTCAGAACCCGATCGCTATACTTGGCGTCGGGAAGGATTTCGCGTTTCTCAGCGGCGTGACGACGGGACATCTGTTATTCCTCTTACTTCGGACGCTTGGCGCCGTATTTCGAGCGACGCTGCTTACGATCCTTGACGCCTTGCGTATCGAGAACGCCGCGCAGGATGTGGTAGCGCACACCGGGAAGGTCTTTGACACGGCCGCCACGGATCAGGACCACCGAGTGTTCCTGAAGGTTGTGGCTTTCGCCGGGGATGTAGCTGATGACCTCGTAACCATTGGTCAGGCGCACCTTGGCAACCTTACGCATGGCCGAGTTCGGCTTCTTCGGCGTCGTGGTATAGACGCGCGTGCAAACGCCACGCTTCTGCGGGCACCCCTGCAGGTGCATGGACTTCTGACTTCTGATTTTCGGCTGACGCGGTTTACGGATCAGCTGTTGGATCGTTGGCATTGGGTATCTTTCCCCGTCTCTCAACACATGTGTCTGCACGAAAAGCCGTGCGGGTTCATTCCTATGCAGCGCCTCACGCGTCCGCAAAACGCAAAAACCGCTATCGCAGCCTGCTCGTTCAGGTACGACGCGGTGGGTTTCCAGAGGATCGGAGCGCAGGACGCCCGGATCGTGACCACTTCAGTTATGATATCGGCTGCGGGGCGACCCCCTTGGCCGGGATGGGGCGCGTATAGGGGGAGTCGTTTGCCTTGTCAACAGCCCTTGCCGCCTTCTGCTCCGCGGCCTGAGCGGCGTTCATGACGGCGCGCGGCGCGTCCGCGATCATGGCTTTGTCAGGCTTTGGGCTTGTTCCGGCCACAGGGTTTTGCCAGCATGTGCCAAATGCCGTCAAGCAAGGTCTGTTTCATGCGTGTCATTGGTATCTGTCGCTTCTCCTATCCCGCCGAGGGCGGCTTCAAGCGGATGCATGACTCCATCGCCGAACGCGAGGCCTATCTTTATGACCCGGACCGCATGGCGCTCCGGTTCCGGCATTTCGAAACTCTCACCCTGCCCTCGATCGCCGCGCAGAGGGATCCGCGCTTTGACTTCCTCGTGCTGGTCGGCGAAAGCCTGCCGGATGTATGGCGCGAACGGCTCGAGGATCTGACCGCGGCCATCCCCCAGATCCGCATCGTCGCCAGCGCACCGATGAAGCACCGGCTGGCCATGCAGCTGGCGCTCAAGGCCGAGCTGGGCGAGGACGAGACCGAGTCGATCCAGTTTCGCCTCGATGACGACGACGCGGTGGGGGTGAATTTCGTCGGCACCCTGCGCCGCACCGCCCGGCGCGGCGCGCGGATGCGCGAGGGCTGGCGCAACATGGCGTTCGAGTATCGCAGCGGCTACACGGTGGAACTGTCATCCCAGGGCATCCGCGCCCGCGCCGTTCAGGCGCCGTTCTGGGCCTGCGGGCTGGCGGTGCTGTTTCGCCCCGGCGATCCCAAGACGGTGATGAACTACCCCCATCACAAGCTGCACGAGCAGATGCCCACCCTCATCGATCCCACAATGCCGATGTACCTGCGCGCGGTGCATGGGGACAATGATTCCAGCCCCTCATCCGGGCCGCTCACGCCTTTGGATGACAAACAGCGCGCCGACTTCAAGGCGCGGTTCAACGTGGACGAGGCACAGGTGAAAAGCGTCTTCTCCGCCCCAGCTTCGCCTCCCGGTACAACATGAACAGGCCCGAGCCCACCACGATCGCCGCGCCGACCAGCGTGATTGGCGCGGGCCATTCGCCAAAAACCAGCCAGCCCAGCAACAGCGCCCAGATCAGACCGGTATAGCGGAACGGCGCGATGAAACTGACCTCGCCCACCCGCATCACCATGATCGAGGTAAGATAACCGCCCACCGCCATCACCGCAGCGCCCAGGACCAACCCTCCCGCGCGCAGATCCACAGCCACCCACTCGCCGCCCAGCATGGCCAGCCCGAACGCCACCATGATCGCGGCCGAGGTGATGAAGGTGACCAGCATCGAGGGGATATCGCGCGACAGCCGCCGGGTGATCAGGTCGCGCAGCGTGACGAACCCGACCGCCGCCAGCACGTAAAAGGAATAAACCGTGAAATCCTCGGCGCCGGGGCGGACGATCAGCAGCACACCGGCAAAACCGACCAGGATCGCCACCAGCCGCCGCCAGCCGATCTCGTCGCGATAGAACACCGCCGCGGCCAGCGTGATGGTCAGCGGAATCGCCTGAAGGATCGCGGTGACATTGGCGATCGGCATGTTGAAGAGCGCCGTCAGAAAGAAATACGCCGCACCGATCTCGGAGATGATGCGGATCGCGACACTGCCCATGTCGCGCCGCGACAGCCGCAACCGCAGCACCCCCATCCGCCAGGCAATCATCCCCACGAACAACGTGGTCAGCGCGCCGCGCAGGAACAACACCTGAAACAAGGGAAGTTCACCCGCCAGCGCCTTGATGAACACGTCATTGACCGTAAAGGCCACCATCGACGCCATCATCAGAAGCGCGCCTGTCAGGTTGTCGGATCGTGGGATCATCACGCTGCCTTTTGCGGGGAATGCGCCATCCCGGATGTGCCCCGGATCGTGCCGACGCACAAGGGGCCGATCCCGCCGCGATGCAGCAATGTCAGCCCGTCGGAGCCTCGGGGGCAAGCGCCTCGGCCAGCGCCGCGTGCAGCGCCGGGTTGGCGGCGACGACGCCGCCGACCTGCGGCACGGGATTGTTGAAGCGCAGCGGCATTGCGCAGCGATCCGAGACCCGCGCGCCCGCCTCGTCCAGGATCAGCGCGCCCGCCGCGATATCCCACTCCCAGCTGTCGCGCAGCGTCAGCATCGCGTCATAGCGCCCCTCGGCCACCAGGCTCAGACGATAGGCCAGCGACGGGCGATAGGCGCGTTTCACCTCGGGTACGCCGCGCGGCCAGTGCTCGGGGGCGTAATTGGGCTTGGCCGCCAGCACCTCCGCCCCGGCCAGATCGGTCCTTGCGCTCACCGTGATCGGGCGCGCGTTGAGGGTCGCGCCCTGCCCCAAAGCGGCGGCATAAAGCTTGTCGCGCATCGGCAGATAGACCACCGCCGCCGTGATCTTCCCCGCCTCGGCCACCGCCAGCGCATGCGCCCAGGTGCCGGACCCTTCGATGAAACTGCGCGTGCCGTCGATCGGATCGACGATGAACACCCGCTCACGCTCAAGCCGCGCGCTGCTGTCCTCGCTTTCCTCGGAAAGCCAGCCGTAATCGGGGCGCGCCCCGCGCAGATGCGCCGCCAGAAGCGTGTTCACCGCCATGTCGGCCTCGGTTACCGGGCCAAGCCCGCCGGGCTTGTCCCAGCGTTTCGCCTTCGGCCCGGCAAAGCGCGCCGCCACCTCGCCCGCCGCGCGGGCGGCCTCGATCAGAAGGTCAAGATCACTCGCCGGCAATCGTCAGCCCCTCGACCAGAAGCGACGGCACCACCCGGCTCAGCCAGGGCCGCGCGTCATTGGCGGGCGTGATCCGGCGCAGCATCTCGGGCAGGTTGCCCGCGATGGTGCATTCATTGACCGGGCAGACGATCTCGCCATTCTCGACCCAGAACCCCGACGCCCCGCGCGAATAATCGCCCGTGTTGGGGTTGACGGTCGAGCCGATCATGGACGTCACCAACAGCCCGGTGCCCATCTGGGCAATCAGATCCTCGCGGCTCTGCTCGCCCTCGGTCAGCGCGACATTCCAGGTGGTGGGGCTTGGCGGCGACGAGGCACTGCGCCGCGCGTTGCCAGTGGGCGCCATGCCCAGCTTGCGGGCATTGGCAAGATCCAGCGACCAGCCCGCCAGCACGCCGTTTTCCACGATGGCGCGGCGGCGCGTCGTCAGCCCCTCGCCATCAAAGGGGCGCGATCCCATGGCGCGCGGGCGCTTCGGGTCTTCGATCAGCGAAAGCGACGCGGGCAGCACCTCTTCGCCCAGCCGGTTGAGCAGCCAGGACGACCCCCGCGCGATCGCCGCGCCATTTGCGGCCATCAGCAGATGCCCGATCAGCGACGCCGAAATCCGCTCGTCAAACAGGACCGGGTAAGCGCCGGTGCGCGGGCGGCGCGGGTTGACCGCCGCGACGGCGCGTTCCCCGGCGCGCTGGCCGATATCACCTGCGCTGCGCAGATCGCTCTGAAAGATGCGGCTGTCGCCATCGTAATCGCGCTCCATGCCACTGCCCTCACCGGCAATGGCGACGCATGAAATCCCCCGGTCGCTGCGCGCATAGCCGCCCGCGAACCCGTTGGTCGCGGCCATATGCACCGCCCGCCAGCTGTAACCGGCACTGGCGGATTGCACCTGACTGACGCCCTTGACGGCCAGTGCGGCGGCCTCGGCGGCGCGGGCATCCTCTTGCAAAGCATCGGGCGAAGGCTCGGGCGCGGGATCGGCCAGTTCCAGCGCGTCGGCGTCGCGCGTCTCGGCCAACTGCTCGGGATCGGCCAACCCGATCCAGGGGTCCTCGGGCGCCTCGCGCGCCATCGCAACGGCGCGTTCGGCCAGCGCGGTCAGTACCTCGGGGCGCGCATCCGAGGCCGAAACGCAGGCCTGACGCTGCCCGATCAGCACCCTGAGCCCGATATCCAGCCCCTCGGCCCGCTCGGCCTGCTCCAACGTCCCGCCGCGCATGTCGATGGTGACGGAACGCCCGTTCATCGCCAATGCGTCGGCCCCGTCGGCCCCGGCCTTTCGCGCGGCGTCCAGCAACGCGTCGGTGATCTGGTCAAGCGCCTGTGTCATGCATCTCTCCTGTGGCGCGCAACAGGTAGCCCCTGCCTCATGAGGGTGCAAGGGCGGGGCGCTCAAAACGGGTGCGCGACAGCTCGGGCACGCCCCAGCCATGGCGCGCGAACGCCGGGGCGCCCTTCGGGCCTGCGACCCTTTCTGCACGAAGAATCATTGCCCGCGACCGGGTCTCTCGGATCATATTGGCCAGATGCGCCCCAAATGCGCGAGGAACGGAGCCGCCGCAGCATGACCCTCAGCAGACGACAGATCCTTGCCGGTGCCAGCACGGCGGCGTGCTTGCCGGCCTTCGCAGGCACGGCGCGCAGCCAGGCCGGCGCCACCACCCTGACAGCCGCACCGGCGCGCATTCAGCTGGCCCCACGCGGCTACGCGCAAACCGATGTCTGGGCGTATGATGCGCAGGTGCCGGGGCCGACCCTGCGCCAGGTGCAGGGCGATATGCTGAATGTGCGGCTGGAGAACCGGCTGGAGCAGGCCACGACCATCCACTGGCACGGGCTGCGCCTGCCCAACGCAATGGATGGCGTGCCGGGGCTGACGCAGGATCCGGTGCCGCCCGGCGGCACCTTTGATTACAGCCTCGCGCTGCGCGACGCGGGAACGTTCTGGTATCACCCGCATGCCAATTCGCTTGAGCAGATATCGCGCGGGCTGGCCGGTGTGCTGGTGGTCGAGGAACCCGAAACCGCGCGCCCCGACCTGGATGGCGAGGAAGTGCTGGTGCTCGATGATTGGCGCGTGGCCTCGGATGCGGTGATCCGCGACGATTTCGGCACGCCGCACGATATGTCCCATGCCGGACGGCTGGGCAATCACATCACCGTCAATGCCCGCCCCGAGCTTCGCCGCACGGTGCCTGCGGGCGGGCGGCTGCGCCTGCGGCTGGTCAACACCGCCACGGCGCGAATTTTCGATCTGCGCTTTCGCGGGCTCTCGGTCTGGTTGGCGGCGCTGGACGGGATGCCGCTGGAACGGCCCCTCGCCATTGACGAACTGCTGCTTGCCCCCGCACAGCGCGCCGACCTGCTGGTCGATGTGACCGCCGCACCGGGCGACGAGGCGCTGATCGCATCGCAGGAGCGCGACGGCACCTTCGCGCTTGTCGGTCTTGACGCCACCGGGCCGCAGCGTTCCATCCGCCCCGCGCCCGCGCCCCTGCCACCCAATGACATGCCGGTGATCGACACCGCGAAGGCGCGGCAGGTGCCGCTGACGCTCGAGGGCGGGGCGATGCGCGGCCTGCCCGATGGCGGCACCTGGAAGGGCAACCGGATGGACATGCGCGCACTGGCCGGGGCCGGGCAGTTCTGGGCCTTCAACGGCATGGTCGGCATGCCCGATGCGCCCATGGTCGCGGCCTCTCTTGGCGAAACCATCCGCATTCCCATCGAGAACCGCACGGCCTTTGCCCACGCCATGCATCTGCACGGCATGCATTTTCGCGAATTGCGGCCCGGCGGCGTGACCGGTCCCTGGCGCGATACGCTGCTTCTGCGCGCCGGAGAGACGCGAGAGATCGCCTTCGTCGCCGACAATCCGGGCGACTGGATGTTCCATTGCCACATGCCCAGCCACCAGATGTCAGGCATGATGAACTGGATCCGCGTGACCTGACTCCCTCCGGGCGGATGCCGCGGGAATGGGCGTTGAGGGCGCTTGAGGGCGAATTACCTTGCCCCTCGCGGCGCGGGCGGGTTGTAACCCGCTGCCGCGCTGCCCATAGTGAACGGGGATCGATGCAGGGGACAATGGGAACGAAAGACGAAGATAAGCTGGCGCGGGTTCTGGGCGAGACCGAGAGCGACGCGCGCGTGCGTACCACCGCATTGGTGATCATCGCCTTTGCCGTGGTGCTGTTCCTTCTGGTGCAGGCGCGGTTCCTGCTGATCTCTCTGGCGGTGGCGATCATTCTCTTTTCGCTGACCTCTGACGTGATCCGCCTGATCGCACGCCAGCGCATCGGGCGTTTCGCCTTTCCCAACTGGCTGGCCTCGATCATCGCGCTGGTGCTGATCTCGGGCGCGCTTCTGGTGCTGTCCTCGATCCTTCTGGCGCAGCTCAACACGGTGATCTTCACCACCGTCTCCTATGCCGAGCGCGCCCCCGAGGCGGTCGCCTCGCTGTTCTCATGGATGGGCGAGGACGTGGAGCAGGCGGTTCTGAATTCGCTCAGCAGCGTGCAGATATCGGGCTATGTGCGCACCGTGGCGGGACAGGCCGGGAACCTCATGCAGGGCACGGTGCTGGTGATCCTCTTCGTCGGCTTCCTCTTTGCCGAGCGCATCTGGTTCGACACCAAGATGGGCAACTTCCTGGGCGATCCGGCACAGGCCGAGCGTGTGAACAAGATCATCTCCTCGATCATCCACCGGGTGAACTATTACCTGCTGGTCAAGACCGCCGTCAGCCTGATCACCGGCGCGATGATCTATGTGCTTGCGCAGTTCTTCGGTATCGAACTGGCGCTGGCACTGGGAATCCTGACCTTCATCCTGAACTACATCCCCAATATCGGCTCGATCGTGGCGACGGGGATGGTGGCGCTGGTGGCCTATGTGGAAACCGGCGACGCGCAGACCACGGGGCTGATTTTCCTTGTGTCGGCGGCGATCCAGTTCCTGAACGGCAACGTGATCGACCCCTGGATGATGGGCCGCGCGCTCAGACTGTCGTCGTTCGGGATCATCATCAGCCTCGCCTTCTGGGGCGCGGTCTGGGGCATTCCGGGGATGTTCCTTTCGGTGCCGATCATGGTGATGCTGCTGGTCATCTGCAGCCACGTGCCGGGCCTGCGCAAGGTGGCGGTGCTGCTGTCGCGCGAGGGGCTGCCCGAGGACGAGCAGGAACTCGACCGCATCGGCGAGGAGCTCGCCAACCGCAAGGCGTCCTGAACGCTCAGCCCCGGCACATGCCCTTGATCGTGGCGGAATGCAGGTAATCTGCGGACAGCACATCGGCGGCGATGTCATGCGCGGTCTCGATCAACGCATCGGGCGCGGCAATGCGGTCATAAAGACCCCACAGGATCGCCTCGTCATGGTCGATCTTCTGACCGCCCATCAGGATCATCTTGGCGCGGGCCGGGCCGACCAGCGCCATCAGCCGCTTGGGATCCGAGGGCTGGGGCAGAAAACCCAGCTTCATCACCGGGTAGAAGGCCCGCGCGCCCGGCACGGCGATGCGCAGATCGCAGGCCAGCACCATGCCCATGGCACCGCCCGCGACGGTACCGTTCAGCGCCGCGATACTGAGGCCGGGAAAGCCCGCGATGGCGGCGCTCAGGCGCTCCCAGACCGCCGAAGTGGCCAGCCCGGCGCGCGCCGCCTCAAGATCGGCGCCCGCCGAGAACACCTCGCCCGCGCCGGTTAGGACCAGCACCCGCGCGCTTTCCTGCGCCGATTCGACGATGCGCGCCAGCTCCACCAGCATCGCTTCGGTCAGTGAATTGGCCTTGTCGGGGCGGTCGATCGTCACCACCCAGAACCTGTCGTCGCTGTCATGCTTGTCGAGCCGGATCATGCCACACCTGCCTTTTGTCGGATTTCGGGATCGCGCAACGAGATTTCCTCGCCGCACCACGGATCGGCCCCGGGGCCGCACATCCACAGAAGCGCCCTTGCGGGCCATTCGGGGGGGATGTGGTCGGACCAGTCCAGCGCACTGACCGGGTTGATACCGCTTGCGCGGATCTTGCGCTGCATGTCGGTCGCCACGGTGCCGGGCGAAAGGCCCATCACCCTGAGCCCCAGCGGCGCGGCTTCGAGATGCGCCGAGCGGGTCAGCATCGCCGCCCCGGCCTTGGCGGCGCAATACTGGCTCCAGCCTTCCAGCGGGCTGTGCGCCGCGCCGGAACTGACTGTGATGATCGTGCCGCCACCCTGTGCCTGCATCACCGGCATCGCCGCGCGCATGCCGTGAAAGACACCCTTGAGATTGATGTCGACGGCCTTGCCCCAAGCCTCGGGGTCGGCTTCGGCCAGCGGCGTGATCGGGTCGATCACCCCGGCATTGCCGATCAGGATATCCAGCCGTCCGGTCGCGGCCACGCAGGCATCCACGGTCGACTGCACCTCGTCGAACCGGCTGATGTCGCAGGGCGCGGCGATGGCGCCCGGACCGATCTCGGCGGCCAGCGCGTCAATGGCATCGCGGTCGCGCGCGGCCAGCGCCACGGTGGCGCCCGCCGCGGCGAACAGCCGCGCGGTGGCCTCGCCGATCCCGCGGCTTGCGCCGGTGATCAGGGCAGTCTTGCCGGTCAGGTCCATCTCGCCTCCCCTTTTTCCTGTGGTTGCAGGGGTTGGTAGCGCGCCGTTTGGGCAAGGTCCACCCAGAACAACCCTTGACCCTGCCGCCGCATCATCAGAAGCTATGCGCGCATTTCAAGTAAAGGGGTTCGCCATGACGTTCCGTATAAGATCCGCCACAGCACTGGCCGCATTGTCGATTTCCATGTCCGGATCGGCGGCGTTCGCGGATGTCACGCCTGAACAGGTCTGGCAGGACTGGCAGGATTACCTTGAGGGATTCGGCTATTCGATCGAAGCGAGCGAGGCGCAGTCGGGCGACACGCTGACCGTCAGCGACATCGCGCTTGGCATCGACATACCCGAGGATCAGGGCAGCGCCAGCATCGCGCTTGACGAATTGGTCTTCACGGATAACGGCGACGGCACCGTGAAGGTGTCCTTCCCCGAGAACATGCCGATGGTAATCAACGGCACCGGACCCGATGGCGAAACAGTCGTCACGCGGCTCGATTATCGCACCAGCGGGTTCGAGATGTCGGTGGCGGGCGACCCCGATGACATGACCTATGAGTACAGCGCCGGGTCGATGACCCTTGCGCTGGCCGGTGTCGAAACCGATGGCAAGTCGATGGATGTCGGCACCGCCAGCATGACCGCCGACAATGTCGCGGGCAAAAGCCGCATGGCCACGGGCGATCTGCGCAACGTGACGCAGGAGTTCAGCGCCGGTCCTGTGACCTATGCGCTGGATGTGACCGATCCCGAAGAGGGCGGGCAGGTTCTGGCCACGGGCGGATATGAAAGCGTGCGTTTCGAAGGCACGGGAACGCTGCCGGAAGATGTCAGCAGCGACGACATGGCGGCGATGCTGGAGGCCGGGTTCACCATGGACGGGCGCTTCACCTTCGAGAACGGCACGAGCCAGTTCAGCGTCGAGGATGAAGACGGCCCGATGCAGGGGCGCACGCAATCGGGCGGCGGCACGCTCGACATCGCGATGAACCAGGAACAGCTGCGCTATGGCGCCGCGACCCGCGACATGCAGATGCAGCTCGAGGGCGCGGGGCTGCCCTTCCCGGTTGAACTGGCCATGCAGACACTGGCGATGGATCTGACGGCGCCGGTCTCGAAAAGCGAGGAGCCCCGGGATTTCGCCGCCAGCTTCAAGCTTTCCGATTTCACCATGTCCGAGATGCTCTGGGCGATGTTCGACCCCGGCCAGGAACTGCCGCGCGAGCCGGCAACGCTGGTGCTCGATATCGCGGGCAAGGCCAGGCTGCTGGTTGACCTGCTCGACCCCGAGCAGATCGAGACCATGGAGGAGTCCGACGCGGCACCGGGCGAACTCAACGCGCTGACGCTCAACGACCTGACCCTGCGCCTCGCGGGGGCGGAACTGACCGGTGAGGGGGATTTCACCTTCGACAATGACGACCTTGAAAGCTTCGATGGCATGCCCGCACCCCAAGGAACGCTCGATCTCAAGCTGGTGGGCGGCAACAGCCTGCTCGACAAGCTGATCGCCATCGGCATCCTGCCCGAGGAGCAGGCCAGCGGCATGCGCATGATGATGGGGCTTTTCGCCCGCCCCGGCGAGGCCGAGGACGAGCTGATCTCGACGATCGAGGTCAATGCCGAAGGCCAGGTCCTGGCCAACGGTCAGCGCATCAAGTGAAGGCCGGGGGGGCCAGCCCCCCGGACCCCCCGCGGTATTTGAGGCCAGATGAAGAGTACGAAAAGCGGCGCCACTGGTACGCTTTTCATCCGCCCGCCCTGTTAACCCCTGGCCTTTACCGATCCGGTACCGACGCGATACCGACGTGAAACCGTCGCGATACCGAAGCGGGTTTTGCCTTGTTCATAAGGTGATGGTGGCGAGACGAATCGGTCGTTAACGCCTGCGCCGCCCGCCGGGGGTTTTCGAGTGGAAACCGGGCGGTCGTTTCGCGACCCAGCGGATGAACCGCGCCAGGCGCGGATGCGTTCGCAGGGCCTCGATACTGGCATAGTCGCGCGCCAGTTCCGCCTCGCTCAGCGAGGCGTGGATCTCGTTGTGGCAAATCTGATGAAGCAGCACCACCGGCCCGCCCTTGCCGCCTTTCAGCCTGGGGATCAGGTGATGCAGGCTTTGGCGCGCCTCCGGCGGGATCGGCCTGCCGCAAAGCGGGCATACCGGGTGCTGATCCATCGCTTTTCCTTGATCCCCAAGCCACTTGCGGGCATGAGGATGGCGCCAAGGTGCCGTTTGACAAGAGGTTGCGTGATGAATTGGGATAACCCGCCGGCATTCATCGGGCAGGGGATGACCTATGCCCTGCAGGGCTGGGAGCTGGCCAAAGGGTGGCTTCTGAGCCCGGCTGCATGGTCGCAATTCGCGCTGCTTGTCGCGGCCTACCTGCTGGCATTCGTTCTGGCGCGCAAGTTCAGGCCCGCCCTGACCCGCCTGCTCACACCGCCCCCCGGGCAGGACAATGTCATCGCCCGCAGCCGCCGGTTCATGTTGCTCTGCATCCCGTTGATCCTGCCCCTGCTGGCCTACGGGCTGACCGGCATGGGCGAAAGCCTGACCCGCTCGATTTTCGGCTCCGGTGCCGTCATCGCCTTTGGAAAAAGGGTTTTCCTGTTCCTTGCCGTGCGGATTCTGGTGCGCGATATCCTGACCGACCCGTTCCTCAAGCTGATTGGCAACTACGTTCTGATCCCCGTGGCCGCGCTTTACGCGCTTGGTCTGCTGGACCCGGTGACAGCCAAGCTGGCGGCCACGGTCGTGCCGCTGGGGAACCTCTCTTTCGACCTTCTGTGGCTGATCAAGGCCGTTGTCGCGGGTGGGGTTGTCTTCTGGCTGGGGCGCTGGTCGAACGACCAGACCGGCCAGTATATCCAGACCCAAGCCGAGATGCGCCCCGCCACCCGGCAACTGGCCGCCAAGGCCGCCGAGATCGCGATCTTCGGCGCGGCCTTCCTCGTGCTGATGAATTATCTCGGGATTTCGCTGACATCGCTCGCGGTGCTTGGCGGTGCGGTCGGTGTCGGGCTGGGTTTCGGGTTGCAGAAGATCGCCTCGAACTTCATCTCGGGGGTTATCCTGCTGCTGGAGGGACAGGCCACGGTGGGCGACTATGTCGAACTTGACGGGGGCGAGGCCGGAACCATCGTCAAGATGACGGCGCGCGCTGCGATCCTTGAAACCGTGGATGGCCGATGGGTCGTCGTGCCCAACGAGGATTTCATCACCACACGTGTCGTCAACTACTCCGACCAGGGCAGCGCCAACCGATATGAAGTCGCGTTTTCAGTATCTTATGGAACCGATATCAACATCATCCCCGACATCATCCAGGAGGCCGTCGCACGCCTGCCGCAAGTGTTGGACCAGCCGGAACCACCTGATTGCGAGTTGCGGAAATTCGGCGACAGCGGGGTCGAGTTCGTTGTCGAGTTCTGGATCAACGGCATCGACGAGGGCGCCAACAAGGCCTCGCCGGATGTGCTGTTCGCCATCTGGAACGCCCTCAAGGCGCATGACATCGAGATTCCCTTCCCGCAACGCGTCGTGCATCACGTCGGGCTCGAAAAGCCGTCGGTGGCGCCCGTCGCATGAGCCATGCATTGGTCATCGGCGCGGGTCCCGCGGGGCTGATGGCGGCGGGTGAACTGGCGCGTGCGGGGCATGACGTGCGCTTGGCCGAGGCCAAGCCCTCGCCCGCGCGCAAACTGCTGATGGCGGGAAAATCGGGGCTGAACCTCACGAAAGACACGCCGCTCGAGGCCTTTCTGGCCGCCTATGGCGGCGCCGCAACCGCCCTGCGCCCGATGCTCGAAGCCTTCGGGCCAGAGGCCGTGCAGGACTGGGCGCGCGGTTTTGGATTGCCTCTTTTCACCGGTAGCACGGGGCGGGTGTTTCCCAAGGCCATGAAGGCCTCGCCGCTGCTCCGGGCATGGCTGGCCGAGCTCGATGCCCTTGGTGTGCGGCTTGAGACCCGCTGGCGGTGGCAGGGCTGGCAGGGCGATGCTGTCAGGATCGAGACACCCGATGGCATTCGCTCGCTGACCCCGGACGTCACGGTGCTGGCCTGTGGCGGTGCTAGTTGGGCGCGCCTGGGGTCGGATGGGGCCTGGGCCACGCATCTGCCCGCACCCGATCTTGCGCCGTTTCAACCCGCTAATATGGGGTTCGTGCTGCCGTGGTCCGAGCACATGCAGCGCCATTTCGGCAAGCCTGTCAAAGGCGTCGCGCTCAAGGCCGGGACGCAGGTTTCGCGCGGCGAGATCGTCATTTCAGCACAGGGGATCGAGGGCGGCGGTATCTATGCCATATCCGCCGCACTGCGTGATGGCGCACCGCTTACGCTGGACCTGGTGCCTGACCTCGATATCGAAGCGGTCCGCGCGCGTCTTGCCCGCCCGCGCGGCAAGGCCAGCCTGTCCAATCACCTGCGCAAGGCGCTGAAGCTGGAGCCGGTAAAACAGGCGCTGCTGATGGAGTTCGCCCGCCCCCTGCCCCCCGATCCTGCGCCTCTTATCAAGGCGCTGCCGGTTCCCTTGCAGGGGCCACGCCCGATGGACGAGGCGATATCGACCGCGGGCGGGCTGCGCTTTGACGCGCTTGATGCGGGGCTGATGCTGCGCGCGCGCCCCGGCACATTCGCTGCCGGTGAGATGCTGGACTGGGAAGCGCCGACCGGGGGTTACCTGCTGACCGCTTGTCTTGCCACGGGCCGATGGGCCGGGCGCGCGGCGGCGGATTACGCGGCACAGCGGGGCTGAACCCCCTGCAGGTTCGTGTCAGACAGGCGAACGTCGCCTATCGCTTCGCCATCATCGACAGCCGGATCAGCGCACGTTCAACGAGGGCCATCGCCGGTGCGCGCTGCCCCGCAGAGCGCAGTTGCAGATCGGTATCGGTCAGCAGGCGAAGCGCGTCTTCCAAACGCGGCGCGCCCCATTTCTGCGCTTGCCGCAAGATCCGGTCACGGCGCGGGCCATAGACCGGCGGGCGCAACCGCCCGATCCCCTGCGCCGCGCCCCCAGGGTCCGCAGCCACGGCATAAAGCCTGCGAAAATGGCGCGTGGCGCTGATACACAGGGTCACTGCCTGCACCCCCTGCCCGCGCAGACGCTTCATCACCGGGCCGATCTCAGCGGAGCGGGCTTCTGCGACGATATCGAGGATATCGTCCAGTTCCGCCTCGGTGGAACTGGGCGCGCAAAGCGCGACATCCTCCGGGGTAAGCGGCGTCTCGTCACCGAGCTTGTAAAGCGCCAGTTTCTCCATCGTCTGGCGAAAGTCGCCGGGGTCGAGATCACGCGCCAAAGCCGTCAGATCGCGCATCGCGTCGCCGCCGATATCCTTGAGACCCGCCTTGGCCAGCGTCGCCTCGATCTCGTCGCGCGAGGGCGGATCGTCATAGATCACGGCAGCATAGGCGTTGGGGTGGCCTTCGAAAAGCTTGCGCAGTTTCGATGCGGGTTTGAGCGCACCGGCGGTGACGATGACCTGCGCGTCGCCCTCCTGCCAGTCGCTCAGCGCGTCAGTCACGACCGAGGCAAGCGCGTCAGTCGCATCCTCGACAAAGGCCACGCGCGGCCCCGGAAAGAACCCCTGCGCCTTCACGGCATCCAGCAGCATCGCGGGGTCCTTGCGCAGATCGCTCGCAAGAATACGCGTGAGGCGCATTTCCTCCTCGCCCGCCGGGCCGATCAGGGCGGCGATCACCTCCTGACGGCGCAGCGCCACGCGCATTGCATCCTGCCCGTAGATCAAAAGCCCCGCGCGACGGGGATCGGGGCGGGCGAAATACCCTGGTGCGTCACGGCCCGAGAGCTTCATGCCGGCAAGGCCCGTGATGCAGCGATCAGCCGCGCCACCACCCGGTCTGCAAGATGTGCGAAAAGGTCTGCGCCATGTGCCGCGACCTTGCCAGAAGTCAGGACCACGCCGCCTTGCAAGTCGTTGAGCGCATAGATCATTTCACCCTTGAGGGTGTCGCGCGCTGTAAAGAGGTCGCGCGTCATCCTGACCGGACGCTCATCGTGCTTCAGCGCATAGAAGAGCCCGTAGCGCGCATTCCGGTCGCTGCGACCAAGCCGGGTTTCCAGTGCAATTGCCATGAGCTCAGCGCCCCGGCCCGTCGACGGGTTGATCGCGACCGCGTTGCGCAAATGAGCCAACTGACCGGGCCGTTCGCCAAACGCAAGCACGCCGCAACCTGTCGCCGCGATCAGCGTGGTGGCACTGGCGGCCAAGCCTCCAACCAGGATCTGGCGGCGATCAAATGACGACATTCACGATCCGTCCGGGGACGACGATGACCTTTCTGGGCTGGGCCCCATCCAGCGCCTTGATCACAGCATCCGCCGCCAGCGCCTGTTTTTCAACCTCGGACTTGTCCATGTCTCTGGGCACGCTGATTTCGGCGCGGCGTTTGCCGTTGATCTGGATCGGCAGGGTCACGGTATCGTCGACCAGCATGGAGTCATCCGCCACCGGCCAGGACGCCTGCCCGACCAGCCCCTGCTGACCAAGCTCAGCCCAGAGTTCCTCGGCAAGATGCGGGGTCATCGGCGACATAAGCTGCACCAGCGCACAGGCTGCCTGCTGGCGCGCCTGCGCCCCGGCCTGCGATTTCGCCAACGTATTGGTAAAGGCGTAAAGCTTGGCGATGGCAGCGTTGAAACCGAAGGATTCCACGCCCCCCGTCACGTCATGGATGGTCTTGTGCATCTCGCGCAGCAAGGCGGTGTCATGGTCGTTCGCAGGCTCGTCGCTGGCGGCGATGCCGGTGACAAGGCGATGCACGCGCGAGAGATGCTTGAAGGCGGCTTCGGCGCCCGCGGCGGTCCATTCCACGTCGCGCTCCGGCGGGCTGTCGGAAAGAACGAACCAGCGCGCGGTATCCGCGCCGTACGCGCCGATGATGCTGACCGGATCGACCACGTTCTTCTTGGATTTGGACATCTTGGCCGAGGGGATGATCTCCACCAGTTCGCCCGTCGCCTTCAACTTTCCATCGGCCACGTCCTCGGGCAGGTGATAGACCGGGCGGTCCTTTGCGTCGCGGGTCTGGTAGATCTCATGCGTGACCATGCCCTGCGTGAACAGCGCATTGAACGGCTCGATCGCCTTTTGCGGCAGATGGCCGGTCAGGTGCATGGCGCGCACAAAGAAGCGCGAATAAAGAAGGTGCAGGATCGCGTGTTCGATCCCGCCGATATACTGATCCACGTTCATCCAATATCCGGCCTCCTCGAGGTCGGTCGGTGTCTGGGCGCGCGGCGCGGTGAAGCGGGCAAAATACCACGAGCTGTCAACGAACGTGTCCATCGTGTCGGTCTCGCGCCGGGCGGGCGCACCGCAAGCCGGGCAGGCACAATCGCGCCAAGTCGGGTGGCGGTCCAGCGGGTTGCCGGGGATCGAGAAATCAATCGGCTGGCCGCCCTCGTCATAGGGCAGTTGGATCGGCAGGTTCTCTTTCTTTTCCGGCACCACACCGCAGGATTCGCAATGCACCACCGGGATCGGGCAGCCCCAATACCGCTGGCGGCTGAGGCCCCAGTCACGCAGCCGGAACTTGGTCACGCCCTGGCCGACGCCGTTCTCCTCGCAAAAGGCGATGGCGCTGTCGATACCCTGCTCACCGGTTTGCAGCTCGTCCCCGGCAAAGCCCTTGATATAGCGAACTTTCTCCGGCTTGGGCGGCACATAGGCATCGCCGCCGTCCTCGGGCAGGGTAAAGTCGTCAGCGGGTTTCGCGGGCGCGTAGGTCGATACCACCGGCAGCTCGTACTTGCGCGCGAAATCAAGGTCACGCTGGTCATGCGCCGGGCAGCCGAAAATCGCGCCGGTGCCATAATCCATCAGGATGAAATTGGCTACATAGACCGGCAGCTCCCAGGCTGTGTCAAAGGGGTGGCGCACGCGCAGCCCAGTATCAAAGCCCTTTTTTTCGGCCTTCTCCAGCTCTTCTTCCGAAGTGCCCATGCGGCGGCATTCGGCGTTGAAGTCCGCAAGCTTGGCATTGTCCTTCTCCATCTGGCGCGCCAGCGGATGATCAGGCGAAATACCGATGAAACTCGCGCCCATCAGCGTGTCGGGCCGGGTCGTATAGACCTCGATGCGGTCATGGCCCTCAAGCCCTTCGACCAGCGAA
>Ga0102928_1000831_pt1 | contig 19885 bp, 17 predicted proteins | sample SalPonR1_B_D1_MG_FD_78504 | JGI IMG/M metagenome (GOLD analysis project Ga0102928, IMG submission 78504) | Salt pond soil microbial communities from South San Francisco under conditions of wetland restoration - Salt Pond MetaG R1_B_D1_MG | ecosystem: Environmental > Aquatic > Marine > Intertidal...
GCTTGATAAGTGCTATTGCAACAACAGCAAAAAGTATCCTTTCTGCCATATTGAGTTTTCTTCTGAAAAAAGCCTGAACTGCTGCTGCCAAAGCTATAACACCTAAGACAGCGGTCAAGGTAGACAATCCGACCCTTAATAACGGACCCTGGAAAAGTAAAGCCTGATTATAAGCGAACATATACGGCACTATAAAACCTGCTATGGCGATACCAAGGGCCGCAAAACCTGTTCTCATGGCATTTGCTCCTGCTATACCGGCACCTGCATACGCTGCCAGCGCAACAGGAGGTGTAACATCTGCAATAACCCCGAAATATAGAATGTACAGATGGGCTGCAAGCATAGGTACTCCCAGTTCGTGTATTGCTGGCGCTGCAAGAGTTGACAAAATTATGTACTTGGCTGTCGTTGGAAGACCCATGCCAAGTATGATCGACGCAATCATCGTGAGTATCAGAGCAAGCCACAGAATGCCATGGGACATGTCTATTATGAAAGAAGTAAAGGCAAGCCCCAAACCTGTTATTCCTACAACTCCGATTATCAGGCCAGCACATGCACAGGCTGCAGCTACTTCAACAGCCATTATTGCCCCTGCTATAAAGGCCTTAATTGTCCTTGAGAAGGTCATTCTGTATTGTTTGTCTCCCATCCAGCTGGCTGCAAGAAGAAAGACTATAGACCAGAAAACTGCCTTGATAGCAGAGTAGCCCATTGCGAGAAAAACTATCAGGATTATTATCGGGAGAAGAAGATGCCATCCTTTTTTCAGAACATTTTTCGCCTTTGGAAGTTTATCTGCGGGGATACCTTCTATTCCTTCTCTTCCAGCCCTGAAATGGACCATCGCAAAGATGGAGAAAAAGTAAAGCATGGCCGGGATCAAGGCGGAAACTACTATTGTCCAGTAGGAAATTCCAAGAAACTGGGCCATTACAAATGCTGCAGCACCCATAACCGGTGGCATGATCTGTCCACCCGTTGAGGAAGCAGCTTCTACTGCACCAGCAAAATGTGCAGGATATCCCACGCTTTTCATCAACGGGATCGTAAAAGAACCTGTAGTAACAGTATTTGCCACAGAACTACCGGATACGCTTCCCATCAAAGCACTTGAAACAACTGCAGCCTTGGCGGGGCCCCCCTTACTTTTACCCGTCAGGGCAAGGGCGAGGTCGATAAAGAATTGTCCGGCTCCCGAAACGTTTAAAATAGATCCGAACAGGACAAAAAGGAAAATAAAGCTTGCAGAGACCCCGAGAGGCACTCCAAAAATACCGTCTGTCCTCAGATATTCAAAGGAGGCAAGGTCACTGAAGGGGAACCCGGCGTGAGCGAACATACTCGGCAGATATGGTCCAAACAAGGCATACGCCAGTGCACATAATGCAACAATAGGAAGAGGCCAACCTACCGTTCTTCTTGTTGCATCAATTACAAGGACGATCATTATACCGCCCAGATATATATCAGAAGTAATAGGTGCACCTGCACGATTCGCTATGGCTTCCCAGTTCATTAATATATTAAGACAACCTGCAATAAGAAGTCCTGCAAGTACCCAATCCCAAGGATCTATTTTATTTAAGGGCCTTTTTCTGGAAACCGGGTAGATCAGAAAGATCAACGTACCCATGAACATCAAGTGAACAGCTCTTTGGTACATGGCCGGAAGAAGACCAAAATAGGCTGTATAAAGATGAAAAAGAGAAGCAGACAGGGCAATTCCGGCAACCAGATAATACTGCCAGCCTGAGAGGTTTCGTTTACCACCTTCAAGCTTGTCCATTAAATCATCTTTAATGGATAATTCCTTAACCTGGCTTTCAGTATTTTCGTTCATCGAATTCCATCCTCCCAAAATTACGAACATAAAAATGTTTTAAGGGAGGACCTGTAATGCAAGTCCTCCCTTGCAGGTTAAATGACTATTTCATGTCTATGCCCTGTTCTTCGAAATATTTCACAGCACCAGGGTGGAATGGGATAATACCAACACTGGCTTCCTCTGGTACGAAATGTGCTGCCTGAGGAGTTACATCCATGAACTTGTCCCTGGCTTCCAGCAGAGTCTTGACCAGGCTATAAGCCAGATCTTCATCCATATCGGACCTTACTACCATGTAATTACCATCAGCTATTGTACGTACATCATAATCTATTCCGTCGTAAGTACCTGCTTTCATGGTATAACCGAAAACCTCCGGATGCATCTCTGTTACCTTTTTAATAATATCTTCAGGAAGGTCTATCAATTTAACTTCCCTTACTGCATCTACTTCCATTACAGCAGATCCTGGAGCAGAAAAGTTCCAGAAAACTGCGTCAACATTTCCGTCTTTCAGGGCCATTGCTGCTTCCGGCTGTGTAAGCTGCTGCATTTTATATTCTTCTTCAGGATCTATTCCAGCAGCTTCAAGAATCATGTTGGTCAAAACCTGATTGCCGCTTCCTGGAGCACCTATGGAGACTTTTTTGCCCTTAAGGTCCTCAAAACTCTCTATACCCGTTCCGGCAATTGTCACAAGATGCTGGGGTGCAGGGTACATGTTGAAAAGAATTGATAGATCAAGAGCTCCGTCATTCTCAAAAGCATCAGTGCCATTATAGGCCATGTAAAGGCTGGACCCCATCGCCATTCCAAGTTGGACTTTATCAGCTGCGAGCAGCCTGCAGTTTTCCTTCGAAGCCGCGGTGGATCTGGAATTTGCCTTGATACCGATGTCGGCTTTGGAAAGGACCTCTGCCATGGAACCTCCCAGAGGATAGTAGGTACCTCCTACTCCTCCTGATCCTATTGTTACAAAAGTTACAGCAAAAGCTGCTGCAGAAAAACATAAAACTACTACCAAAGCTAACAGAACCATATACTTTTTCATTATTCTTTTCCCCCTTCTTAAAAATTCCCCTGAATGTTGCCTTCATTAAAAAACAAATTTTTTAATCTTATTGAAAATAATTCACCTCCCATTAATATCAGATTAAAGAGTCTCGAAAAATTTTCCAAGACCTCTTCCCAGGCGATCAAATATATCATCAACATCTTCCCTGGTTACTATCAAAGGTGGAGCTATCATGAACTGATCACCCTCAACTCCGTTAATCATTCCAGTCCCGGGATATACTACAAGTCCCTCCTGCATGAGTGTTTCAGTTACCTTGGCAGCGACCTTCATTTCAGGCGGGAATGGCTGTTTTGTTGTCTTCTCTTTAACTAACTCTATCCCTCTCATGAGGCCAAGTCCCCTTATATCTCCAACGTAGGGAAGACCTCTCAATTCTTCAAGTTTTTCTTCCAGGTAGACACCCTGTACTTCGGCATTTTCTACTATCTTGTTCTTCTTCATAAACTTTATTGATGCTGCAACAGCAGCTCCAGTAACAGGATTTCCATTGTAGGTATGACCATGCACAAAATGACCTGATCCTTTTTTCAGAACATCAGTTATTCTGTCAGAAACCACTATTGCTCCTGCTGGAGAATATCCTCCGGAAAGTGCCTTAGCTGAAGCTATAATATCCGGAACTACATTCCAGTGATCGACGCAGAAATTCTTTCCAGTCCTTCCAACTCCTGTCATGATCTCGTCAGCGACGAGAAGGACATCATATTTGTCACAGATCTCGCGAACAATAGGCCAGTATTCTTCGGGAGGATTAAGGGCTCCTACCGTAGAGCCAACTACTGGCTCTGCAAAGAAGGCAGCCACATACTCGGGACCTATCTGCCTGATGGTACTCTCCAGCATATGGGCACATCGCATTCCGCATCCTGGATATTTCAACCCATAGGGACAACGATAGCAGTAATGGGATGGGATCTTGGGATATTCTCTAAACATTGGATAATAATATCTGCGACGTCCCATACTTCCGGCAAGGGCCATAGTCCCTATGGTACTTCCGTGGTAGGAATTCCACCTTGCTATTGTCACGAATTTTGCAGATCCTTTTCCATCCCTTTCGACAAAATATTGTCTGGCGAGTTTCATGGCAGACTCAATAGCCTCACTGCCACCACTGACGAACCAGACATCATTCAGATCTCCCGGGGCAATGGAGGCAACCTCTTTTGCAGCTTCCTCAATAGCATCATTGCGCCATCTTGAGGGGTGTGCAAATTCCATTGTATTGAGCTGGTCACTTACAGCCTGGATTATCTCCCTGTTACCATGGCCAAAGCTTGATATAAGAGCACCACAACAACCATCGATGTATTCCCTGCCATCTTCGTCATAAATGTAGATTCCATCTGCCCTGACAGCTTTTCTAAGTTCGTTTTTGAAGTTACGGGGTATTAAATTACCATATTCAGCCAAGCAACTCACTCCTTAAGAATTGGACTTTTTTCTGGTTTTCTAAAAGACTCCCATGTTTTATGTGTAAATGTTCTGTTCCTTCCACATTATTTCAAGCTTTTCAAGTTGATCATCTGTTTGGGTACCCATATCATGGGTTATCGTAAGAAGAAGTGCGTTGATAACACACAGGGGAGCTGTGAATGAATCTATAAAAGATACGGGATTCCAGGGAACTGAAAGAACAGAATCTGAAACCTCAGCGAGGGGACTGCTGAAATCATTTGTTATTGCAGCGGTACTTAAACCTTCATTCCTGGCATGGGAAAGGACATTCACTGTCCATCTTGAAAACCTGGGAAAACTGATACCAACTACAAGAGTTTTTTTATCAGCTGAAACTATGCTTTCGTATGCCATATGACTATCAAGCAAATTAATACCCGACATAAACCAGGAAAGGTAATATGATAAGTAGTAAGCCAAAGCATAGGAACTTTTATTTCCCACAATAAAGACAGAGGGTGCATTAATGATCTTTGATGCAAGATTCTTTATCGCTTCTCTCTGGACTTGAACCTTGGTTAAAGACAAGGTTGTCGAAGCTGAATCAATTATCCTTTCCAGAAAATTCTCCTCGTGATCTTTTTCATAATCTTTGTGTCTTTCAATAGTAGACAGATGTTCCATCACATGATGTTGTATCGCTGTCTTTAACTGGGGGAAACCGTTATAACCAAGAGCAGATGCCAGTCTTATGACGGTAGACTCACTTACTCCTGCCCTGTTACCTATCTCAGACGCCGTAAGAAAAGATGCTTCAAGAGGTTTTTCAAAAATATATTTCGCAACTTTTTTCTGGCCTGCAGACATAATTCCAATATTATTTTCGATCTTTTTCTTTAACAAAACTATCACTCTCTATCTGAAATATTTAACGGATATCCTGCATATTATAATATAAATGACGGATATCCTGCATGTTTAGATTATCCAACAAAGACTACTTTGTCAATCTTTTCAAAAAAATGAAGAGACCGGATGGATCTCCGGCCTCTTCGGTAGTTTTATAATTTGTATTTCTGGTTGTTATTTTTTCGGTGGCATGTGTATGGCTGCTCCGTTGACGTCAAGAGCCGCCTCTCCAAGGGCTTCACCCACTGTAGGATGGGCATGGATGGTGGTTACGATTTCGTCTATTGTGGCTTCAAGTCTCAGAGCCAGAGCCCCTTCAACGATAAGATCAGTGGCCCTTGGGCCAACAATATGCACTCCAAGGATCTCATCATGTTTCGCATCAACGACAAACTTTATAAATCCTGCAGTATCGTTCATAATGAGGCACTTTCCATTCGCCATAAGTGGAAATTTCCCAGTTTTGACCTTGTGCCCTTTTTCAGCGGCCTGCTCCTCTGTCATACCAACCCATGCGATCTCGGGAGTAGTATATACACAACCGGGAGTTGTTTTGTAGTCCATCTTTTGGGAATGACCCTGAATATTTTCAGCTGCAACCTCGCCTTCCCTGGATGCTACGTGTGCAAGCATTATGGGACTGCAACAGTCACCTATTGCATAGATATTCTTTCCTGTAGTTTTCATGTACCTGTCAACTGATATTCTTCCCCTGTTGAGTTTCACACCGGTATTTTCCAGACCCAGGTTTGCAGTCACAGGTTTCCTTCCGACAGATACAAGCACTTTTTCAGAAACAACTTCTACCTTGCCGCCATCTGTCTCTACCTCGGAAACCACTTTTCCTGCTTCATCCCTGAATCGGGTGACTTTTGAAGAAGTATATATCTCCACTCCCTTAAGCTGAAGGGTCTTTTTCAGTACTTCAACAACTTCTCTGTCCGTGTTTGGGAGAAGGTCGGGCAGCATTTCCACTATGGTTACACTGGTTCCGAGGCTCGCATATATGGATGCGAACTCAACTCCTATTACCCCGCCACCTATAACTGTCATGGACTCCGGCACAGAATCCAGGCTGAGAGCTTCGTTGCTTGTGATCACTCCCTGGGACTCGATTCCCGGAACAGGTGGAATTGCTGGTTCGGAACCTGTTGCTATAATGACACTGTCAAAGGACAATTCCTGTTCACCCTCCGTTCCCGATATCCTGACCCTGTTATCAGAAACAAAAGTAGCTTCTCCGGTGATCATTTTGACACCGTTTGCGGCAAGAAGGGTTTTGACACCTTCCACCAGCTGCTGGGACACCTGTTCTTTTCTTGTCATAAGAGAATCCCAGTCCACTGATACATTGTCAGCCTTCAGCCCAATGGCCTTTCCTTCTTTAACTTCGTTGAATAGCTCAACAGTATGAAGCAGTACTTTTGTAGGTATACAACCCACGTTGAGACAGGTTCCTCCAAAATATTTTCTGTCTACTATAGTGACATCAGCACCGAGCTGCGCAGCTCTAATGGCAGCAACGTAACCACCAGGCCCTGCTCCTATAACAAGCAGGGTCTTTCGTCCTGAAGGAAGAAAGGTCTTTTCCGAAGCCACTTTTTCCGTTCTCATGGTTTCTCTGGAAGGCTTTGATGCTTCTTCAGGTTTTTCTGCCGATTTTTCTTCAGAGGGCTTTTTATCTTCAGAAGCTGGGACTTCAACATCTTCTCCTTCTGCAGCAATTATACAGACAGGATCGGATACGGGAACTGAGTCGCCAGAAGAAACAAGGACCTTTGCCAGAATTCCTTCAGCTTCAGCCTCTACTTCATAATTTAACTTGTCCGTCGCAACAACGAAGATAACTTCACCTTTCTTAACAGGTTCACCTTCATTCTTTTTCCATTCGGTAACTGTACCCTCGGTCATTGTAAGACCAAGTTTAGGCATTGTGACTGTAGTAGCCATTTTCAAAAAATCCTCCCCGATAAAGGCTGAAATAACAGGGGGGCGACGGATTGATACTGATACTTTCCGTCCCCCCGGGAAAAGCTAAACCAAAAGCAGATAGGGGTTTTCGATTAGTTCACGTATTCTCGCAAGGAACTTCGCTGCATCTGCACCATCAAGGATCCTGTGGTCTGCCGTAAGACCGAGATTAGAAATCGGTTTTATAACTATCTCACCATCCCTGACTACAGGTTTTTCCTCGATCGCGTTAACAGCAAGAATGCAGGCTTCCGGTGGATTGATTATGGGAGTGAAGTCATGCATTCCAAACATCCCGAGATTTGATATGGTGAAGGTCCCTCCCTGCATGTCATCCATGGAAAGAGAACCTTTCCTTGATCTTTCAACAAGAGAGTCTGTCCCGGATGCAATTTCCTGGAGAGACTTGTTCTGGACCGACTTGACATTAGGAACAAGAAGTCCACCCTCAACGGCAACAGCTAATCCAATATTGACATCGGAATGAAGTATGTATTCGCTGCTATCCTTGTCATAGCTGGCATTTGCCATTGGATGTTCAGTTAGAGCCTTGCTGCAGATCTTCATAAGAATATCGTTAAAAGAGAGTTTTGCTCCGGATATTGCTACCTGTTCCTTGATGCGGTTTCTGAAGGCAATGATCTCTGTAAAGTCAACTTCCACGTTGAACACAACAGAAGGAATAGTCTGTGCGCTCTGGGTCATCCTCTCTGCAATAATTTTGCGCATCGCGGAAAGAGGCACCCTCTTTTCCCCACCTGTCGGTTCTGAAGCAATAACAGTTTCGGCAACTTCAGGCTCTTTCGAAATTTCCTCGGACACACCTGCTGCTGCCAGGACATCCTCTTTCATTATCCTTCCGTCCTTTTCAATGGAAGCAAGATCCACTCCAAGTTCTTCGGCGAGCTTCACAGCTACAGGAGAAGCCTTAGGTTTACCTCGACCTTCTTCCATGAACCTGATCACGTCTTCTTTAACCGTTCTGCCCCCGGGACCTGTTCCAGGTATTTCCGTAATGTCCAGCTCGTTCTCTGAGGCCATTTTTTTTGCAAGGGGAGATGCCCTGAATATTACTGCCTCATTCATTACGTCATCCCTGACTATTCTGCCCTCGGGACCGGTACCTGCAATATCCTCAAGAGAAAGCCCGAAGATCCTGGCCCATTTTTTTGCAAGGGGGGAAGCCTTTACGGAACCCTTGGAAACAGATCCTGCGGTCTTTTTCTCCGGTTCAGGCTTTTGCTCTTCTGCAGTTTCTTCCAGTTTTTCAACTTTTTCTTCTTCTCTGGGTTCAGGTTCCGCTGCTGCAGATGCACTGTCTTCAACTTTCTCCCCTGCTTTTCCGATGACGGCGAGATTTTCTCCCACAGGGACAGAATCCCCTTCTTTTACAAGTATCTTCAATAAAGAACCGTCTTCAGGGGCTTCAACTTCGTAAGTAAGTTTGTCTGTAGCAACTGTTGCTATAACCTGACCCTGTTTAACATTGTCTCCCTCGCCTGCATTCCATGCAGTGACAGTTCCTTCTGTCATGGTCAATCCAAGCTTGGGCATTGTAACGTATGTTGCCATGGGAAATCCTCCTCAACAGGTGATGTTCCGGAAAGGGGAATCCCTTCCATCACTCCTGGGTTATTCTGTAATTATTCTCCAGCCCATGGATCAAGAATGATCTTGCAGCCTTTGCCTTCCTCAAGCAGAGCAAAACCTTCATCGAACCTGTCAAGGGGCATCGTATGTGTGATGATGGGTTCAAGCTTGAGAAGACCTGCTTCCATGAGGTTTTCCATTACAGTCCATGTGCTGAACATCTTTCTTCCGTGAATTCCAATAACGGTTGCTTCCTTGAATATAACTTTAGGCCCAAGGTCAATAGTAAAAGGCTCTGAGGGTAATCCAACCAAAATTACCCTGCCCCCTTTTCGAAGAATATCAAATCCTCCGGCAATTGCCCTTGAATTGCCGGAGGCATCTATAAAGGCATCAACACCGACATTGTCAGTTAGTTTCATAACTTCACTTACCAGATCGTCCCGGGAGGGATCGAAACAATGATCGGCGCCGATTTCTCTGGCCACTGAAAGTCTTTCTTTTGACACATCGCTGGCTATGACGGTAGTTGCTCCCAGAGCCTTAAGAGCAGTTATGGCACCAAGTCCGATGGGGCCAGCTCCTATAACAGCTACAACAGCTCCGGCAGGCTCTGCTTCCATGGCAGATCTTACACTTGTGCCGAGAGGCTCCATCATTGCCGCATGATCCCAGGGAAGAGTTTCGGGAATCTTCCTGGCACAGATCTCCGGCAGCACTGTATACTGTGCAAAACAACCGTCGCAGTGAACACCGAAGAGCATCATGTTGGCACATATGTGCTGCTGGCCGTTAAGACACTGATAGCATTTTCCGCATGGTCCATGGGTCTCTCCGGCCACATGGTCTCCTACTGCTACGGAAGTTACTCCTTCTCCCAGAGCTTCAACTACACCGCTGAATTCATGCCCCATTGTCTGGGGAAAATTCTTTACAGCTCCCTGGGCCCACTTGTTCCACTGGTATATATGAACATCAGTGCCACATATAGCTGTTGCCTTTACCTTCACCAGAACTTCACCTGGCCCCGGACCGGGAACCGGCACGTCCTGAAGGACTCCTCCAGCTTCGGGTTTTATCTTTACAACTGCTTTCATTCTTTTTCCCATAGAGAACACTCCTTAGACTTTAGTTGTCCCTCATTATCCCGCCGTCAACATCTGTTATTTCTCCCGTTACATGGCTGGCATAATCGGAAGCAAGGAAGATCGCCATATTGGCAATATCCTGGGGTTCTCCGAATTTTCTTAAAGGTACTCCTGAAAGAATTCTCCCTCTGGTTTCCTCGGGACAATCAGCAAGCATCTGCGTCTCAATAGGTCCGGGGCAAATGGCATTCACGTTGATACCGTGTGGGCCAGCCTCCCTGGCAACCCCCTTGGTAAGTGCAATGACTCCGGCTTTGGATGTTCCGTAAAGGGTGTTCCCGAAAAATCCTCCGCCGGTTTTTCCCGCAATAGAGGCAACGTTGATTATCTTTCCATATTTTCTCTCTATCATGCCGGGAAGGACAGCAAGACTGGTATTGTATACACCCTTGAGATTAACGCCCATAATCTTGTCCCATTCTTCCTGTGTCGTTTCAAGAAAAGGTTTTGGAGAAACAATACCTGCGTTGTTAACCAGAATATCCAAGCTTCCCCATAGAGAAACCACCTTTTCCACTGCCTCTTTTACCATATCTATTTTTGACACATCAACACTGAAGACAACAGACTCTCCGCCTTCTTTTTCAATTTCTGCCTTTGTTTTCTCTGCTCCTTCAACGTTCATGTCTATTATCGCAACTCTTGCTCCACAAGAGGCAAAGGTCAGGGCTATTGCCCGCCCAATGCCTCGGGCAGCTCCCGTTACAAGGACATTTTTATCCTTAAAGTCAAATTTCACGGTTATCCCACCTTTAATAATTCTGGAAATATTCGTCAATCCCTGACTATGCCGCCATCCACATCAACGATCTCTCCGGTCACGTGACTCGCCATTTCCGATGCAAGGAACACTACCACGTCAGCAATCTCTTCCGGGTCTCCGTATTTTCGAAGAGGTGTTGATGCTATTATCTGTTTTTTCTGCTCCTCGGGAATGGAATTACCCATTGCAGTACTGATAACTCCCGGACAGACAGCGTTGCAGTTGATCCCGAAGGGTCCACCTTCCCGTGCCAGACCTTTTGTAAGTCCTATAACTCCAGCCTTTGAAGAAGCGTATATGGCAGTACCTCTGAAACCGCCACCAAGCTTTCCTGCAATTGATGCAATATTTACTATCTTGCCGGAACGGTTTCCCATCATCCTCGGGAAGACAGCGTTACAGGTATTGAAACAGCCCTTCAGATTGATCCCTGTTACAAAATCCCAGTCTTTCTCGTCACATTCTGCAAAAGGCTTAGGAAGGGTAACTCCCGCATTATTTACAAGAACATCAATATTACCCTGCTCTGAATAGATCCTGTCCATAACCTGCCGAACTGCACTGTGAGCCGAAACATCCAGGGGAAGAAAGCTGACCTTCTTCCCCTGGGCGGTTAGTTCTTCTACAGTCTGTTTGCCGGCATCTTCAAGAACATCGAGAATGACACATGTCGCCCCGGAATCGCAGAAGGAATTCACTATAGCTCTTCCTATACCCCTGCTGCCTCCTGTAACAACAACCACTTTTCCTGAAAGATCTATCTCTGCCGGTCTGGACATTTCTATTCTCCCTTTTTGTAGATGTTAAAGAGCGGAAACTCGGTTTCCTCGTCAAAAGCCCTTAGAATGTCAACGTTATCAAAACCTTCGATCAGCACTTCCATGGTACTCATAACAGGATTTCCGCCTTCAACGAAGTGAGCTCCGTGAAAACCCTGTTCCGGATCTGAGAGAACACCATGTAGATGAACGACAAGTTCCTTAGAGTCACTGAACTGACCAATCATTCCGCTACCCGAGATGAACTCAAGGGGGCCTTCAATGTCCACGGGTTCTCCGTATTTAGCATTCATCTTTGTACCAGGTGCCGGAAGCGCCCAGACAAAGCGGGCACTTGAAAGGCTTCCGTGTATAGCTGTTATACATCCTGCCTTTATGTCGTTATCGTTGCAGACCTTTATAAGACCAGTCAAAAGATCTGTGCCTGGCATCAATCTGACGACTATCTTTTTTACTGTTACCTGAGCTGAAGAAGCTCGAACCTCGGACATGTCAAAAACCTCCAGTTTTAAAACATTCCCTTGATCGCACTGGCTATTTTTTCCGGAGTTACCCTGTAGGCCTGCTCAAGGGTCCTTGCAAAGGGAACCGGTGTAAAGGGAGCACCAACCCTTAAGATAGGCGCATCGAGGTAATCAATACCTTCCTCGGCGACAAGAGCGGAAATCTCAGCACCTACCCCGCCCTGCCTGACTGCTTCATGGGCTATGGCAAGCCTGCTTGTCTTGGCTACTGACTCAAGGATAGTTTCCCTGTCTATCGGGGAAATGGTTCTCAAGTCTATGCATTCGACACTTATGCCATCTTTTTCGAGCATCTCCGCAGCCTGCAGGCAATGATTGAAACAGAGCGAATAGGAAACAAGAGTTACATCAGAACCTTCCTTTACAACCTTGGCTTTGCCTATAGGAGTGAAGAACTCCTCCTCGGGGACCGGTCCGGAAAGTCTGAATAGTGATTTATGCTCAAAATACAAAACGGGATTGTCGTCCCTAATTGCTGATTTGAGAAGCCCCTTCGCATCAGCCGGATTTGAAGGGATAACTACCTTCAGGCCTGGCACGTGCATGAACCAGGCTTCCATGCTCTGTGAGTGCTGGGCCGCAGCCTGGTTGATAAGGCCGTCGGGAGCTCTCAGTACCATAGGCACCGTTTTCTGTCCGCCGAACATGTAATGGACCTTTGCCATCTGGTTGTATATCTCGTCCATGCAAACACCGACAAAATCAGCGAAATGCATATCTGCAATTGGTCTCATTCCTGCAAGGGCTGCTCCTACGCAGGCTCCTACAATTGCTGTTTCGGTTATTGGTGTGTCAATTATCCTGTCATAACCGAACTGTTCTGGAAGACCGCTGAACTGGCCAAATATTCCTCCCTGTCTTGCTATATCCTCACCCATGATAAAAACTGAGTTGTCATGGGACATCTCTTCCTGCATTGCTTCAAGAGTGGCCTGGGAAAATGTAATTTCTCTCATTCTATTCACCATCCCTACACGTAAAGATCCTGGTATATTTCAGAAGAATCAGGCTCAGGAGACTCTTCAGCAAACTTGATTGCTTCATCGACTTCCTTCTCTACCCTTTTCCTGATCTCCTCAAGTTCTTTTTCTGTCATTACTTCTTCGTCGAGAACCCTTTTCTCAAAACGTACTATAGGATCGGTCTCGTCCTGCACTTTCTTGACCTCTTCCTTTGTTCTGTATCTTTCAGGATCTCCCACAAAATGCCCTTTCAAACGGTAAGTCTTGCACTCAAGAAGAGCAGGGCCACTTCCCTTGCGCATTTTTTCGATAAGGTCCTTTGCTGCCTCGTAGACTGCGAACACATCGTTGCCATCCACTATTACTCCAGGCATTCCATAACCCTGTGCCCTGTCAGCTATATCAGCAACTGAAGTTGTGGTCTGATAAGGGGTTGTTGACGCCCACTGATTGTTCTCGCAGACGAAAAGTACAGGAAGGTCCCAGACTGCTGCCATATTGGCAGCTTCATGGAAAGTTCCCCTGTTGGAAGCGCCATCTCCGAAAAAGACTACGGAAATGTCCTTTCTTTTCTGCATCTTACAGGCAAGCCCGGCTCCTGTTGCGAGGGTGTACCCTCCGCCGACTATCCCGTTGGCACCAAGCATTCCAACGCTGAAATCCGCGATATGCATGGAACCACCTTTCCCCTTGCAGAAACCGGTCTTTTTGCCGAAGATCTCTGCCATCATTTTCTTGAGATCCGCACCCTTGGCTACAGTATGACCATGTCCCCTGTGGGTAGTCTCTATGTAGTCTGTATGGGTAAGATTGCTCATTATTCCTGTTCCGGTTGCCTCTTCTCCAATGTAAAGATGTACGAACCCGGGGATCTCTCCGGCCAGAAATTTCTTTTCAATATTTGACTCAAAATACCTGATCTTGACCATAGTCTCGTAAAAATGTTCCAGGAGCTTACTCTCATATTTTTTGACAGAAGAGGGCCCTTTCTTTTTTACAGGTTTGGCGCACATAAAAAAACCTCCTTTGATCTTTTCTCTCTATTTTTCCACAATCATTAGACTCCCACAGTCGGAAGCCACATGACTATTTCGGGCCAGATAATGCACATGGCAAGAGCAATAGCCTGAAGTGTTACAAAGGGTGCCACTCCCCAGTAGATCTCCTTTGTGGTCACACTTGGAGGCGCTACTCCTTTTACAAAGAATATGGAGTAAGCAAAAGGCGGAGTAAGGAATGACATCTGAAGGTTGATACTGATGAGAAGAACAAAGTACAGTGGATCAAGTCCGAGATGGGTAGCTATCGGCAGGAATATTGGAACTATAATGTAAACGATTCCTATCCAGTCAAGGAACATACCCATTATGAAGACTGTTAGCATCATGACAAATATAATTCCCCATTTACCAAGACCAAGTCCCAGCAGTACCGATTCAATAAGCGCTCCACCTCTCATAAATAAAAATACCGATGTAAACATTGAAGCTCCAACGATGACGAAAAAAACCATGGATGTGACTTTTATTGTTTCGTAGACAGCACCGCGCAGGGTCTCTATCGTCAGTTTCTTGTAGAGAAGTGCAATTATTACAGCTCCGAAACCTCCCAGTGCAGAAGCTTCTGTCGGGGAAGCTATCCCGAAAAGAATTGATCCAAGAACTGCAAAGAGCAGACCCATTATTGGAAGCATGTAGATCAGCATCTGGAGAATAAGTCCAGATTTTGTTCCTTCCTCTTTTTCCTCTTCAGTTATGGATGGACCAAGATCAGGCTGTAGCCAGCACCGAATTATGATATAGGAGATATAAAGAGTTGCTAGCAGAAGTCCTGGCATAAGAGCTCCGGCAAAAAGCTTTGCCACCGAAAGGTTGGCCATGGGGCCAAGAAGAACAAGCATTACACTGGGGGGTATAAGAATTCCGAGGGTACCTCCAGCACAGACAACTCCCGTAGACAATCCATGATCATATTTTCTCTGAAGCATTGCCGGAAGTGCCATGAGAGTCATGGTAGTGACAGATGCAGCAATAACACCGGTGCAGGCTGCAAAGAGCGTACTTATAATTATCGTAGTAAGAGCAAGACCTCCCCGCAGGGGACCTAAAAGCCGGTACATAGTATGGAAAAGTTTTTCCGCCGCACCGCTTTTTTCCAGGATACACCCCATAAAGACAAAAAGAGGAACTGCGATGAGGATCTCGTTCTGCATTGTTCCGAAAGTATTCTGCATGTACAGGGAAAGCATTGCCGGTCCCCTGTAATACAGGCCGAAAGTAACTCCAAGGAACATCATGGCAAAAGCGAGACGAACCCCTGACATGACCATGATGATCAGGATTGCCAGCATCGATACAGCAAGGATTTGAGGATTCATTTCGATTCTCCTTTAAGTGCATTTTGCAGATTTCTTGCCAGTTCAACTACTCCTTGGAGGAAAAGCATTCCAAAACCGACTGGGATGAAAGTTTTAACCGGTGCGGACGGGAAATTCCACAATGTGGTAGAAAGTTTTTCTCCTGTTGACCATGCAAAAGCAGCAAAATCAATTGCCCTCCATGTCAGAAGACCCATAATGGGGAGAAAAAGGACCGCAAAAAAGAAGATATCATACCAGGCCTGGAACTTCTCGGGTAGAGAACTGAAAATAATATCAACCCTGACATGTCTTTTGTTGACCATTGTATAGGCTCCTCCAAGGAGGAACATGGCGCTGAAAAGCATCCAGGCTGTGTCATAGACCCAATCTGTAGGGTTATTCAATACATACCTGATAAGAACCTCGTAAACAACTACCGCGTTCAGTGGAATAACCAGCCAGGCCCCGATTATTCCCATCTTTTCGTTAAATCTTTCTATCATATCCAAAAGTCCCATAGATCTTAAGACCTCCTATGCCAGCGAATTGGCCCAATAAGAATGGGCCAACCCGCCTGTATGTTACAGAACGTAAAGTTAATGCTATTTATCAAACTTTGTGAAGTTGTAGAAGTCAACATAGGAATCGAGGAACTTCTTCTGAGATTCCCAGACCTTCTTGAACATAGGATCTTTGGCTGATTTCTCCTCAAGGATTTCGTAGGAGAGCTTAAGAGCCTTCTGCTGATCTTCGGGAGAAAGTTTAATAACCTCAACACCAGATGCTTTTATGTCGTCAAAAGCCTTAATGCTGTCAACCCAGAACCTTGCATATCCTTCAAAGGTTGCTGCAATTGCTGCATTCTTAACGATCTCTTTAAGATCCTCCGGAAGTTTTTCCCAGGCTTTTGGATTGATAACAAGCTGGAACATGTTTGCTCCCATGTGGATAGGAGGACCGAAAACATAATCGCAGACCTCATGAAGTCCAAGGCCTACATCCATGCTGGGGAAAGCAAACTCGGCTGCGTCTATGACTCCTCTTCTGAGGGAAGGTACAACTTCTCCTCCGGGAAGAAGTACAACTGAAGCACCAAGTTTCTCCCAAAGCTCCATACTGAGACCTGCAGACCTGACCTTTAGACCCTTGATATCGTCCAGAGTCCTGACCGGCTTGGTGGACCAGATCTCTTCAGGAGGAGTAAGTCCAAGGGGGAACACCTTGATCACATCTCCGTACATCTCCTGGGCAAGGGCCTGACCTTCCCCACCATACATCCAGACAAGAATATCATTCGTTTCTGTTATTCCACCTGGGAGAGTGTAGAAAAGGTCTCCAGCAGGATACTGGCCCTTCTGCCATGCTGGTGTGTTCTGACCACAGTCAAGAACTCCGTCCCTTACAGAATCAAAAACTGCTGTTCCTGGAACGATCTCTCCTGAACCATGGACTTCGATTGAAAGGCGACCGTTACTCATGGTCTCTACTTTGTCAGCCCACATTGGGAAGTACATTCCGACAGGAAGCTGGACCGGGAAACAACTCTGACCTATCCATTTGATCGAATCAGCAGCAATAGCTGTCACCGACATTGAGAAAACCATAATAACCGAGAGCACTAACAATAAAGCTTTTTTCTTCATTACCGCGAACCTCCTTAGTGTTCTTGATTGTTAACATGCATTACTAAAACAGCAATTGTTACAACAACATGAAATTCTGATAAACACCACCTTTCAACTGTTTTATCTTGCAACAGGATTGCAAGGCTCATCCTACATTAGCCTTGTCTTGCCCCCCTTGAGATGGATATCCATATTTCGCATTGCTTCAATGACATCCTTTTTTCTGAGGGCCTCAAGAATCTTTCTGTGCTCTGACAGAAAGAGTTTCTTGTTCTCTTTGGACTGGAGCATTTTATAGTTAAGTGAATAGAGTCTATCTCTAAGGTTAGACATGTAATCAATTATCATGGGGTTGTCGTAAAATCTGAATAAAGCTTCGTGGAACTGTCGATCGAGACTGAGAAACCGGGTGGTTTCTTCGCTTTCAATGCACTTGCCCTGTTCTTCTATAATGTCCTCAAGGATAGCCAGCTGTTCCTCTGACAGCTTTCCTGTCAATTCTCGAAGAACAAATTCCTCAATGGCTATACGCATATCGTATATCTGTCTGAACTCGTTCACCGAAGTTTCAAGAACCACAATTCCCTTGTTGGGAATTATCTTGATAAAGCCCTCCATCTCGAGTTGCTGAAGGGCTTCCCTCACAGGAGTGCGACTCATTTTAAGTCTGCCTGCAAGGGAATTTTCGGAAATATGGTGGCTGTTAACAAACTGAGTGTCTCCTATCAGGGACTTGATCCTGTAATAAGCCTGATTTTTTTTCGATTGTTTTTTCAGCAAGAACAGACCTCCTGAATGATGTGGCAAAAGACAAGTTGTATGCAGGCTGAATACATTTTGTTGTTCTGAAAAATACACCCTTCGTAAAAAACTGTCAAGGCCGAAGGGAATAGTCCCTGTTGAAAGAATTTTATTTATTTTTATAAATAACAAAGAACTTGCCTGAAAAATATTTTTTATCCCTCAACATCTTTTTTGTTGTATATTCAGACCTGTTAGGATCTGTTTTTTTACGATAGATCCTTTCAACTATTTTACCTGGAGGTGGTCATATGAAAAACAACGCACTGGTAGTTCACCGGGAAGACGATGTAGCAACTGTACTGGAAAATATTTCCGAAGGTCAGACAGTAAGGTTTCTTCTCGGTGGCAGGGAATATACTCTAAGATCTCTTTGCCCTGTACCATTTGGACACAAAATAGCTCTCAGGACCATTGAAGAAGGCCATACTGTCAGAAAATACGGAGAGGACATCGGCAGGTCTACTGAAAAAATTGAAAAAGGATACCATGTACATATACAGAACCTGGAAAGCACGAGAGCCCGTGGAGACAGGGAGGATGCAGAATAATGGACCTAAAAGGCTACTTTAGGGAAGACGGATCAGCAGGTATTAGAAACCACCTCCTGGTAATACCGGCATCTGTGTGTGCCGCTACAGTTGCTTCGAGGATTGCAGAACAGGTAGAAGGAGCAGTTTATCTTCCAAATCAGCATGGATGTGCCCAGATAAAACCCGATCTTGACATATGTTTCAGAACTCTTGCGGGGTTCGGGAAAAATCCAAACGTCGGAGCAGTTCTTGTGATAGGACTTGGCTGCGAAAGCCTGAAAGCTGAAGCACTTGCCCAGGATATAGCCATGTCAGGCAAACCGGTAGAATGTCTTGTCATCCAGAGATGCGGTGGGACTCTGGCCGCACAGGCCAGGGGGCTGCGGACTGCCAGACAGCTGAGTGAGAAAATCTCTGGCCAGGGCAAAACTCACTTTGAGATTTCCGAGTTAATTATAGGCCTTGAATGTGGAGGATCGGACACAACTTCCGGTATCGCAGCCAATCCTGTACAGGGTACTGTTTCCGACATCCACATCAATAACGGAGGCACATCGATCCTTTCAGAAACGACTGAACTGATAGGAGCAGAACATGTACTTGCCAGAAGGGGTATTTCCGAAAAGGTTGGACAGGACCTGCTGGACATAGTAAACGCTTGTGAAAAGAGAGCTATGCGAATGGGGGTTGATCTCAGGGGAAGTCAGCCCACTCCGGGCAATATTGACGGTGGACTTACTACAATTGAGGAAAAATCCCTTGGGTGTATCTACAAGGCCGGATCCAGTCACCTTCAGGGAGTTCTCGAATACGCCCAGACACCAACCGGAAAAGGCCTTTTCATGATGGACACTCCTGGTCAGGATATTGAGTCAATAACGGGCATGGTGGCAGGTGGAGCACAACTGGTCCTTTTTACAACAGGCAGAGGCACACCAACAGGCTGCCCTGTTGCCCCTGTAATCAAGCTTACAGGAAACCCGGCAACATATACAACGATGGAGGAAAACATTGACTTGAACGCCGGTAATATAATACTTGGAGATGAAACCATTGAAGAGTGTGCTGAAAGGCTTTACGCCCTTGTTCTGGAAGTTTGCAACGGCAAATTCACAAAAGCTGAGTCACTGAAACATCGTGAATTCGGTATTTACAAGCTGACATCCACATTCTGAAGACCTGTGATCTGAAAACAGAGCCTGGTATTATCATGTGTAAAAACATTTATTCTGGTTTTTTCTTTAAGTCAAACCTTACAAACTCGGTTTCTTCGTCGTATGAACGGATCAGGTCCACAGAACCGAAGCCTTGAACAACTATCTCCATGGTTGCAAGAACCAGAGTTCTACCATTATCCACTATATGTCCTGCAATTGGCTCCATTTCATCAGTGCCAACCGTGCCATGCAGGTGGATACTGATACCACCATCTTCCAGGCCGATCATTCCCTGTGCTCCGATGAGTTCGAGGGGGCCTTCGATCTCAATGGGATCGAAATACCTTGCCCCTGTCTCCCGGGTAAGATCCGGTGTTACACAGACAAGAGTGGCCGATCTGAGACTTCCCAACATAGTTATTATGGTACCTGAAGTTATGCCTTTTTCCGAGCAGAC
>Ga0102928_1000841_pt1 | contig 19797 bp, 16 predicted proteins | sample SalPonR1_B_D1_MG_FD_78504 | JGI IMG/M metagenome (GOLD analysis project Ga0102928, IMG submission 78504) | Salt pond soil microbial communities from South San Francisco under conditions of wetland restoration - Salt Pond MetaG R1_B_D1_MG | ecosystem: Environmental > Aquatic > Marine > Intertidal...
GCAAGAGCTCGGCGTATTTCAGCCCGCGCTCTTCGTCATCGAGGTTGTCGAGATCCAGATAGGCGGTGGGCGCGGCGATCCAGGGCATGGCGCGCATCATCGGCTCAAAGGGCCGCGTCAGCGGGTCGTAGCCGGTCAGCGCCAGCGCGCCCAGCGTGCAGCCGTGATAGGAGGGAAAGCGCGAAATCACCTTCCAGCGACCGCCCTGCCCTTGTGTCAGCGCGTATTGCCGGGCGAGCTTGATCGCGCTTTCCACGGCCTCCGAGCCGCCCGAGACGAAGAACACGCGGTCGAGCCCCTCGGGCATCAGCGACGCGGTTTTCGCCGCAAGCTCCTCGGACGGCGTGGTGCGGAAATGGAGCCTGTAGCCGAAGGTGGCGCGTTCCATCTGCGCGCGCATCGCGGCCAGAACGTTGGGGTTGGAATGCCCGATATTCGACACCATCGCGCCCGACGAGCCGTCGATGTAGCGCTTGCCTTCGGTGTCGTACATGTAGATGCCCTCGGCCCGGTCGAGGAACGGGCGGGGCTGGCGCGATTGGTAGAAGAGGTTCGACATCTGTTGCCTACCTGTTGGCATTCGCCAGGTGTTTTCGCAGGAAATTCTGTGTGCGTTCGTTGTCGGGGTTGCGGAAGATCTTGGAGGGCGGTCCCTCTTCCACCACGACGCCCTTGTCCATGAAAATGACCCGGTCGCAAACCGTCTCGGCAAAGCCCATCTCGTGAGTGACGATGATCATGGTCATGTGTTCCTCGGCGAGCTTCTTCATCACGAGGTTCACCTCCTCGACCAGTTCGGGGTCGAGCGCCGAGGTCGCCTCGTCGAAGAGCATGACCTTGGGCTTCATCGCCAGCGCACGCGCGATGGCCACGCGCTGTTTCTGGCCGCCCGACAGGCGCGAGGGGTAGTAATCGATCCGGTCGATCAGCCCCACCTTTTCAAGCTGTTCGCGTGCCAGTTCCTCGGCCTCATCGTCCGAAAGCCCCTTCAGGAGCTTCGGGGCGAGCGTCACGTTTTCCCGCACCGAAAGATGTGGAAACAGGTTGAAGTGCTGGAACACCATGCCGATGTTCTGCCGCACCTGGTTGATGTGCTTTTCGTATTGCCGGTGCGGCAGCTTCTTGTTGATCTGCGTGTCTTCCAGCCAGACCTCGCCGCCGGTCAGCGGGTCGAGGTCGTTGATCGCGCGCAACAACGTGCTCTTGCCCGATCCCGACGGACCGATGATGGCCACGATCTCGCCGCGAGCGACCTGCAGGCTGATGTCCTTGAGGACCTCGAGCGCACCATAGCTTTTCTGCGCGTTCCGGATATCGACGAAGGGTTTCGGCTCGGTCACGGGATGCGGTCCTCCTGAGGGTCAGCGGGCGGCGGCGATGCGGCGCTCGATCCGGCGCTGCACGGCTTCCATGCCGAGGTTGATGACGTAGTAGACCACGGCCGCAAGCACGTAGAACTCGAACGGCCGGTAGGTGCGCCCGATGGCCAGCTGCGCCGACAGCGTCAGCTCCGAAACGCCGATCACCGAGACGAGCGCGGAATCCTTCAGAAGCGCGATCATGTTGTTGCCGATGGGCGGGATCACGTCGCGCACCGCCTGCGGGATCACCACCTTGCGCAGCGCCTGTCCCCGGCTGAGGCCCAGCGTGCGCGCGGCCTCCATCTGCCCCCGGTCGACGGCGAGGATGCTGGTCTGGATCAGTTCGGAATTGTAGACCGCGAAATGCAGGCCGAGGCCCACGACCCCCGCCACGAAGGCGGGAAGGTCGATGCCGATCTGCACGAGCCCGAAATAGATCAGGAACAGCTGCAACAACAGCGGCGTGCCCATGAAGAGCCATGCAAAGAGCCGGAACGGCAAGCGGACGACCAGCGGCGCATAGAGTGCGACAACCGCGAAGATGATCCCGCCCACGAAGCTGAGCAGGGCGGCGGCGACCGTGATCGCGATGGTCCACACCGCGCCCAGCAGCACCACGTCGAGATAGGCGGGGATGACGGTGAAATCGAGGTTCATGGCGGCAATCCCATCCTGTCGGCCGGTCAGACGATCCGGGCCTTGCGGTCCAGCCAGGTGATGCCGCGTCCCGTGGCATAGATGATGATCATGTAGAGCGCGCCCGAAATCATGAACATCTCGAAGGGTTTGTAGGTCGACCCGATAAAGCGTTGCGCGGTGTAGGTCAGTTCCACCACCGAGATCGCCGCCACCAGCGCCGTGCCCTTGATCAGCGCGTTGATGTTGACGCCGAGCGGCCGGATCATCAGCCGCGCCGCCTGCGGCAGGATCACGTAGCGCATGGTCTGGAAGCGGCTGAGACCGACGGTGCGCGCGGCCTCGGTCTGACCCTTGTCGATGGCAATGATCGCGCCGCGCATCGTCTCGGTCATGTAGGCCCCGATATTGACCCCGAGGCCGATGACACCGGCGGTGAAGGCGTCAAGCTGAAGACCGATCTGCGGGCCGCCGAAGTAAAGGATGAACAGCTGGATCAGCGCGGGCGTGCCGCGGAACACGCTGACATAGACCGCGCCGATCATGCGGAAGATGCGCAGCCGCGACAGCCGCGCCATGGCGCCCAGCGTCCCGCAGGCCAGCCCCAGAAGCGTCGTGAGGACGGACAGTTGAATGGTGATCCAGGCCGCTTCGATGAAGAAGGGGTAGACCCTGAGCATCAGGTCGAAATCCATGCGCGGGGTCGCCTCCTCAGTGGTGGTCCTTGCGTGCCAGGATCGGCAGCGCCCGGATCTCGCGGATCAGCGCGGTGGTTTCCTCGATGGCGGCGCGCAGGAATTCGCGGCCGGTCTCGGGGTCGGCGACGGTCGGGTCGCCCATGGTGCCGTCGGGCGACACCTCGGACCACCAGCGCATCAGCATGGCCTTGCCGCCGCCTTTCGCGAGGTCGAGGTTGAAGAAGCGGCTGTCGGGATCATGCAGGTTCTGCGTCGCCGCCTTGTCGAGGTTCACGTGCTCGGGATGCAGATGGGCATACATCGCCGCCTCGAATTCACCGGCATGGGCGATGCCGCCAATCTCGGATTTCCTGTGCTCGTTGATCCGGTCGGCGCAGAGGTTCCAGTAGGAGGCCGAGACGCAGATGATCCCCGTCTCGATCACCGTCTTGCGCGCGGCGAGGTCGAGTACCGGGTGGTTCGATCCATGCGAATTCAGCAGCAGGATGCGCCGGAACCCGTGATGCGCGAGCGACCTGGTGATGTCCGTGACGAAGGCGAGCAGCGTTTCGGGCTGAATCCAGATCACGCCCGGAAAATCCTTGTGATGCTCGTTGAAGCCGTAAGGGACGGGCGGCATCACGAAGACCTCGTCGGGGGCGGCCTCGGCCACGCCATTGGCCACGGCCATGCCCAGCACCGTGTCGGTGTCGAGCGGCATGTGGGGTCCGTGATCCTCGGTGGCCGAGACGTTCAGGATGACGACGCGGTCCTTGTCGGCGTCGCGCACCTCTTCCCAGGTCAGTTTTCCGTACTGAGGGGTCATTGTCCGGCCATTTCGGAAAAAAGGGGACGGCCCGCCGCGTCGGTGCGGCGGGCCATGTGCGCAGGTCTAGCGGATGTCGCCGCCGACCCATTCCTCGGCAATCGCGAGATAGGTGCCGTCTTCCATCATCGCGTCGAGGGCGGCCTGCATTTCGGCCGCCAGCATCGGGTTGCCTTCGCGGATGGCGATGCCCGCGCCGATCACGTCGGTCTCCAGGTCATCGACCATGACATACTCTATGTCGCGCTCGCCCATGGCGAGGATCGCGGCGATGGAGTCGTTGACGATGGCGTCCACCCGTCCGTTCTGCAGCTCGAGGATCAGCTCGGGCAGGCCGCGATAGGTGCGTATGCTGTAGCCCTGATCGCGCGCCCATTCCTCGTGCGTCTCGCCCAGCGTCACACCCAGCGTCACGTCGTCGAGCTGGCTCACGCTGGTGATGCCGGAGTCCGGCAGCGTGAAGATCGCGCGCTTCGTGGTGTAGTAGGGGCCGACGAAGTCGAGAACCTCGTCACGCTCGGGCGTGATCGACATGGAACCCACGATGGCGTCGTACCTGTTGGTCAGAAGGCCCGCAATGATCCCGTCCCAGGCGGTCGTGACAATCTCGACCTCCAGACCCATGCGCCGGGCGATCTCGGTGCCGATGGCCGGGTCGAAGCCCACCACCTCGTTCTGGTCGTTGACGAAGTTGAAGGGCGGGTAGGCCCCGCTCATCGCGATGCGGATCACGCCGGCTTCCCGGATCGTGTCCAGTTCCTCGGCCGCCGCCATCGAGGCCACGCCGAGGCTCATCGCCGCGACCCCCATCGTCACAACAGTTTTCATGAAAGTCCGTCGCATCGTCATGTGCATCTCCCCCGCTGGAAAACATCGATTTGATGAGAACTCACGCACCCCGCCCGGGTCGCGCCGCCTCGCTCTGCGAAAGAGCTTGCACAGGCATGTGCATCCGGCAAATAAATAATGGAAATTCATTATATAGACGAGATCTATCATGCGGCCCTATGAGCAGCGCTTCCCCTGGACTCTCGACTGGAACCTGCTGCGCACCTTCATGGTGATCGTTCAACAGGGCGGGGTCACCAAGGCGGCCAATGTGCTGGGGCTCAAGCAACCCACGATCTCGAGCGCGTTGAAGCGACTGGAGGAGAGCGTCGGCTACCGCCTGATCGTCCGCAATCCCAACAGCTTCCGCGTCACCCGCGCGGGTCGGGCGCTCTATCAGGAATGCACGGCGGTCTTCGGGTCGATCTCGCAGATCCCGGCGCTTCTCGAGGCCGGCGAGGCGGAACTGGCGGGCCATGTCAGCATCGTGGCAACCAGCCATGTGGTCTCGCCCCATGCCGACCAGGTCCTGGCATCCTTTGCAAGGGAACATCCAAAGGTAACGTTTTCCGTGGTCGTCGCAGACAGTGCCGAGGTCGTGGCGCTGGTCGAGCAGAACCGGGCAAGCTTCGGCTTCTGCCTTCTGGGTGCGATGCCGAGGCGGCTCGATGCGCAAGTGCTCTACCGGGAGTTCTTCGCGCTTTACTGCGGCCCGAGCCACAGGCTGTTCGGGAAGACCGACGTGACGCTGGAGGATCTGCGTGGAGAGGTGTCGGTGTCGTTCCAGACCGAACAGGAGGGCGGGCCGCTCGATGTGGTGCGGCAACTCCGAGACAGGGCCAATCTCGCCCCGGGGCCGCGCGGCGTGTCGGCCAACCTGCCGGAGGTCCGGCGCATGATCGTGTCGAATATCGGCATCGGCGCCCTGCCCGTCCACGTCGCGGAGCGCGATGTCAAACTGGGCCTGTTGCACCGTGTCCCGACACGGGGTCAGTCGGCGCCAATCGACATCTTCCTCGTGTCCAACCCACGCCGGAAACCGACCGCTCCGGAGGAGGCCCTTCTGGCACGCTTCCATGCACTGATCGACGACACGCCGATCGGCGAGCGCACCTACGGCGGGTAGCGGGTGTATCGTTGTTTTGCGCCCGCGCAGAACGCTGCGGTGCCCTGGTCGTGATCTTGTCGTCGCACACACCAATCCGGCGCCAAGCCAGCATTGGTACGCACAACCGACACGACCTATCTGGACTTCCTGCGCGGCGCGCTCTTGGGCGTGGACCGGTTGGGCTGGTTCCCCCCGGTCCCGCCTTCCGAAGCGATCGCCGACCGGTTGGAGGCCTCCGATATCCCGGTTCCTCAGGCGCGCCTGAACGCGTTGGGATACGACGCGGGGCCTGTTGACGGCGTCGTGGGGCGCCGCACGCGTGCCACCTTCCATACCTTGAAGCGCGATCATTGCCTGCCGGAAGATCCAGGGCTGCGGCCGGTCATGCCGATCCTTGCCGCACCTGGACCGGATCTGACGCCTCCGCCCTGCGCGCCGGGGCTCTTTTCGCGGATCCGTGACGTGGCCGAGCCGATGCTCACGTCGCCCCGACTTCCATCGCCTCGCTGTTTCGGACACGTGGCGGTCAATCGCCGCGCCCGCGTCGAGCGTGGCTCAGGGCGCGCGCCGATCGCCCCAGTTCAACCATGCGACATCCTCCTGTGGCAGCATGTCCGAGATGCGCGTCGCATAGTCGTCCATGTCGACTGCCGTCAGCCGGCCCTCCCATTTGCCGGAACTGCCGGAATTGTAGAAATCCGCAAGATCGTGGAACGGCGTGTCCTCGTGAAACCGTCGTTCGCTGGTCTCGACGGCCTTGCGCATGGCACCGAACGTGGTGGCACCGGCGATCTCGTCGCACAGCGCGGCGGGCAGCGGGATGTGCAACAGGCCCGCCAGCCGGGCGATCTGTCCAGGCAGGTCGCTGCTGAGGTCGGCATAGTGGAAGAAATGCACGTTGCCGTTGGCTTCGCGCGCGCGGGCTTCCTGGTAGTGCTGCACGATGGAGGCGATGGTCAGGTCGTCGGTGCCGCCAGAGGTCAGCGGCGCGTCGAGGAAGCGACGGAAGCCCGCGCGCTCATCCTCGGGGAACAAGTGGTCATGCCAGTCGCGCTTCATGTTCCGGGCATGGCTGCGAAGCGAGAAATGCACATCGACCGGATGGCGGTAGACCACGATATAGGTCGGCTCGGCAGCATAGGAGATCCCGTCCATCGGCGTGTGCGACTTGATACAGCGCCGACGGTCGAGCCCGTCGAGAAACGCCGTTATCTCTCGCCGATCGCGAAACGCGGCGTCAAGCCAGGGCGCATGCTGCGAGCCTCCGGCATCGGGGAGCGCGCGACCATGGATCAGCATCATCACGATGTTAAGCATCCAGGTCGTTCCGCATTTCGGCGGCGTGACGACGAAGACGTCGTCGGGCCGCAGCGTGAACCAGCCCCAGACGTCAGTGTCCGTGACCACGCCACGGTATTCCCTGAGGCGTTCCGTCGTCAGTGAAGCCATGCGCGCCTCCCCATGCAATGTGCCGCTTGGACCAACACGACCAATAGGGCCCAAAGGCAGTTCCGTACCGGAAGTCACTGTCGACCGATTTCGCTCACATATCCAGTCTTTCGCTCTCCACGCGTCGCCTGCGGGCGACGGAGCGTTCCAATCCGGGCGGATCGGACAGGAAGTCCGCATCATCGTGGCCTGCCAAAGACATGTCGAAGCGCGGCGGCGGCCCGAGCTGCGATTTGCCCGCAGGACAGCAAAAGCCCCGGCCCTGCAGATCGCTCCGCCATGCTGAGGGCCCGCTGCAGCGCCATGTCGTCGAGACGGTCCGCGACCTGCGCGCGGGACCGCTTGTCGCCCGCACCGGATCCGTTCGATGTCGTGCGCCTAGCCCGCGTGCTCAGGCGGCAACGCAGCCCCGATCCGGCTCGCCCCGACCACTGCGACGGGGCTGCGGGCGGCTGCGAAAAGCCGTCTGAGGTCGGCTGCGTCGACATCGGAGCCCGCGCCGGCATCGACCACGATCACCGAGGCCCGGCCCTGCGCGACCAGGCGTTCGAGACCCGCGGCGTCCCGGAATGCGTCCAGCGGAACCTCGATGAGGCTGGCGGAAGACAGCCGCGCCAGCAACTCGGCCAACGCGCGCGCCGGGGCGTCCGGCGATCCGGGTCCACCAAGGAAGAGCACGTCACCGCGACGCCGCACGACCGGTCGTCGGCCCAGAAGCAGGATGTCCTCGTCGAGGATCGCGGCACAGGCAGTCGACACCAGATCGCCCGCGGCCATCTGGCAGGCCACGGCGGGCCCGGCACCGGCTGCGAGTGCCGCCAGACGCCGTTCGATCTCGCGGGCGTCGCGCCGGGCCATGCGGCGTGCGAGCTCCGCCGGCGGGAGCGGCTGCACCGCGCCGCCCGCGGTGACGATCCCGTGCACCGGACCCGTGGCGAACCGGACGAATTCCACTTCGACGAAAAGCGCCGCCGGGCTGGCCGCCGCCCATTCGAGTATGGGCTGCGCCATATCGACCGCGAATTCTGCGTCCGCGAGACTTGATGCGGCGATCAGCAAGCGGCGTTCTCGCGGCTCGGTCATGGCGCTCCCCCGTCCGCGGCATCGGGCCCGCCGCTCCGCACCAGGAACGCCCTGCGGTTTTCGGCGAATTCACGAAGCCGCGCCTCGACGCGGCCGTTGACGCTCTCCTCGGGGAAGTTGCCATCCGGTCCGGGGGCGCCCACCTCGGCACCCGTGAGCAGCTGCAGCGCCTCGTCGACCGTCGCGACCGGGAAGACGCCGAAGCGCCCATCCGCCACCGCCTCCACGACCCGGTCGCGCAGCATGAGGTGCTCGACATTGGCTTTCGGGATGATCACCCCCTGCCCCCCGGTCAGCCCGCGCCTCTCGCAGACATCGAAGAAGCCTTCGATCTTCTCGTTGACGCCGCCGATGGCCTGCACCTCGCCCAGCTGGTTGATGGAGCCCGTGACCGCGAGGCCCTGACGCACCGGCGTCCGGGACAGGGCCGACAGAAGTGCGATCACCTCCGCGCAAGAGGCGCTGTCGCCGTCGATGTCACCGTAACTCTGTTCGAAGACAAGGCTCGCATGGACCGAGAAGGGAACATCGAGCGCGTAGGTGGAGGTGAGATAACCCGACAGGATCATCACGCCCTTGGAGTGCAAGGGGCCGCCGAGCTCCACCTCGCGCTCGATATCCACCAGCTTGCCGCCGCCCATCCTGACCCGTGCCGTGATCCGCGACGGTCGGCCAAAGCGATAGTCGCCCAGTTGATGCACCGAGAGCCCGTTGACCTGTCCGACCTTCTCGCCCTCGGTGTCGATCATGACGATCCGGCGTTCGATCGTGTCCTGCACCCGGTCGCGCAGGCGCGAGGCACGGTGGTCGCGTTCGCGCACCGCGCGCTCGACATCCTCGGCCGCGATCTCGGCGCGCGCGTCCTCCAGCGCGTAATGCTCGGCCTCGCGCAGGATGTCCTTGAGCGGGCTGAGCCGGAGTGTGAGTTTCTTGGCGTCCTCCGCGATACGTGTCGCCTCGTCCAGAAGGCGCGCGGTGGCCGTATCGGAGGGCGGCAGGAGCTCCTCCTTCCCGGCAAAACCGCGGATCACGGCAGCCAGACCGGACAGTGCCTCGTCACTGCGGTCGATACTGTCCTCGAAATCGGCCTGAACCTTGAAGAGCTCGGAGAATTCCGGGTCCAGCATCACCAGAAGCGTATGAAGCAGCCTGTCGCCCAGCAGGATCACGCGCACATCAAGGTCGATCGCGTCGGGCTCCAGCGAGGTGGTCGAGAACAGGCTCATCCGGTCGGCCAGCGAAGTGATCCTGATCGACCGGCGCTTGAGGCAGCGCTTGAGCGCATCCCATGCGTACGGTTCGGCGAGGACCCTTTGCGCGTCCAACACGAGAAAGCCTCCATTGGCCTGATGCAAGGCGCCGGGCCGGATGAGGGTGAAGTCGGTGACGAGCGAGCCCATCTGAGACATGTGCTCGATCCGGCCGGCGAGCCGTTCCAGCGTCGGCAGGTCCTCGAAGACGACAGGCGCGGCCGGTCCTTCCTCCGTCTCGTGCGAGACCATGACATTGACCATGTAGCGGCGGAACAGCGGGTGGCGGTGGGCCTTCCCGCCGGTCTCGGGAAAGGGCCCGTCCTCGGACTGCGAGGCCGACTGAAGGAACAGCTCGGGGTTGCGGATCATGTCGCGCCGCACGCGGTCGAGATACGCGCCCACCTCCTCTACATGCCCCAGCTTGTCCCTGACCTCTGCGATCCGGCCCGAAACCGCCCTTTCCGCCATCGCGGCGCTCAGGGTTTCGACGCGCGTACGATGCTCGCGCTCGAGTTTCGGCGTCTCGCGGAGAACCTCGGCCAGTTCCTCCTGAAAGCGGGCGATCTTCTTGTCGATCTCGGCCTGCTCGTCCTCGGGAAGCTTCTGGTATTCCTCAGTCTTGACCACCTCTCCGTCCTTCATCGCGGCGACCATGAAGCCCATGGGCGTCCGGATGACGGCGATGTTTTCCTTGCGGGCACGATCGGCGAAATCGCCCATCGCGTCTTCCTGGCGCTGTTCGTACTCTTCGTCGATCGTCCGGCGCTGCGTCTGGTACTCCTCCGACTCGAACAGCGCCGGTATCTCTCTGGCGAGGTCGTCGATCACGCGCTCCATCTCATCCTTCAGCCGGTTGCCGAGACCGATGGGCAGCGTCAGCGCGAAGGGTTTGTGCGGCGTCTCGAAATTGTTGATGTAGACCCGGTCGGGCGGCGCGTCGCGTTCCCTGGCATAGGAGCGGAGCAGCGCCTCGACGGCATCATGGCGCCCCGTGCCCTTCGGGCCGAGCACGAAAGCGTTGAAATCGCCCTGACGGATCAGAACCGAAAGACGCAGGGCCCGCAGCGCGCGATCCTGACCGAACAGGGATCGTTCGGGGATTTCGGCGTCCGGCGCCCCACCCAGCGCGTCCGGATCGGATCTCTGCCGGAGCTGCTCGGGCGGCAAACCGGTGGTGTCAGCTTCGGTACCAGTGTCAGCCATGAGTGAACCTCGCTACGCCTTTGCCGTCGTCACGTAGCCGAGGGGGAAAGCGCCGACACTAATCTCGGTCAACCAGAAGAACCGCACATGCCCGGCATCGGCCGCAGCACCACAGCGCGACCATACGGGAGAGCCCGTTTCCCTCGGGGCCGCAGGGGTGCGTCCGGGCCGTTGGGGGCCGACCATGTCCCCGAACCGAAGCCTGCGGGTTAACGGCGATCAATGCAGCAAGCGGTCCGAGGTTTAGACTCTGCCCATTAGATCGGAGGAGGCCGATGGAAACCGAGGTAAGCATGGCGGCAGCTGGCGGCACGCGGGAACTGTCCGGTACACTGACCCGGCCAGCGGATGCTGCGGGTCTTGTCGTTTTCGCCCATGGCAGCGGCTCCAGCCGTCTGAGCCCGCGTAACCGGATGGTGGCCGGCCAGCTTGCCGAACGCGGATTTTCGACGCTGCTCTTCGACTTGCTGACCGAAGACGAGGCACAGGACCGGACCAATGTGTTCGATATCAGTCTACTGGCCGGGCGCGTGGTGGATGCCATCGACTGGATCCGGGCGCAGGATGTCGTGCGCGCGTTGCCCATCGGCCTTTTCGGGGCCTCCACCGGGGCGGCGGCGGCCCTTGTCGCGGCGGCGCGGGCCCCCGAGCACGTGGCCGCCGTCGTGTGCCGCGGCGGGCGGCCCGACCTCGCCGACCGCGCCTTGCCGGATGTGCGGGCGCCGACGCTTCTGATCGTGGGCGGTGCGGATCATGGGGTCATCGAGTTGAACGAGCAAGCCTATGCCCGGCTGACATGCACCGCGGAGTTGAGGATCGTGCCGGGTGCCACGCATCTCTTCGAAGAGCCCGGCGCGCTCGACGCCGTCGTCGATCTCGTCGCGAACTGGTTCGGATCGCATCTGCAGGCCGGGATCAATTCACCGGGGTCAACCTCGAACTCGGCGCGGTGACAAGTGGTGGTGGCGCAAATCAGGCGATCGAGGGAGTGACATGAACGATACCGACGAACCCCTGGACACAACCACCGTGATCGACGTGCCCGAGGCGGTCGGCGTGTTCGACCGGTTCGAGGATCTGCAGCAGGCGTATTACGATCTGCGACACCTCGGTTTCAGCCGCCACGACATCAGCCTGCTCGGCAAGGAGGAGGTCCTGAAGGAAAAGCTCGGGAAATCCTACTGGCGCGCCGAGGAACTCGAGGACGACCCCGACGTCCCGCGGGCCGCCTTCGTCTCGGAAGACGCGATCGGCGCGCTTGAGGGCAGTCTCGCCGGCGGCTTTCTCTACGTTGGCTCGATGATCGCGCTGGGGGCCATGCTCACGCCCGCGAGCACGCTTGCCGCCTCCATCGCCGTCGTCGCCATCGGCGGCACCCCGGCGGCGGTTCTGGGCGTCTTGCTCGCGCGCCGCGCCGGGCAGGCCCACAAGGACTATTACGCCCACCAGCTCGAACACGGGGGAATGCTGCTCTGGGTTCGTGTCCGGGACGAGGAACACGAGAGACTGGCCGTGGAGATCCTGAAGGGACATTCCGGACGTGACGTCCACGTCCATGACTGGAGCGAGTGATCGGCGCCGGGCCAGGTCGGCGGACGTGTCAGGGAGGCGCGGCATGACGGCAGACGGGAGGTGACCGTATGAGAACGCAGCACATCAAGACGCAGAACAGGCCGCACGCAAACGTCCCGGGGGTGGATCAATCCGATCGCCTGGTCCCGGTGAACCTGCGCCAGTCCGGGCCGACGCCGGTGCAGATGCTGATCTCGACACGGGTGCGCAAGTCGCCGTTCTGGCACCTGTCCCACGAGGCCGGGTGCTGGCGGGCGACGGTCTATAATCGCATGTATCACCCGCGCGGCTATGTCCGTCCCGAGGATGGCGGCGCGATGGCCGAATACGACGCGCTCGTCAATCGCGTGACGCTCTGGAATGTCGCGGTAGAACGCCAGATTCGCGTGCGCGGCCCAGATGCCGAGGCCTTCGTGAACCGGGTCGTGACCCGGGACGCAACGAAGATCGCGCCGATGCGCGGAAAATACGTGATCCTGTGCAACGAGAAGGGCGGCATTCTCAATGATCCGGTGCTGCTCCGGCTCGCCCACGACGAGTTCTGGTTCTCGGCGTCCGACAGCGACCTCATCCTCTGGCTGAAGGGTGTTAATGTGGGGCTGGGCCACGATGTCGACATCGCAGAGCTGGACGTGGCGCCGCTGCAGGTACAGGGGCCGCTATCCGTGGATTTCATGGCGGACCTCTTCGGCGAGGACATCCGCGAGATGCCCTATTACGGGCTGATGGAAACCGAACTGGCAGGATGCCCCGTGGTGGTTAGCCAGACCGGGTTTTCCGGCGAGGCCGGGTTCGAGGTCTTCGTGCGCGACGCGTCGCTCAACGCTGAGCCCGTCTGGTACGCCCTGCGCGGACATGGCGCGCGCTTCGGTCTGAGAGTGATCGCGCCGGCCCATCACCGCCGGATCGCCGCCGGCATCCTGTCATGGGGGCAGGACATGGACATGGAGACCTCGCCTTTCCAGGTGAACCTCGCCTACCAGGTGCCGCGCCGGAAAAAGGCCGACTATATCGGCAAAGCCGCGCTCGAGGCGCAGCGCGCCGACATCGACGCCGGCCGCTATCCGTTCCGCCTCAAGATGGTCGGCCTCGCCCTTGGGGGAAAGCCGATCACGGATTACGCGCCGGACTTCTGGCTGATCTCGACGCCCGAAAAAGACCGGGTGGGCTACGTCACGTCGCCGTGGTGGTCGCCGGAACTGGGTTACAATATCGCGCTGGGTTTCGTGCCGATCGGGATGACGGAACTGGGTACGCGGCTCAGGGTCGAGCTGCCCGAAGCCTATTGCGAGGAGTCCGGGCAACCGGTCGATGCAGAGGTTGTCGAAGTGCCCTTCCGCGCCTCCGTCCACCCGAGCGCCCGCGAACGCGCGCGCATGGCGCACCGCGGCAGCACCTCCTGAGACCGTCGTCCTGGCGGACCCGGGAGCGGTCGCGCATGGGTTCTCGAATACCCGGGGTCTTGCACCGGGATGATCAAGGACCGCCCGAAGACCCTCTCAGATGAAATCGCGCGGGATCGATACGTCCCACGTGCGGCAAAACGCGCGCTCGCCGCCTTCATAAGCGTCGAGATCGGCCGAGATGTGAAACTCCGTCGCGCTGCAGGTCAGCCTCGTGCGCGTCTCCGTCCGAATGCGCCAGTCGCCGCGGGTCAGGCCGCGCACGGTCCGGGTCTCTCCCACCGGCGAGAGGAAGTCGTCGGCCCGAACCGTGTAGTATTCGTTCGTGCGGCTCTCGATCTCCAATCCGATCTCGTCGAGGACAAAGACACCACGGTCGTTGATGACCTCGAGCGTCGAGACATCGCTGGCAAGGTCGCGATGCACCAACCAGGTGTGGCGCCCCGGCTCGATCATCCGCTGCGGCGTCTCCGACGCGCCCTCGGGCGGCCCGAAGGCGCGCAGGCCCGCGTCCTCCGGCCTTGGCGCGCGGACCGGCAGCTCGATCGCGCTCTGGCCGGGGTGAATGGTCAGTCGCACAGGCTCAGGCGTAGGCCAAGCGAGCGGCCAGTAGGAGGTCGAGACTGCCAGCCGCACCCGGTGGCCGGCCGGAAAGCTCTGCGCGATGTCGTTCATCTTCACGCGCACGCGATAGCGTTTGCCGGGCTGCAGGTGTTCGGGATGCTCGCGCGAAGCGCGATGGGTGAGGTTCAGCATCCCGTAGGTGACGCGCGTGGCCTTGCCGTCGGGCGCAATGTCCGAAAGCCGCAGGGCGACCATCGCCAGCGGCCGGTCCGCCGAAAGCTCAAGCTCGACACAGACCATGCCGAGAATTTCCAGCGGCTCCGAAAGCGGGGCGCTGTCGAAGACCAGCGCGCCGCCATCCTCTTCCCTCTGGTCATGCGCGAGGTCTGGGCCGGCCGCGTAGGAACACCATTTGCCCGCGAACAGCCCCAGCGACAGCGGCGACTGGATAGCAAGCGGGTCGGTCCGCCCCTGCTCGCCCTCTTGCAGGATGCGCCCCTGCGCCAGGCCAAAGCGGCGGCGGGTGACGTTCTCGGACGGCCAGACCGGCTCGGCCACCCACCGACCGGGCCGCGTGTCGTAGCTCGCGCTCGGCAGCACGCTGTCCTGCATCCAGACCCGCAGCATCGGGTCGTCCATGACGCCCGTCTCCTTGCCCTTGAGCCAATGATCCCACCACCGCACGCATTCCTGCAGGAAGCCGATCGCAGGCCCCGGCACCCCGATATGCGGATACTTGTGGCTCCACGGTCCCACGAGCCCCCGGCGGGGGACATCGAGATTGGCCAGCAGGCGGAAGACGGCATTGGAATAGCCATCGGCCCAACCGCTGACGGCCATGACCGGGCATTGCACGGCGGCATAATCCTCGGCGATGGAACCATGCCGCCAATAGCCGTCGCGGCGCTGGTGGCGCAGCCACGTCTCGAGCCACAGGCCGCTGCCCTCCAAGCGCTCGAACCACATGTCGCGCCAGCGTTCGCCCACCACCTCGGGGTCTGGCGGCAGGGAGTTGTAGGCGAACATCACGGAGGCCCATGAAAGATTGTCGCCCAGCAGGCAGCCGCCCATGTGGTGGATGTCGTCGGCGTAACGGTCGTCGGTCGAACACAGGCTGATGACGGCCTTGAGCGGCCCGGGCCTGAGCGCCGCGATCTGCAGCCCGTTGAACCCTCCCCAGGAGATGCCGATCATCCCGACAGCACCGCTGCACCAGGGTTGCGCCGCGAGCCATTCGATCACGTCGCAGCCGTCCTGCAGTTCCTGCTCGAGATACTCGTCACGCAGCACACCGTCTGAATCGCCGCTGCCGCGCAGATCGACACGGATGCAGGCGTAGCCGTGGCCGGCGACGTAAGGATGGATCACCGCGTCCCTTGGTCGCGTGAAATCTCGCCGCCGGTAGGGGATGTATTCCAGTACCGCCGGAACCGGGTCCGCCCCGGCATCCTCGGGCAGCCAGAGCCGCGCGGCGAGCCGCGTGCCATCGCGCATCGGGATCCACACCGTCTCCTCGCTGCGCACCTTCCGGGGAAACTCGGTCACGGTCGAAAGCTGGGACATCAGCTGTCCTCCTCGAATGTCAGACCGACCCTGTCCCAGAGCCGCGCGAACTCCCTCCTGAGGCCCGCGCGCGATTGCGCACCCATGAACACGGCGCCCAGTTCGTAACTGTAGGCGTCGCTGTGGCTCGAGTCGGCAAGGCGCATGCCCTCTTCCACGTGCAGCTGGATCTCGCTGCCTGGAAAGGCCGCCTCGATCTCCCGCAGGCGTGCCTCGTCGGGAACGTTGCGCACACGCTCATCGCCGCGGTCGCCGTAGATCCGCGGCATGAACTTCGCCGCATAGCGGAAGCGGCCGCGGCGCGCGGGGAAGTCGGGCTTCCTGCCGAGCGCCACGTCCAGCATGACCTCCTTGTGGGGCACGCCCTCGACCTTGTCGAAAAGCGGGCTGTGCGACTTGGAGATGCGGACATTGACCTCCAGCAGGGAGATGGCGTCGCGCTTTTCGTGGTAGAAGAACTCCATGTTGAATGGCGTGTCGTCGAGGCCGGCATGCGTGACGACCTTCTTCGCCGAGGCGATCATGCGGTCCTTGACCTCTTGCGGCAGCGCCGTGGGGTATTCGTAACGTTCGAGGCTCGACCGGTTGGGGCCGCGGATCGAGTCGATGATGCCATAGACCTCGACCTCTCCTTCGAACACGTAACCCTCAAGCGTGCATTGCTGCCCGCTGGAGATAATCGCCTCGGCGATGCAAGACGCGCCGCCGATTGCGCGGATATCGTCAGGCAGGTCGGCATATCCCATGATGACGTCCATCGGCTCGGCGAAACGGTGGATGCCGCGCCGGGTCTTTTCGAGGGCCTCGTCGAGATCGGCGCGCGAGGCCACGCGGAATCCGAGGAGCGAGGAATGCGCCTTGATCGGTTTCAGCCAGAAGGGATAGGGCAGGTCCAGCTTTTCCGCCGCCCCGGTGTCGAACGGATCCACCAGCCGGAACTCAGGGGTCTCGTCGCGTACCACCTCGGCCTGCAACTGCCGCGCCCAATACTTGTGTTCGCAGCGCAGCACGCTTTCCAGCGTCGCGCCCCGTACGCCGAACTCCCGCCGCAGGATCGGCATCATCAGAACGGTCGGGAAATCCCAGTAGCCTACGATGGCGTCGATGGACCCGTCGAAGTTGCGAAGGATGCCGCGCGCCTTGTCGAGCAGGGCCTCGAGATCGAACCGGGCCGCGGCCGAGACCTCCTCGTAGCTCAGAAGCCCGTGAAATGCGTATCGGTCGGCGTGACGCACGGATTGCAGCAATCGGAGATTGAACGGCTCCAGCCCGACGACGAAGATGTTCGTCTCGGCCGCGTCCTTGTTGCCTTTGTTCATATTGCACCTGCATGCGCCGCACCAACGCTCCGGGCGCGACCGCAAGGGAGGATCTTGCGGGACGCGCAGGGCCGTGCAGCCGGTGCCCGGCCGCGCGGCGTAAGGCGCGACCATTCTTCGAATGGGCACTTGCTAGCCTTGACGCCCCTGCAGATAAGTCCCGAGCGCGGCCGATGTTCCGTCCCGCCAGATCAAAAACAGCCATCGTTCGAACGCGCGTGCGAATGCAGTCGCTTCCTGAAGTGTTCCGTACACTTCTGTTTGTTCGATCCAGGCCAAGGGGCGCTGCCTCGCTGCATGCGCCGCTTGCGTCAGGGCAGTCCAATTGGGGTCATTGGGTTCAATGACCGAGCCGTCCTCGCGACGCCCCTCGCACATACGCGCCCACAGGGCCTCGGCCAGCGCGAGCCCATCAATCGACCCCCCCGCCGCGAGCGCCTCGCTGAGGATCGGCAGGAGAAAACCGGTGTGGCGAGAGGATCCGTCGAAGGCGACGCGGCGGGTCGTGTCGCGGATGGCCGGGTTCGAGAAACGCCGCTCGATCAGCGCGAGGTACTCCTCGGGCGTGGTCCCGGGCACGGGATCGACATATGGCAGGATTTCCTCGGTCTGCACTTTGCGGAACATCGCGGCGATGGCCGGATGGGCCATGCAATCGGCGATAGTGGGCACCGACAGAAGCTCTCCGGCATTGGCCAGTAACTGGTGGCCGGCATTGAGGATGCGGATCTTCATCATCTCGTAGCCATGCACATCGTCGGTGAAGGTCGCCCCGACGAGATCCCAATCGGGACGGCCGGCGCAGAAGGCGTCCTCGATCACCCATTGGCGGAAGTTTTCATGCGTGACGGGGGCGGCATCGGCGATGCCTATCTCGCGCACCAATTCCAGTTCGGCCGGCCCCGTGGCCGGCACGATGCTGTCGACCATGGAATTGGGAAAGGCGGCTTCGACGTCGATCCAGTCGGCCAGCGCGGGGTCGCTCAACCGGGCAAGGCCGACCACCGTCTGCCGCAGGATCGCGCCGTTGCCCCGCAGGTTGTCGCAGGACAATCCGGTAAAGGGCCCATGACCGGCGGCTCGGCGGAGGCGAAGGGCCGCGACCATGGCGCCGAACGCCGTGCGGGGGCGGTCTGGATGCGCCGCATCGTGGACGATATCGGGATGGCGCGTATCAAGCCCGCCCGTCGCCCCGTCGATGTAATACCCGCCCTCGGTCACGGTCAGCCCGACGATACGAATTCGCGGATCGGCCATGGCGCGGATCAGCGGGCCGTTGCCGTCCTCGATGGGGAGGTAATCGATCATCGCGCCCGTCACCTCGGCCGAACGGCTGTCGGGCGCGAGTTCGATCAGCGTGGTCAGGCAGTCCTGCGCAAGGAGCTTCGCGCGCATGGCGGCGTCGTAGGGGCGGACACCTGCGCCGAGGATGGCCCAATCGAGCGCGCGCCCCTCCTGCATCAGACGATGGGTGTACCAGGCCTGGTGCGCGCGGTGGAAGTTACCCAGCCCGATATGGACGATGCCGGGCGTCAGCTGGCTCCGGTCGTAGCGCGGACGCTCGATGCCCTCCGGCAGGTCGGCCAGGGTCGCGTCGGATAGTTGGATGGGACGGCTTGCCTGCATCAGCTCATCCATTGGCCGCCATCGACGTTGTAGCACTGCGCCACGATGTACTCGGCCTCGTCCGAGGCGAGGAAAACGGCCATGCCGGTCAGGTCCTCCGCCCGCCCCATCCGGCCAAAGGGCACGGCCTCGCCCACCTCGCGCTTCTTCTGGCCCGGCGCCTTGCCCTCGTATTTCGCGAAAAAGGCGTCCACGCCGTCCCAGTGCTCACCGTCCACGACGCCAGGTGCGATGGCGTTCACGTTGATGCCGTGGCCGATGAGGTTCAGCCCCGCCGACTGCGTCAGGCTGATGACGGCGGCCTTGCTGGCGCAATAGACCGCGACCAGCGGCTCGCCCCGTCGTCCGGCCTGGCTTGCCATGTTGATGATGCGACCCCTGATGCCCTTGTCGATCATGTGCCGCGCCACGGCCTGCATGGTGAAAAGCATGCCCGAGACATTGATGTCGAAGACGCGCTGGTAGTCAGCCCGCTCGATCTCGACGATCGGGGCTGCGCTGAAGATGGCGGCGTTGTTGATCAGGATGTCGATCTGTCCGAAGGCGCGAACGGTCGATGCCACGGCGGCGTCGATGCTTTCCTGCCGTGTGACGTCCATCTCGACGGCGATGGCCGCCTCACCGATCTCGGCAGCCGAGGCGCAGGCGCGGTCCATGTCGATGTCCCCGATGGCCACCCGCGCGCCCTCGCGCACATAGGCCTCCGCGAAGGCGCGACCGATGCCGCGCGCGGCCCCGGTGATGAGCGCCGTCTTTCCCTCAAGCCTTTTCATGCGACCCTCAGCCCTTCGCGGTCGAACCGGTGCAGGTGCTCGGGGTCGGGGGTCAGCCAGATCGCATCGCCGTAATGCAGGTCTACCTCACCGCCCACACGGACCGTCACAGGGTCGGGGATGCCGTCGCAGGTGACATGAAAAAACGTGTCTGACCCAAGATGCTCCGACACGCCGACCGTGCCGCGCCACTCGCCTGCGTCGGGTGAAACGGAGATGTGCTCGGGCCGGATGCCTATGGTCGTGGCCTCGTGGCGTGCGGCGATGTCCCCGCCGATCAGGTTCATCTTGGGGCTACCGATGAACCCCGCCACGAAGAGGTTGCGCGGCGCGCGGTACAGCTCCAGCGGGGAGCCCACCTGCTCGATATTGCCGGCGCGCAGGACCACGATCTTGTCGGCCATGGTCATGGCCTCGACCTGATCATGGGTCACGTAGATCATCGTCGTCTTGAGCCGATTGTGCAGCTCGGAAATCTCCAGCCGCATGCCAACACGCAGCGCCGCGTCGAGGTTCGACAACGGCTCGTCGAAGAGAAAGGCAGACGGCTCGC
>Ga0102928_1000842_pt1 | contig 19787 bp, 10 predicted proteins | sample SalPonR1_B_D1_MG_FD_78504 | JGI IMG/M metagenome (GOLD analysis project Ga0102928, IMG submission 78504) | Salt pond soil microbial communities from South San Francisco under conditions of wetland restoration - Salt Pond MetaG R1_B_D1_MG | ecosystem: Environmental > Aquatic > Marine > Intertidal...
CGACCTCAAGAAGGCGCTCGAGGGCAACGACACCGAGGCCATCAAGACGGCCACCGAGACGCTGATGTCGGCCAGCCAGGCCTTCAGTCAGAAGCTGTACGAGGCGGCGGCCCGTGACTCGGGCGCCGCCGGTACGTCGGCATCGGGCCAGGGCGACGGCGACACCGGCGCCGATTCGGCGAGCGACGACGACATCGTCGACGCCGAGATCGTCGACGACGAGCAGGCCTGACCCGATGGATGGCGACATGGTCGACGGCGACACCGGCGACACGGACGGTGACAGGCTGGACGGGCTCGACGGTGACGCCACCGAGCGGGCGAGCGAGATCGACGACGTGACCGATTCGATCCCGCGATCCGCCGGTGGACATGCCGTGCACACGGCCCAGGAGATGTCGGCCGAGACCGGCGACGGTGACGTGGCCGACGTCGACGACGACGATTCGAGGTCCGACATCGACTACTCCGACGTCGACGTCGAGCAGCTGCTCACCGAGCGCGAACAGTTCCGCGGGCTCGCCCAGCGGGTGCAGGCCGACTTCGACAACTACCGCAAGCGGGCCACCGCACAGGCACAGGTCGACGCCGACCGGGCGACCGGCCGGCTGGCCGAGGCGCTCCTCCCGGTGCTCGATGCCGCGGAGGCGGCCTATCTCCGGCATCCCGAGGAGATCGGGCCGTTGCTGAACCAGATGCTGTCGGAGTTGAAGAAACAGGGACTCGAGAACCTCGATCTCGAAGGCCGGCCCTTCGATCCCGAGGTCGCCGAGGCCGTCGCCCACGAGTCGGGCGAGGGCGGCGAACCGGTGGTGGCCGAGGTGCTGCGCAGCGGCTACAGGTGGAAGGGCCGAGTCCTGCGTCCGGCCATGGTGAAGACGAAGGACTGAGTGAGAAGAACCGAGTGACGTTGCATCCGGTGTCGGACACCGGATGCAACATCACCACCAGCACGGCGAGGAGGTGATCATCCGTGGACGCACAGCGTGAATGGTTCGAGAAGGACTACTACCGCGTGCTCGGCGTCGAGCAGGGCGCCACCTCCAAGGAGATCACCAAGGCCTACCGCAAGCTGGCTCGCGACCTCCATCCCGACAAGAACCCTGGCGATCCCGTCGCCGAGGAGCGCTTCAAGGAAGTCTCCGCCGCCTACAAGGTGTTGGGCGACGAAAAGACGCGCAAGGAGTACGACGAGGTCCGCCGTCTCGGTCCCATGGCGGGCAGTGCCGGTGGACGCGGCGGGCGCGGCGCACCGGGCGGGTTCACCTTCAACGTCGAGGACATGGGCGGCGACGGCGGTCTCGGCGACCTCTTCGGCTCGATGTTCGGCCGGGGTGGTCCCGGTCGGGGACGACCCGGACCGGCGGGTGCGTCCGGGGTCGGACCACGACGCGGTGCCGACATCACCGCACAACTCACCGTCGACTTCGCCGACGCCGTCACCGGCCTCACCACCACCCTCTACCTCACCACCGACGCTCAGTGCCGAACCTGTCACGGGTCGGGTGCGCGCCCTGGTACCACCCCCACCCCGTGTTCGGCATGCGGGGGCCGTGGTGTCGTCGACGACAACCAGGGCATGTTCTCGTTCTCGTCGCCGTGCCGGGTGTGCCAGGGCCAGGGCGTGAGGGTGGACGATCCCTGTCCCACGTGCGGTGGATCCGGCGTCGAGCAGCGTCAACGGGAAGTGAAGACCCGCATCCCCCCTGGCGTCAAGGACGGCCAGACCATCCGACTCAAGGGGCGTGGCGGTCCCGGACGCAACGGCGGACCCGCCGGTGACCTCCTCGTCGAACTGCACGTCACTCCCCACCACCTGTTCGGGCGCAGCGGTGACGACCTCACCGTGAAGGTGCCGGTCACCTTCACCGAAGCAGCGCTCGGCGGCGACATCGACGTCCCGACGCTCGACGGGGCCCGTGTCACCCTGCGGCTCAGGCCGGGCACCCAGTCGGGGAGCCGTCACCGCGTGAAAGGGCGAGGAATCCAGACCCCGAAGCACACCGGCGACCTCATCGTCACCGTCGAGGTCCAGGTGCCGACCGAGTTGACCGATGCGCAGCGCACCGCACTCGAGCAGCTCGCAGCAGCGACGACCGTCAATCCGAGGAGTGAGCTGACATGACCGAGGCCAAGCACACGGGCGACGCGCGCGACGAAACGGTCGACGCTCCCTCGCGGTCGCGAACCCGAGCCGTCTACGTGATCTCCGTGGCTGCCGAGCTCGCCGGCATGCACCCGCAGACCTTGCGGATCTACGAGCGTCGTGGTCTGGTGAACCCGGCTCGCACTCAGGGAGGCAACCGGCGCTACAGCGACGCCGACATCAGCCTGCTCCGGCGGATCTCCGAACTCACCGACGCCGGGCTCAACCTCGAGGGCATCCGCCGCGTGATGGCACTCGAGGACGACAATGCCCGGCTGCGTGCCGAGCTCGACCGGGCGCGCGACATCGCCAAACACGCGATCGCCGCTGCCGAGGGACGACGGCGCGGGGGCGATCTCGTGCCGTTGCGCCAGGCGATCGCCGTGTTCGGTCAGCGGCCGTCGATCTTCGACGAGGACTGAGCCGCCGTCCCGGTCCAGCCCGGCATCCGTTGGCGCAACCACACGCGGAGACGCTTCCGCCACGACGGCCGGGGCGCCACATTGGGCGGCGCGAGTTCGGAGACACGTTCCACCACCCACGGACGCGGCTGGGAGTCGGCGCCGTGCCGTGTCGGGGTGACGTCCACCGGCCGCAGCCGTCCCGACAGACCTGCGGCGCCCACGGCCGCTCCCAGTGCGACGGCGATCCGCTGGGGTGCACGGAGGTCGTGGGCGGGAAACGGTGGATACGGATCTCCCACGACGCGTAGACCGGCGGTGAGTTCGCTCGAACGGTGGTGCGCGGCCAGTGCTCCGCTCGCGACCCGGCCGAGTTCGTCGTCGAGGTCGGTCTCCGCACCGATCTCGTCGAGCCCGTGCAGCCCGATCGGGTCGTCGGCCACCGCGAGCCCCGGATACTCGCGTCCGTCCGTCTCGACGGTGGCAGCTGCCACCGGAACGGCATGGTCGTACACGGCGGCCCACGAGCGCCGTTCGCCTGCGTCGCGGCGGGCGACGGTGGCGGTGTCGGGCAGGACGCGCTCGAGCGCCACCGGTGCCGGTTCGACGGTCACGTCGACGAACCCGGCCCGCTCGGCCAACTCCTGCAGGCGCCATGCCTGGCCGTGGTCCCATCGCAACGCCAGCAGCCAACGCCGCGCGTCCGCGTCGAGCAGCATCGTCGAGCTCACCCGGGCGTCATCGGACAGATCGTGTCGGATCAGGTTCAGTTCGGGCCCGGTCCGTCCGGTCACGTCGATGCGCTGCAGCGTCGACCGTGCCGGGAACCAGCCGATGCGGGTGGGCAGGCCGTCGGCGCCGAGCTGGCCGTGGGCGCGAACCAGTGCATCGAGCAACACCGCCTGGTCGTCGGACCGCGCGACGGGGACGTCGACGACGGCGGCGACGCGTCCGGGTTCGTCGTGAGCCAGGCGGACGCCGCGCACCACCGTGGTGGTCACCTCCAGTCCGACTCCGTCGCCGCGCTGCACCGCACGGCTCATCAGGTGGGCTCCGGGAAGGCGGTGAGGGCCGACACGACGGCGAGGAGCGGCACGACGTCGCCGTCGTCGATCAGGAAACCGGTGTGCGCAACGAAGCGGGGCAACCGTGCCCCGAGCGATACGCGCAGCAGGTCGCCGTCACCCGGGGTGGGTTTGAGCACCACGCCGGTCCGGAAGCGCCGGAGCGGCTTCGACCAGTGGTCGGCGGCACGCAGGTCGTCGCTGCGACCGGCCACGACCACGCTGACCTGGTCGTCACGGAGGGAGGCCAGCCGCCCGAGCGCCGGATCTTCCAGGAGATCGGCGTCGTCGACCAGCACGAGGCGCCGTCCACGCGCAGCGATGATGCGCTCGACCCACCCGCTCACGTCGGCCTGTTCCTCGATCGTGTCGACGTCACCGTCGATCTCGGTGAGCGGGCCGCCGCGTGGGGCAGCGGCGAACAGTGCCACCGCAGGCGCCGTGTTCCCCACCGCAGTGGCGATGGCGACCAGCAGCGACGAGCGGCCCGCCCCGGCGGGACCCGTCACGAAGACGTGCTCGCCGAAGGTGAGCGGGAGCAGGGCTGGTTCGCCCGAACGGGTGTCGAGTCCGACCGGAACTCGACAACCCCGGTCGGTGGCCTCCGCGTGCCGGGCGAGTTCGTCGACCGAGATCGAGTCCGGCAGCGGGTCGACACGCAGCGGCGGCCGCTCGAGTGCGGGTTCGGGGTCGACCGCAGCGACGGCCGTCTCCCACGATTCCGGCGGTTCGGCGATCTGCAGCTCGACCCGGTCGGTCTGGCGTACAGCGCGGCCGGGGACGAACTCCGGGATGTCGACCGGTCGGAGATCGAACGCCGAGTAGGCAGAACGGTCGCCGAGCTCGAACACCAACCGGTCCGACATCGCCCCCGCGAGCGCCGGCGGCACGTCTCGTTCGTCTCTCGCCGTGATCAGCACGGAGCAGCCCCGTGACGGCCCCTCCCGGACGATTGCCTCGAGTCGCGGCCAGACGGCCTCGAGATCGGGTCGCCCGTCGAGTGCATCGCGGAGGCTGCCGAGGTCGTGGACCGCCAGGACGATCGCCGGATGGTGCGCCGGCACCGCAGCAGTGTCGCCGATCTGCTCTGCCGACGCGGAGCGTCGCTCGAGTTCGGCAGTGAGCAGGTGGAGCAGGCGCACGACACGCTCGACGTCGTCTCGTCCGACGACGGCGCCCGTGTGGGGGAGGGCGGCCAGCGGGGCGAGCAGGTCGCCGTCGGCGTCGATGCCGTAGAGGTGGACGTCGTCGGGGGAGAACCGCTCGGCGACACCGAGCAGCAGCGTCGCCAGCAGCGAGGACGTTCCCGAACCCGGAGCCCCGAATGCCAGCCGGCTGCCGGTGGCTGCTCCGGCCGGCCCGACCGGCGACCACCAGACCGGTGCACGCTGCTGCTCGTCGGGGAGGTCGGCCAGGCCGAACGGAACGCCGTCGCCGGGATGCTCGTCGAAGAAGTCCCGCATCGAGAGACGGTCGGGAAGCGGATCGGGGACCGGACGTCGAGCTGCGGGAAGACCGAGGCGGTCGACGGCGCCCCGGATCGCCGTGACCAGTCGTCCGAGGTCGGTGGTCGAGCCGTCGAGCCGGGTCCGCTCGGCGAGGAGTGTGCGCTCCAATCGCTGCTCCATGGGAAGCAGGTCGCGTCCGACGACGAAGGGCCGGACGTCGATGTCCGTGCCCGTCACGCCGGCGTCGTCGGCCGACTGGAACTCGAGCAGTTCCCGTGTCCCGATCCGGAGGAGGGCGCGGCCCGGCACGTGATCGGGCAACAGGACGGCATCGTCGCTCCCGATCACGGCGATCGAATCGCCCTCCTCCTGGAGCCGCAGGGCGATGCGCACGTCGACCATGGCGCCCGAGGCAGCGTCGACGGCGCCTGCCGGCCGCCGGGTCGCCAGGACGACGTGCAGGCCGAGATCCGGACCCCGCCGGGCGAGGTCGGCCAGTGCCGCGGCGAACTCGGGGAGTTCGCCGACGAGCGTGTCCAACTCGTCGATCACCACGACCAGACGTGGCAACGGCGCCCCGGCGGTGAACTCCCCGGACGGGTGCAGGACCTGGGCTCGGTGTCGCAGTTCGGCCCGCAGACACCGCAGCAGCCGAGCGATGCCGTGGGCGTGGACCTCGGTGATCCGGGCCACGGTGTGTGGCAGCCGGGCCAGGCGGTCGAATCGCCGTCCCGGATCGACGAGGACGACGGCGACGTCGTCGGGACGGAACTCGACGGCGAGCGATGCCACCGCCGTCCGGAGCAGCCCGGCCATCCCCGATCCCGGTGTCCCGGCGACGAGCGCATGTGGTCCGTCCGCGAACAGGTCGACCGTCGCGGCCCCCGTCTCGGTGACGCCGATGTGGGTCACGCGCGGAGAACCGGTCGGTGCCCAGCGTTCGATGACGGCCGAGGCCGTCGGATCGGCGATGTCGAGCAGATCGAGGATCGCCACGCTCGTCGGCAACATCGACGGATCCGACATCGGCAGTTCGGGGTCGTCGAGCGGTGCGAGCGCCCGCGCCACCTCGAGGGCGAGGCGGGGTGACACCACGTACGGGTGCACGTCCTCGAGACGCCGCCGTTCCGACGGGTGATCCACGCTCGCACCGTCGGCGTCCTGTGAGATCACCGTGGTACACATCGACGGGACGTCGTCGGCGGTGTCGGTGAGGGCCACGAAGCGCAACGGCAGCGCCTTCTCGGCGAACAGCGGACGCAACGGTGACGCCCGTTCACGCCACCACGCAGGTTCGTCCACCACCACCAGGGTGAGATGTGTGGGCGGGGACGCCGACGGCGGCTGCGCTCCGGCGCGGATCGCCGACACCCATCCCGTGACCTGGCCGTGGGTGAGCAGCAACCGGGGCGGTCCCCCGACGCGGGTGTGGGGGAGCCACTTCGCCCACTCCCAGGCATGCGCCCGGTCGGGTCCGGTGAGCACCACGATGTCGAGGTCGGCCGGACCGTGAGTGGTCGCCGCCAGCACCACCAACCCGCGTGTGACGGCGGCGGTGAAATCTGCGCTGCCGGTCACGCCCACGCAACGCTCGCGCAGTAGGTCGAGCACCACCGGCACCATGGGCAGGGAGCCGAGCCCATCACCGGTGCGTCGGCCCGGGTCCGACCCGGCGAGGCGGGGTGCCCACGCAAGGTCGGCGAGCCCGACCGGAACCTGGAACGCATCAGGGTCGCCGGGGCGGCGCTCCCAGAGCCGTGGATCCGTGCTCCGGGCGTTGCGGAGCGCGCTGACGGGATCGGGCTGTGCGGCGCGACGCCGGTCCCGTTCCTCGGCGGCTCGCACCCGGACGGCTGCGGTGAACTCGTCGGGAGACCCGTGCCGGGCAGGCCCTGCTGTGAACCGTCGTCGCGTGCGCCGGCCGCCGTCCGGGGCGTCGAGCGGGGCCGGCTCGGGAGGAACGGCAGGACGGGGCGGACGGTTGAACGCCACGCGTGAACGTGCGAGGTTGCGGGTCGGTGGCGTGGGGTCGTGCCGGCGCAGGCGGAACACGCGACCTGCGACGTCGAGCAATTCGTCCCGCCACGGGACCGAGCGGTCGATCTCGAGCTGCTCGCCGTCGAGCCGGGCGGGCGGCCGTCGGATGACGAGGTCCACCGTGCGCTCGGAGCCGACCTCGAGTTCGAACACGGGCTCGTCGACCGGCGCCGGCCCGAGATCGGCGGTGCTGACCCGACGGCCGGGTCCGATCACGTGGCGGCCGACGGACAGCCAGGCGGTGGCCCCGGCGCCCGGACCGGCAATCTGGTCGAGTGCGACGCCGGCGGGGACGGGCTCGGTCTCGTCGTCGGTGGAGATCACCGAACCGGTGAGCAGCCCGACCTCGTCGAGTGGCGTCGAGGCGGGAGCCGCCCGCCCGTCGACGTACAGTGTGATCGGTGCCGCTCGACCCGTCACCCGTGCCACGACGTCGCCGAGGGTCCTGCTCTCACCGTCGAGCCGCAGCGTGATCTCCGCCTCCCCGTGCGAGGTGCGTACCACCAGGTCCATGATCCCGCTGAGACTACGGGAACGACCGGCACGAGAAGCGACGACGAGACGACCCGGCGAGACACGGCTCCATGTGGCGCATGCAATGACATCTCCGAAGATTTCTGAACAATTCCTTGAGTTCGAGCGGCAGTTGCCGATGACGCAGTGTGAACCTCCGCCTTTCCTGGACCTCCTGATCAGCCGTCTGCCGAGATGAGCCCGTCCACCGTCACCTGGCGCCAGGCCGTGGCCGTCGTCGTTGCCACCCTGACTGCCCTCGTGGCGGTCATGGTCGTGGTGCGCTCCGATGGTCTGCCGGCCGTCGACGCCGCGTCGGCGCGGGCGACTGCATGGTTCGTCCACCAGCCGACGGGCCGGGTGGTGCTCGTCGACGGCTACGGCGGGCGCGCACTCGCCGGCCGGCAAGCAGGCACCAGCGGTGAGCAGATCAGCGTCGCCGAGGCATCGTCGGGGGCGTACGTCCTCAACGACACCACCGCCGAGGCACGGGCCATCGACGCCGCCGAACTGACGCTCGGAACACCGTTCGGGCTGGCAACGCTCGGCGACGGACGAGCGATCGCCCGCGTCAGCCAGGCCGGGCTCGTGGTCGTCGATCCGGTCGACGACGAGGCGACCGTCGTCGCCGTCGATGCCGAGCCCGTCGCCTTCCCCGCCGACGTCGGTGCGGCCACCGTGATCGCGCCCGACGGAGCGATCTGGTCGATCGTCGACGGCGATCTCCGTCGCATCACCTCCACGGCCGAGTCGACGATCGGTCTCGACGCACCCACGGCGAGCCTCACCATGGTGGGCAACACGCCACTGGTCGTCGACGTCGAGGGCCGCCGGGCGCTGGTCGGTGACGGTGACTGGCACGCCCTTCCGACGGAGGCCGATCCCAGCGAGATCGTCGCTCAGGTGCCCGGACCGTCCGCTGACTGCGGTTGGGTCGCTGCCGACGACGACCTGTGGTGCGTGTCGGCCGACGGGATCGAACACGCCGCCACGATTGCCGGCCTCGACGTCGACGGCTCCGACTTCCTCGCCGTCGCGGGCGATGCCGCCGTGGTCGTGCGTCGCGGGCCGAGTTCCATCGTCCGCTTCGACTGGCGCGGCGAGGAGATCCTCGACGATCTCCCGGTGTCCGTGCCGTCCGACGCAGCACTCGCGGTCTCCACCAGCACCGACCTCGTCTGGATCGACGACGCTGCCGGCGACTTCGTGTGGGCGGTGAACCCGTGGAGCATCGAGGCCATCGACAAGAACGGTCAGGGGATCCTGGTGCTGGGTGAGGACGGTGAGATCGTCGACGCCGGCGACTCCGGGGCCGACGGCGCCGGCGCCGACGACAGCGCCGTTCTGGAGCCCGAGCAGCGTGAGCCCGACGACAACGGGATCGATGATCCGCCCGTGGCGGTCGACGACTCGGTGACCGCCCGGTCCGGCTCGCCGGTACCGGTCCAGGTGACGGCGAACGACTACGACCCCGACGGCGAGGCGATCGTCGTCTCCGAGGTGGGCAGACCGGGGCACGGAGGCGTCGAGATCGGCAACGCCTCGACGGTCGTCTACACCCCCGAGCCGGGATACGTCGGCCTCGACGAGTTCGACTACACGATCGTCGACGGGAACGGCACCGCGGCCACTGCCACCGTGATCGTCGAACTCCTCGCCGTCGACGCCACCAACAAGCCGCCGGTCGGCGTCCCCGACGTGGTGGAGACCGGCTCGGGTGTCCCCGTGGTGATCGACGTCCTGCTCAACGACGTCGATCCCGAACGGGACTCGTTGCGCATCGGCGGGTTCTCACCGCCCGACGCAACCGGGCAGCAACTCGGACAGCTCACCGAGACGGTCGGGCCGTCCGACCTTCCGGCGCTGGCCTTCTCTCCGGTTGCAGGCTTCGAGGGGACGGTCGTGTTCACCTACCGGCCCGTCGACGCGCTCGACGCCGTCGGCGACGACGTGGAGGTCCGCGTCGAGGTGGCTCGTGTCGACGGCGACAACCGTCCACCCCGCGTGCGACCCGATGCCGTCCGGCTCCGCCGCAACGTCGAGACCAAGGTGCCGGTGCTCGTCAACGATTCCGACCCCGACGGCGATGCACTGGCGCTCTCGGTGGTCGAGCCGCTCCCGGCCGGCCTCGAGGTCGACGTGGAGGGCGAACAGCTGTCGATCGTCGCCCGGGCCGGTGCGGCGCCGCTCATCCCGTTCCAGTACGAGGTGGACGACGGGCGAGGTGAGGTCGTCCGCGGGTCGGTGCTGGTCGCTGTCATCGACGACGTCGAGCCCAACCGGCCGCCGTTGGTGACCGCCGACACCGCCAAGGTCGTCGTCGGCGAGTCCGTGGTGATCGACGTGATCGCCAACGACTCGGACCCCGACGGCGATCCGCTGACGGTGGTCGACGTGAGCCAGCCCGACCAGGGCCGCGGCCAGGTCGTGGTGTTCAGTCGCGATCGGATCCAGTTCACCCCCGGCCCGCTCACCGACGACACCGATCAGGTCAACGCCCGGTTCACCTACACCGTCAGCGACGGCAACGGTCACGAGGTGATCGGTGACGTCAACGTCACCGTGTTGCCCGAAGCCCTGCTCGATCCGCCGTTCGCTCGCGACGACTCGACGTTCACGTTCGTCGACGTGCCGGTGACGGTCGACGTGCTCCGCAACGACGGCGACCCGTCGGGCGGACGGCCGACCCTGATCGGTCGGCCGGGTTGCCCCGCCGGTGGAACCGCGGTCGTCACGGTCGACGGCCAGGTTCGATTCGACCCGCCGGCCGGCCGGTCGGGGGCGTTCCGCTGCAGCTACGAGGTCACCAATGCCCGCGGTCTGAGGGCGTCGGCGTCGATCATCGTGTCGGTCCGCGAACCGGAGCTCAGGAACGAGCCGCCGGATGCGGTGATCGACCGCATCACCGTGGAACTGGGCGGCGTGGTGTCACGCGACGTGACCGACAACGACCGCGATCCCGACGGCGACGACGCCGCACTGGAAGTGGTCTCCTCGACCGCCCCCACGCTCGGGAACGCCCAACGCACGGGCAACGTGATCACCTTCACCGCCGGGAGCCGGACCGGCGCCACCACGATCAGGTACCAGGTGGCCGATGCCGACGGCGCCGTCTCGCTCGGATTCCTGTTGGTCCAGGTCGTCGAGCCGGCGAACGTCGCACCGATCGCCGTCGACGACGTGCAGGCGATCTTCGGGCCGGGCACACCGCAGCTGTTCTCGGTGCTGAGCAACGACAGTGACCCGGACGAGACTCCCGGCGGCCTCACCGTGGAGTCCGTCACGCTCGTGTCGGGTGAGGGCTCGGCGTCGCTGTCGGGCAACTCGGTCACGATCAGTCCCGAGCCGAGCTACGTCGGTGACCTCGTGGCGTCCTACACCATCAGCGACGGGGAGGGGCTGACGGCCACCGCCGACGTCGTGCTCACGGTGAACGAACCGCTCAACCGCCCCCCTGACGCACGCGACGACACCGCCGATGTGGTCAACGGCGGGACCGTGACGGTTCCCGTTCTGCTCAACGACGTCGATCCCGACGGCGACGAGTTGTCGGTGGAGATCACCGACGGGCCCGCCACCTCGTTGGGATCCGCGGTGCTCGACGCGAATCGGGCCGTCACCTTCACCGCCGATCCGGGGTCGAGCGGGACGGCGATCATCGGTTACCGGGTGAGTGACGGCGAGTTCAGCGACGACGCCGTGCTGCGCATCACGGTGCGGGCGTGCACCGAGTCCACGCCGGTGGCCGGAGACGGATTCCTGCGGACCGGGTACCAACAGCCCGTCGCCGTCGACATCGGGTCGTTCGCCGCCAACGGATCGATCGTCGACGTCGTCGCCCCGCCCGGCTACGCCAACGGCATCTACACGCCTCCGGCCGGCGAGAACGGCAACGTGTCGATCGACTACGCCGTGGTCAACAGTTGCCGCCTGCGTGCCACCGGGCGGATCACGATCGACGTGAACCAGGATCCGACGGCCACACCCAAGACGATCGAGATGTCGCGTGGTGAGGTCCGCGAGATCCCGGTGAGCGACCTGGCCTCGGATGCCGAAGCGCTGACCATCTCGGGCAGCACCGGTGCGCCGCCGTGGGTGACCACCGAGGCGTCCCGTCTCGTGATCGCCCCGCCGCTCGCCGCAGGTGCGACCACGTTCGACTGGAGCACCACGGTCCGCGACCCCGGCGGGCTGACGGCCTCCGTCGCTCTGACCGTCCGGGTGCGCAATGCGGTGCCGGTGGCGACCGGCGACACCATCGACGTGTCCGCGGGCACTCCCGCCACCTTCCAGATCACCGCCAACGACACCGATCCCGACGGGTCTGCCACGGAGCTGGTGATCCGCAGCGTGCCGGCGTCGATCACGTTCTCGAACGGTGAGGTGGGCACGGTGTCGATCGTCGGCGGTGGCAGCAGCGTGCGGGTCGATCCGGCCGGCGGGGTCGGATCGGCGTCGTTCGCCTACACCGTCGAGGACCCCGACGGCGGTGTGTCGGCGCCGGCGACCGTCACGGTGACGGGTCCACGCGCGAACACGGCGCCCGTCGCCGACGACCAGGTCGTCGACGTCACCGTCGGCGTGACCAACGACGTGCCCCTCGACGCCCGCGACGTCGACGGCGACGCCGTCACGGTCGTGGAGCTCGACGACCCGTCGGGTGTGGTCACCGCACGTGCCGGGTTGATCGTGACGCTCCGTGCCGACGCGCCGGGCACCTACGAGTTCACGTATCGGGTCGACGACGGTGTGGCGGCGTCGCGGGTGGCCACGGTCACCGTCCGGGCGAAGACATCGGACCCCACCACGACCACGCCACCGACGACCACGCCACCGACCACCACGCCACCGACCACCACGCCACCGACCACCACCACCACGACGACCACCACCACCACGACGACGTCGACCACCACGTCGACGAATCCGTCGGCAACGGCGCCGGGAGTGACGCGCACGACGGTGCCGTAGTCCGCAGCACTCTCCGAGACGGGTCACCGACCGGACCGAGGTCGCCCGACCCGACGGCGGGATCAGGACGTGACGTCGTCGACAGGCGACCGGGTGGTGGATCGGAGGGATCGCAGGCTCAGCCGCCAGCGCAGCCGCCCCCATCGGGTGCGCTCGACAGCCATCGCCCGATCGAGCGACTCGAAGTGGATCTCGGCGGTCTCCGCGAGCCGCTCGGCTGCGGGGGGCGTACCGAACGTCGCGACACGCGACAGCGCTGCCATCTGGGTGAGCTCGTGTTGGGCCGACGTGGCGATCCGCGTGCCCTGCTGGGCGATGTCGGTGTCGGTGTCGGACGCGGCGATCGTCAGCCCGCCGTCGACGAGCACGTCGGTGGCGTTCGCCCAGGAGCCCCGGATCCGTTCGATCGGCGACGGCGATGCGAGTCGTCGTCGTCGCCGTCGTCGCTTCATGCCGAGGATCACGAGCGCCGCCACCAGGAACGGGAGCGAGAGCACCGAGATCACCACGCCGGCCCGGGCCGCCCACCTCAGCGCCGTCTCGAACGATCCCGAGGCGCCGTCCTCTCCGACCCGGTCGGGCTCTTCGTTCTCGTCGGCCGGGTCGGGCGGAGGCGCGATCGGCGGCTGCGGTGCCGCGGGGCTCTGGACCTGCGGTTCGGGCGCCGGCGGGGCGAGATCCGACGCTTCCTCCTCGGGTACGGGGTCGAACGCCAACCACCGATCGTCGAGCAGGCGGACCTCGGGCCAGGTGACGGCGTCGGACGAACGCAACGTCAGCGTGTCGCTCGTCGTGACATCGGACTCGAACCCGGTGGCAACCCGGGCATCGACGCCGAGTGAGCGTGCCAGCAACACGAAACCCGTGGCGAACTGCTCGGTCGTGCCGCGCTGGGTGTCGCGCAGGAACCGGTCGAGCAGTGCCCGCTGCAGGCCGCCACCCTGCGCGTTGCTGTCGAGGACGAAATCGGACCGCATCGTGGACTCCAGTTGCCGGAGCTGCTCGAGGGGGCTGCCGTCACCTGCGAGTGACCGTGCGAGTTCGGTGAGTCCCGACACCTCGTCGTCGATCTCTCGCGCCGCGATGCCGGCGGCTGCGGCGTCGGAGGGTTCGGGGGCGACGTTCGACGTCACCGACACGCGCTGGCCCACCTCGGCGCGTTCGGCGAGCCGCACCACCGTGCGATCGGCGTCGGTCTCCACGGCGGTGTCGATGCTGACCGGCCGCCCCGGGAACGGGACCAACGTGAGGTCGTCGTCGAGGAAGCCGATCTCCGCCGACACCGTCGGACCCACGGCCGGGCCGAGGGTCCTTCCCAGTGGGCGCAGCGTGAGGTCGGGTGACCACCTCTGCCCGTCGTAGTCCTCGAGTGCCGCCGTCCGCCACCGGTCGGGCAGAGCAACGCCGCTGTCGCCCGTGACGACGTACAGCTCGATCGCCGGCTCGATCACGCGGAGAGCGATCGTCGCCTCCACCGGATCGAGCAGCGGCGCAGTCCGTTCGGCCACCTCGGGCCGACGCGGGTCGGCGCGCGGACTCAACTCGAGAGGGATGCTGATCGACCCCGCCGTGACAGCGGCGATCAGGACGAGCGGCACCAGGCGCCGCTCGCCGCGCAACAACGTCAGACGTTCGACCACCGGACCGTCGTGACGCAGTGTGGCGAAGGCGGTGAAGACGACGGCCAGCCCGGTCAGTGGGACCCATCGTGGCCCGAGCGGTGCGCTGAGGGCGATGACGCCGACGTACACGGCCAGCACCGGGAGCAGCGGGACCAGATGGAAGCGCCGTCGGCCGGCGAGTTCGGCCCCGATCGCCCCCGCGGTCGCGATCGCCGCCACCACGGTGCCGATCAGATCGGGACGGACCGGGCTCGGCCACTCGGTGGAGAGCATGCCCTGGAGGCCGGACGTGAACGCGTCGACGACGTCCGTCGGCGAACCACCCTCCAGCGCGACGGCGACGGCGACGGCGGCCAGCGTGGACACCACCGCCCCCGCCGTCCGGATCGAGGGTCTGCGGGTCGACAGGCCCATCGCCACCGCGACGGGGAGCAGGGGGGCCACCACGAGCGTCCACTCGACGTCGTCGAAGATGCCTCCCGCCGCAGCGCCGACGATGGCGACGGCGACGAGGAGAACGGCGATCCGCAGCCGTCCGAGGCCGACGGACGTCCGCACCGGTGCCGGAACGGCCTCCTCGACGATCGGCGGCACCGGAGCAGCCGGTGATGTGTCGAGCAACGTCACGTCCACGACCGCCATCGACGGACGAACTCGCGCGCATCGGCCGCGGCAATCACGACACCCGGCGCGCTGACCGCGCCGTCGCCGATCCTCACCACCGACATCCGCTCGGACGTCGCGAAACGGCTCGACGGCCCCGACGGCCCCGTCACCATCACGACGGACGTGTGGTCGAACCCGCGCGTGAACAGGGCGGCCACGGGGAGCAGGTCGGCCCCCGCTCCGCGCGGCACGGGCGTCAGCAGGTCGAGCACGGCGGCGTCGGTGACCAAGGGTGCCGGCCGACCCGCATGCTGTCGGTGGGTGGTGCGCATCACCACGTCGAGGCCGGTCCGGATCGCGTGCACCGCCAGCGTCGCCGCCACGTCGACGGCTTCTTCGAAGTCGTCGGGTGTTCCCACCGAATCGGCCGTGTCGAGCACCACCGTGAACTCCGGTCGGCGAACTTCCACGTGCTCGCGCACCATCAATGTGCCCGTGCGGGCCGTGGTCGGCCAGTGGATCAACCGGGGGTCGTCGCCGGCGACGTATTCACGCATCGACACGAAACCCGACATGGGGTCGGCAGTGGCGCGACGGAGCACGGACTCGTTCTCCACCACCCGGACCGCCCCTTGGGGGCCGACGAGGTCGTAGACCTTGGGGTGCACGATCACCGACGTGCGGTGGCTGTCGCGCCGGTTGCCGACAGTGAGCCAGAACGGGTCGATCCGCTCGATCGTGAACGGGCCGACGTCGAACACGCCCCGCCGTCGGGTGGGGATGTCGCCGGACACCTGAGCTTGCGAATCCGGTTCGACCTGCTCCACGGGGATCCGTGTCTCGACGTCGTCGCACCGGTCGATGATCGTGGCTCGACCGGATCGGAACCGGGTGCCGTTGCGGATCCGGTAGCGCAGCTGGATCGGGTCACCCCGTGGCACGCGGACGGCGATCACCTGTCTGGTCACGTCGGCGCGCAGTGGTCGCTGCGACGCCCAGACCGCCACGAGCAGGATGCCACCGATCCCGAAGCCGGCGACGACGAGCTCCTCGTAGTTCCACCTCCAGCCGAGCAGGACGAGCGACAGCGCCACGACGATCGCACCGAGGCCCGATCTGGTGAGCATGTCAGCCGCCGCGCGTGCGCGGCACCGGGATCTCGTCGACGATGTCGGCGAGCACGTTGTCGATGCGAGCGCCGCGCAGCTCGGCCTCGGCGGTGAGGGCCATGCGGTGGGCGAACACCGGTGAGGCCACCGCCTTGACGTCGTCGGGTGTCACGTAGGACCGTTCGTCGGTGGCGGCGAACGCTCGTGCCACACGCAACATGGTGAGCGTTCCGCGGGTCGACACTCCCAACCGGAGATCGGGGTGGGTGCGCGTCGCATTGGCGATGGCCACGATGTAGTCGTGGATCGAACGCACCACCTCGATCCCGTCGATCTCGCTGATCAGGTGGTCGAGTTCCGCTGCGTCGGTGACCGGCACGATGTCGTCCTCGGTGCGGTGACGGTGGAACTGTTCGAGGATCGACCCCTCGGTGTCGGCATCGGCGTAGCCCAGTGTGATCCTCATCGCGAACCGGTCGAGCTGGACGTCGGGCAACGGGAACGTGCCCTGGAAGTCGCGCGGGTTCTGGGTGGCGATCACGAAGAAGGGGCGCGGCACGAGCCGGCTCACACCGTCGGCGGTGACCTGACGCTCCTCCATCACCTCGAGCAGCGCCGACTGGGTCTTGGGGCTGCCCCGGTTGATCTCGTCGCCGATCAGGACGTTCGTGAACACCGGCCCCTCGCGGAAGGCGAACGACCCGTTGCGCTGGTCGTACACCATGACGCCGGTGATGTCGGTGGGCAGCAGGTCGGGGGTGAACTGCACCCGCTTCCAGGTGCCGGCGATCGAATGCGCGATGGCCTTGGCCAGGCTCGTCTTGCCGGTACCGGGCACGTCGTCGAGCAGCAGATGACCCTCGGTGAACAGACAGCACAGCGCCAGCCGGATCTCGTCGCGCTTGCCGCGCACGACCTGATCGACGTTGGTGATCATGGCGTCGGCGACGCGGGCGATGGTGTCGGCCATGCGGCGAGTGTAGGTGTGCCCGGGTCGGCGATCCGGGCGCTCAGTCCCAGATCACCCGGACGTGGCCGAGTGCGTCGCGATAGACGGCGGCGAGGTCGGCGCGCCGCGGCATCAGCGGGTCGGCGTCGGCGAGGACACCGATGTCGGGGATCGTGGAACCCTCGGGAACGGCCATCAGGTCGCCCAGTGGATCGGACGCGACCACAGGATCCGCCGGAGCATCCTCGGCCTCCTCGTCGTGGCCGACCAACCGCAGATGCCGCCGCCCGACGGCGCCGTTGGGCGGTTCGCCGGTCTCGGGCTCGTCGGGTTCGTCGGACGTGGGCGGAGACGAGCGCCCGGCGGGATCGAGGCGGTGGCGCCACACGTCGAGCAGCTCGGGCTCGAGCAGCAGTTCGTCGCTGAAGGTGAACATCGCCGCCACGACGTGCTTGCAGGCGTACCCGTCCCAGTTGTCGTCGTCGGGGCACGTGCACGACGCGACGACGTCGCGGCGCAACGGCATCCCGTCGCCCCGGGTGACCTCGAGGGTGGCGATGTACGGCGTGGACCGCGAGCCCTGGATCTCGCAGGTGACCGCGCCGGGGTCGATCACGATGTCGAGCACCGAGCCGTCCTTGGCGTACTGCTTGCCCCGACGCAGGCGTGCCGGGTCGCTCATCTCGGCCGCCAGTACCTTCATCATCGTGGCGGGGAGCCGGCCGGGATGGTTGGCGCCGAACGGCTTGCGCGGCCGGCTCACGATCCCGACTCCAGGACGACGAGGTCGCGGAGTTCGTCGGTGGACAGCTCCGAGAGCCACGCTTCGCCGGTGCCGACGACGGCGTCGGCGAGCTTGCGCTTGTCGTCGATCACGATGCCGATGCGTTCCTCGACCGTGCCTTCGCACACCAGCTTGTGCACGTTGACGGTGCGGTCCTGGCCGATACGCCAGGCACGGTCGGTGGCCTGGTCCTCCACGGCCGGGTTCCACCAGCGGTCGTAGTGGATCACCTGGCTGGCGGCGGTGAGGTTGAGGCCCGTGCCCCCGGCCTTCAACGACACGATCAGCAGCGGCGGGCTGGTGCCGTCCTGGAAGGCGTCGACCATCCGGTCACGGCCGCCCCGTGACACTCCGCCGTGCAGGAACGGTGCGTCGAAGTGGAACTGCTCGGTGACGTGGCGCGACAGCAGCAGGCCCATCTCGCGGAACTGGGTGAACACGAGCGCACGCTCGCCCTGGTCGAGCAGATCGGCGACGAGTTCGTCGAACCGCGTGAGTTTGCCGGAGCGCCCGCTGAGACGCGATCCGTCGCCGAGGGCGTGCGCCGGGTGGTTGCACACCTGCTTCAGCCGCATCAACGCCGCCAGCACCAAACCCCGGCGTTTCATGCCGCTCGTCTGTTCGGCATCGGCGAGCAGCTGGTCGACCACCTGCTGGTACATGGCCGCCTGTTCGCGGGTGAGCTTGGCGTAGGCGACCTGTTCGATCTTGTCGGGCAGGTCGGGGAGCAGCCGCTTGTCGGCCTTCGTGCGGCGCAGCACGAACGGCCGGGTGATCCGGCGCAGGCGCGCCGCAGCATCGTCGTCGCCACGGCGCTCGATCGGTGTGCCGAACCGCTCGCGGAAGCTGGCGAGACTTCCCAACAGGCCGGGGTTGACGGCGTCGAGGATCGACCACAGCTCGCTCAGCCGGTTCTCCACCGGTGTGCCCGTGAGGGCGATCTTCTGGTCGGCACGCAGAGCCCGGACGGCACGGGCGGCCTTGGTGTTGGGGTTCTTCACCATCTGGGCCTCGTCGAGCACCACGGTGGACCACGTCGTCTCGCCGAGGTGGTCGAGGTCGCGTGGCAGCAGACCGTAGGTGGTGATCACCAGCTGTCGCTCGGGATCCACGGCGAACAGCTCGTCGTCGTCCGGTCCGCTGCCCGGCAGCGCCCGGTCGGCGCCGTGGTGCACGTGGACGTCGAGCTTGGGGGTGAAGCGTTCGGACTCGGTGCGCCAGTTCCGCACCACGCTCAGCGGACACACCACGAGATGCGGCCCCGGACGGTCGACCAGATGCGCGAGCGTGGTGGCGGTCTTGCCGAGGCCCATGTCGTCGGCCAGGCAGCCGCCGAGGCCGAGCTTGGCCAGGAACTGCAGCCAGCCGAGCGCCCGGCGCTGGTAGTGGCGCAGCTCGCCGGTGAAGGCGGCCGACTCGTGCGTCTCGGCCAGGCGTTCGTCGGGCAGCCCGGCCAGCAGGCTGCGGACCCAGTCGGCTCCCTCGCTGAGATCGCCGGCGTCGTCGCCGGCGACCCGCACCCGTGGTGCAGCGGCACCGTCGTCATCCTCACCGTCACCGTCACCGTCACCGTCGAGCTCGGGGTCGTTGGCGAGCCGGAGCAGCTCGAGGGGCGTGACAGTGGTGTGGTCGGTGCGCAGCTGGCCGAGCTGCTCGCGTTTGCGACGGAGCTGGTCGGGGTCGATGCGCACCCAGCGGTGGCCGGTGTGCAGCAGCGTGCTCCCCGCCTCTTCGGCGCGTGCGAGATCGACGTCGGAGATCTCGTCGTCGCCGACCACCATCGTCCACTCCACGAGGGCGTCCTTGCCGAAGCGGCTGGCGCGGTCGTCGGCGGGTGCCGGTGTGGCCACGCCCGAGACGGCGACACGGCCGCGAACGAGCCGCTCGGGACCGACGAGCTCCACACCGAGCCGCTGCAGTTCGGCCGGAGCGACGTCGAGGAAGTCCTCCGCCACGTCGAGATCGAGTTCGATCTGGGTGGGTTCGTGCTCCACCGCCAGATCGGCCATGCCGGGGATGCCGGCGATCTTGGTGACGGTGTCTCCGAGCAGGTCGACCAGGAGGTCGAGGTGCTGTTCGCTGCGGGCGACACCCAGAGCCTGCGGGTTGCGCTCCCAGACGTCGTTGGCCGTGCACC
>Ga0102928_1000843_pt1 | contig 19782 bp, 19 predicted proteins | sample SalPonR1_B_D1_MG_FD_78504 | JGI IMG/M metagenome (GOLD analysis project Ga0102928, IMG submission 78504) | Salt pond soil microbial communities from South San Francisco under conditions of wetland restoration - Salt Pond MetaG R1_B_D1_MG | ecosystem: Environmental > Aquatic > Marine > Intertidal...
CCCGCCGCCACCACCGTGTCGTTGCGAGACGGCGGACCTGGCGGAGCGCGGTCGGCCAGAGCGACGGGTGCGCCCCGATCGCCAGCGCCGAGCGGATCATGTGGGTCAGACCCGGGGCTCCTTGGGCAGGCCGAGGATCATCTCACCGATGATGTTGCGCTGGATCTGCGACGATCCGGCGTAGATCGTGCCCGCCCGGGCGTTGAGGAACGTGCCGACCCACGATGCCGAGGAGTTGGCGGCGCCGGGGTCGTCGGTCTGGAACGCCGACGACGGCGGCCGGCCCTCGTGGTACAGGGCGTCGGCGCCCAGGATGTCGACGCCGAGTTCGGTGACCACCCGGTGGTACTCGCTCCAGTACAGCTTGGAGATGGCGCCGTCGGGCCCGGGGTGGTGGCCGGCCAGGAACTGGGTGAGCGTGCGCTGGCCCAGGAACTTCATGATCTGCACCTTGGAGTGGCACCACGCGAGCTTCTGGCGGATCACCGGGTCGTCGGCGACGCCCTTCGCCCGGGCCAGCTCGATCAGGCGGTCGAGTTCGGCCTGGTAACGGATCGGGCCGGTCGCGGCAGCCTCGCCGCGTTCGAACCCGAGGAGCGACATCGCCACGCCCCAGCCGTTGTTGACGCCACCGACCACGTTCTCCTTGGGGCAGCGCGCATCGGTGTAGAACACCTCGTTGAACTCGCTGTCGCCGGAGATCATCTTGATCGGGCGCACCTCGATGCCCGGTTGGTCCATCGGCACGAGGAGGAACGAGATCCCCTTGTGCTTGGGCGCATCGGGATCGGTGCGGGCGAGCGTGAAGATGTGGTCGGCGAGATGCCCGGCCGACGTCCAGATCTTCTGTCCGTTGAGCACCCACTCGTCGCCGTCGAGTTCGGCTCGGAGCCCGACGTTGCCGAGGTCGGACCCGGCGTCGGGTTCGGAGTAGCCCTGACACCAGGTGTCCTCACCCGACAGGATGCGGGGCAGGTAGTGCGCCTTCTGCTCGTCGGTGCCCCACATCAGCAGGGTGTTGCCGAGCATCTGGATGCCGAACACGTCGTTGGGGCCCCCGGTGGGGACACCGGCACGGGCGAACTCCTCGGCCAGGATGACCTGCTCGGTGGCCGAGAGCCCGGCGCCGCCGTACTCCGTCGGCCAGCCGGGGGCGAGATAGTCGGCTTCGTAGAGCACCTTGCGCCACTCGGTGACGAACCGGTCGAGTTCGTCACCCTCGAGCGCACCCATGCCCTTCCAGTTGGACGGGAGCTTCTCGGCGAGGAACGCCTGGACCTTCTCGCGGTAGGCCTCGGCGTCGGCGGTGTACGTCGGCTGCATACCCCACAGCCTACTGCAGTGGGGTTACCGGACGGTAGCCAACGCCAGGGCGGCTGCGCCGGCCAGTGGCTGCACGAACCCCGAGGCCTCCCGGATCTCGAGCCCGGCGAGATGGCCCAGATGGCTGCGCACGCTCAGCTCGTGGCGTGCCGCGTCGAGCAGATCGTCACCGAAGGTGTCGACCACCACGCCGGAGACGAACACGGTGGTGACGTCGAACGCCGCCGCTGCCGATGCGACCGCCCGGCCGACCATGATGCCGGTGCGCCCGACGATCGACGGGGTCGCCCGGCGCAGCGGACGGTTGATCTCGGCCTCGATCGCCGTCGACGACGCGTAGGCCTGCAGGCATCCGTCGGCGCCGCACGAGCATCGCAGCCCATGGGGATCCACCGTCACGTGTGCCAGTGATCCGGCGTTGCCGTGCGCACCGCGCAGCCGCCGACCGCCGATCACGCACGCCGACTCCACGGTCTGGTCGAGGAGGAGGCGCAGATGGCTCGGCACATCGACGGCGTCACCGAGCCAGCGCTCACCGTCGCAGGCTGCGGCACCGGCCGTGTCGAGCACGACCCGGAGCCCGGTCAGCGTCTCGAGGCGCTGGCGCAGCGGGAACGCCGCCCAGGCGCCGACCCCGATGGGCGAGGCCGAACCGGCAGCCGTGTCGATCGGCCCGACGCAGCTCACACCCAGCGCCACCGGCGGCGCCACCTCGGGCGGACGGGCAGCGAGCACCCGCCCCACCAGCGCTTCCAGGGACCGCCACACGTCGCGGGCGGGCGTGCTCACCCGGTCGCGCACCAGCACGTCGCCGTGGGCGTCGACGATTCCCGCTGCGAGCCGGCTGCTGTCGACCACGACCGCCAGCACCGGCTCGCCGTGATGGGGCGCATCCACATCAGCACCGGGACGGACGCCGTTCGAGAAACTCACCGTGAACGAACGTAGCGCCGACTGTCGTCGGCGCCGCTGCGGGTCTACCCTTCCGACGGTGACGACCGAATTCGCCGCTGACGGCCCGCCTCCTTCCGGCACGGCCGACAACGGGCCGCCTGCACGCGGGTTCGCCGGTCTGTTCGACGCGATCACGGCCAACGTGTCACAGGTGCTCCACGGCAAGACCGAGACGATCGAGCTGGCGCTGATGTGCCTCCTCGCCGAGGGCCACCTGCTGGTGGAGGACGTGCCCGGGGTGGGCAAGACCAGCCTGGCCAAGGCATTGGCGGCGTCGATCGACTGCTCGTGGAAGCGCGTGCAGTTCACCCCCGACCTGCTGCCGACCGATCTCGTCGGGGTGAGCGTCTACCAGCGCTCGACCGAGTCGTTCCGGTTCGAGCCGGGCCCGCTGTTCGCCAACATCGTGCTCGCCGACGAGATCAATCGGGCGTCACCCAAGACCCAGTCGGCGCTGCTCGAGGCAATGGAGGAACGCCAGATCACCGCCGACGGGGTGAGCCGGCCGCTCGAGCCGCCGTTCATGGTGATCGCCACCCAGAACCCGATCGACCAGGAGGGCACCTACCGGTTGCCCGAGAGCCAACTCGACCGGTTCCTCCTGCGCATCGCCATCGGGTACCCCAGTCGCGAGGCGGAGATCCAGATGCTCGACGCACAGGGATCCGCTGCGGCGCTCCACCGGCTCGACCCCGTGGTGTCGTCCGCGGAGATCCGCGGCATGATCACCGCCGTACGCAGCGTGCACGTGGCCGGCGCGCTGAAGTCGTACCTCGTCGACATCGCCGAGGCCAGCCGTCGGCATCCGGCCATCGAACTGGGGCTGTCCCCTCGGGCCACGCTGCAACTGGCGGCGGGCTCGCGGGCGCACGCCGCGGCACGGGGACGCAACTACGCGACCCCCGACGACGTGAAGTCGATTGCCGTCGCCACGCTCGGTCACCGCATCATGATCCGCTCCGACAGCGGCGCCCAGCTCTCCCCCGCCGACGCGATCGCCGAGGTGTTCGACGCCGTCCCGGTTCCCGTTCCGCGATGACCGATCGGTCGCGATGCTGACTCGCCAGGGATTCGCAGCGGTTGCGGCCGGTGTCGCAGCGATCGTGGTCGGGCGGTTCTTCGCCGTGGTCGAGTTGTTCGTGATCGGCACGGCGTTCGTCGCTGCGGCGGTCGTCGCCGTGGTACTGGTCCGGGTCCGCCGCCCGCGCGTGGCCGCCGTGCGGTGGGCACACCCGTCGGTGCTGGTGGCGGGCGACACGGGCCGCGTGGATCTCCATCTGCGCCATCTCGGCCGCATGCGGTCCACACCGTTCGAACTCGTGGAGACCGTGCAGCGAGCGGGGTCGGGAGCGCACGTCGCCCGCCTGCCGATCTCCCCGCTGGCTGTCGGCGCCAGCTCGTCCACCGGCTACCAGTTGCCGACCAGTGTGCGCGGCATCGTCGAACTCGGCCCCCTCCGTGCGGAGGTCCGCGACCCGCTCGGCATCGCCCGGCTGTCGCAGGAGATCGTGGGCGTCGAGGAGGTCACCGTGGCACCACGCGCCCATCTCCTCGAGATTCCCCAGCTCGGCCAGGGGTTGCTCGGCACCCACCTGCTGGAGAGGGCCCGCCGTCTGGGACCGGGAGACTTCCACGGATTGCGTGAGTACGTCGACGGCGACGAGCCGCGGTCGATCCACTGGAAGGCCTCGGCCCGCTCGGAGCAGTTGCTCGTGAAGGAGCACACGGTCGAGGGCTTGCGCCGCTGCACCGTGGTGCTCGATGCCGACCCCGACGCCTACCGCGATGCGGACGGGTTCGAACGGGCGATCGTGGCGGCGGCGAGTCTCGTCCACAGCGCCGAGCGGGAGGGCCTCACCACGCGCTTCGTCACCGCGGGCGGCGTCGACCTGCGCGGCCCCGACGTGGTGGTCAACACGCTGCGGGTCCTCGCCCGTCTCCGACCGTCGGCATCGTCGCCGGCCCGGCTCGACCGCGAGCCGGGCGAGGGTCTCGGTCTGCTGATCTCGATCACGGCGACGCACGGCACCGGTGCGTGGCGACGGGCGCACGGCATCGTCGATCCCACGATCACCGTGGTGGGCGTCACCACCGATGAGCGAGCCGGGTCCGGTCTCAACGTGTCGGCACGCAGCGAGGGCGAGTTCCTCGACTCGTGGCGTCAGCTCACCGGCCGTGGTCGGCTGGACCTGGTGGGGGCCTGACGTGACCGTCTCCTCTCATGTCGGGCCCGGGACGAGGTCGTCCGCAGCGTCGCTCACCGACGACGTCGTCGCCTCGCTCGCACTGGCCGTGTTCAGCGTCGCCGTGGCCGTGGGCTACGCCCGGGTCTTCAGCGGGTGGGACTTCCTCGACGAGATGGTCGTGCTGGCGGTGGCGGGCCACGGTTCGAGCCTCGTGCTGCGCCGGCTGCGTGTCAGCGGCTGGATCGCCGTGCCGGCGACCGTCGCGGTGACGGCGTGGACGATCGGCATGATCCAGTACCGCTCGACCTACTCGTGGTGGCTGCCGACCGCCGACACGTGGGCACTGGTCGAGTCCGAGCTGCAGATCGTGCGCGAGCAGTTCAGTGTGGCGGTGGCGCCCGTGATCTACGGATCGGGTTGGGACGTGCTGGCCGCCATCGGGCTGGCCATCGCCGTCGTGTTGTCCGACGCCTTCGCATTCCGGGCGTTCGCGCGGGCCGAGGCGCTGGTGCCCGGTGGCGTGCTGTTCGTGTTCGTGGGCGCGTTGGGCACCGACCGGCTCCGGGTGGCGACCTCGGTGCTGCTCGTGGTCGCCGGTGTGATCGCCACCATCGCGTTGCGCTGGTACCACGCTCCCACCACGGCGGCGGGTCAGCGCTCCACCCTCGGCTTCGCCGCACCTGCGGCGGTGACCGTCACGATCGTGGTCGCCCTGACCGCCGGCCTGGTGGGGCCACGTCTCCCCGGCGCGGATGCAGCGCCGGTCTACGAGACCCGCGGGGGCGGTGGCGGCAACTCCACCGTCGTGTCGCCCCTGGTCGACATCCGCTCACGTCTCACCAACCGTTCGAACACCGAACTGTTCGTGGTGGACGCCAACCTCGAGTCGTACTGGAGGTCGTCGTCGCTGCCCCGGTTCGACGGCACCACGTGGGGCCTCCCCGACCGCGACCTGGCGCCGGTCGATCCGGCACTGGCCGGTCGCCGACCCGGCGCCGAGGACCTGTTCCAGCAGGTACGCGTGGTCAACCTCGGTGGCTCGCTCGTCCCCGCCGCGCCCGATCCGTTCCAGGCGTCGGGCGTCGACGAGCTGCGCTGGGTACCCGAGACGTCGGCTCTTCTCACCACCGACGACGACCTCGCACGCGGCGACACGTTCCAGATCGTGTCCGCCTCGCCGCGCTTCGATCCCGAACGGCTCGCCGGCGTCCCGGCGACCGACGCCGGCGACCCGATCCATCTCGAACTCCCCGACGACCTGCCGGACGTGGTCGCCGACACCGCTCGTGAGGTCACCGCCGGGGCGCCCGACGCCTACGCCACGGCGCTGGCGCTGCAGAACTGGTTCCGCGACGAGTTCACCTACAGCCTCGAGGTGCAGCCGGGGCACGGCAACAGTGCGATCGAGGGTTTCCTGCGCGAGCGGGTCGGCTACTGCGAACAGTTCTCCGGCACCTACGCCGCGATGATGCGCACCCTGGGGATCCCTGCGCGCGTCGCGGTCGGGTTCACCAGCGGCAACCAGGTGAACCCCGACACGTACTCGGTGCTCGGGCGCCACGCCCACGCATGGCCCGAGGTGTGGTTCGACGGCGTCGGTTGGGTGCCGTTCGAACCGACGCCGGGTCGCGGCGCTCCGGGCGCGGAGGTGTACACGGGTGTCCCGCCACAGCAGGATTCGGGAGCGCGCCCGGACGATGCGGTGGAGGAGGAGCTCGGCGAGGAGTCGACCGCGCCGTCCACCACGCTGCCCGACGGCGCCACCCCCGACGACAACCCGTTGAACCTGCCCGAGGAGGACCTCGCCGACCCCGGTGCCGGGGACGACGACGACGCCGTCGTGGCGCCCGACGATCCCGACCGCACCTGGGTGCTCGTGGGTGGTGGGGTGCTGGCGCTCGTGGCGGTCGTGGCGCCGTGGCTGGTGAGGCGCTTGCGTGACCGCCGCGCTCGTACCTCGGTCGACCGCCAACTCGCCCGCTGCTGGAACCAGGCCCTGCAGGCGCTGGAGGTCGTGGGTGTGCCGCGTTCGTCCGAACGCACCCCGCTCGAGGCTGCGGCGTTGACGGCGGAGAGGTTCCCCATCGCCGCACGTCCGATCAGCTCGCTCGCCACCGTGGTCACCGAGGCCACCTACAGCCGGCGCGGGACGGCCGGTTTCGACGTGGCCGGATCGTACGGTGCGAGCACGATGCGGGACTGCCGCAACTGGTGTCGCCAGATCGAGCGGGCCGTCAACGACTCGGTGCCGTTCGGCACACGGGTGCGGCGCTACTTCAGCAGCGGCTGATCGCCGCCGGTGGGAGCGTGATCAGCGGGTGGCGTCGTCGTCGACGTCGGGTCGACGACCGCTGAGCCACGCCGAGATCGGCAGCTGGCCGAGCCGCTCACGCCCGATGAGGCGCAGCTCGGACTCGAGCAGGATCGCCATCACGAGCACCAGGACGAATCCGGCGAACGAGACGAGGAAGTTGACGGCCAGGCCGCCGATGGTGACGACGAGGCCGATCACGAGGCCGACGGTGAGCAGCAGGGCCCGCCGACGGGACACCCGGTAGCCGCGTTGGGAGAACGTCGGATCCTGTTCGAGCTCCTGCTCGATCTGACGCAGAATGCGCTGTTCGTCCTCGGAGAGGGGCACACCCTCATCATCGCACGTTCGCGGCCGTTCCTCAACGCGGCGGGCCGGGTTCCTGATCGGGTTTCTGATCGGGCCCCCACTGCTGCGCCCCCTGCCGCACGACACGGACACGCGATCCCCGCACGGCACTCGCCGGCCCGATCGCCGATGCCCCGAACCTGCGCCGGATCTCGTCGATCGTCGCGCTCGTCGCCGAGCCGGACGACGCGACGTCGTCGTCGAAGCTGAGCTGGTGGTGCACGGCTCCGAGATTCGACCCCGACACGCCGATCAGGCGGACCCCCGGCGTCGGGTCGATCGCCGTGAGCAGGGGGCCGAGCATCCCGACGATCACGGCCGCGTCGTCGACGCGCTCGGTGCTGGTCGTCGACCGGGTGATCGTGTGGAACCCGGCGAAGCGCACCTTCAAGGTGAGCGTCCGGGCGCCCACACCGTGCGCCCGCAGCCGCGAAGCGACGGCGTCGGCGAGGCGGACCAGTTCGGTGTGCACCTCGGACGGCTCGTGGAGGTCCGTCGGATAGGTCTCCTCGTGGCCGATCGACTTCGCCTCCCGGTCGGGCTCGACGGGCCGGTCGTCGTGGCCGAGGGCCAGTTCGGCGAGGTGGTCGGCCTGGGCGCGGCCGAGCGCCGTGGCGAGGATGCGACGGTCGACCCCGGCGAGGTCGGCCACTCGGCGGACGCCGATCGAGTGCAACTTCTCGAGCGTCACGGGGCCGACGCCCCACAGCCGTTCCACCGGCAACGGATCGAGGAACGCCCGCTCGTCTGCGTGCACCACCTCGATCACCCCGGCGCCGGGCTCGATCCGGTCGGGCCGGGCGATCGGCTTCGCCTCCACCGAGGCGAGCTTCGCCAGGAACTTGTTGGGGGCCACGCCGACCGAGCAGGTGAGCTGCTGTTCGCGCTCGATGTCGGCCCGGATCGCCCGGGCGATCTCGACGCCCGGGCCGAACAGACCCCGTGAGCCGGTGACGTCGAGGAACGCCTCGTCGAGCGACAGGGGTTCCACGAGTGGCGTGTACCGGTGGAACACGTCGTTGACGGCTGCGCTCACCTCGCCGTAGAGGTCGTGGTCGCCGGGGAGGAACACCGCATGGGGACAGCGGCGGCGGGCGACCGACGACGGCAGCGCCGAGTGGACGCCGAACCGGCGCGCCTCGTACGACGCCGCAGCCACGACACCCCGGTTGCCGGTGCCGCCCACCACCACCGGCCGGCCGGCGAGCTCGGGCCGGCGCCGCAGCTCCACCGACACGAAGAAGGCGTCCATGTCGACGTGCAGGATGCAACGGCGGCCCGGGTCCACCCGGTCAGAGTACGCCGACCCGCCTGCCGGGCGAGCCCGCGCGGACGGTCGTCGGTACGCTCGTGGCCATGTCGACCGCTCCCCCATCCGACACCGACCGCAGCCTCTCGGCCCTGCCGTCGGTGGGCGCACGCGTCGTGGCGTTCGCCGCGATCTGCCTCAGCGGGCTCGCCGGAGCGCTGATCGGCTACTCGCTCGTGTCGCTGCAGTGCGAGGGCGACTGTGCCCTTCCCACGGGGCTGGGATTGCTGATCGGTGCGGTCACCGCCGCCGTCGGCATGGCCGTGGTGGCGGTGCTGGTGATGCGCGCCATCGGCGAATGGCGCGAGATCGAGGACCGCACCGGCGCCGGGCACGCACCGCAGTGAGCGTCGTGGGTGACGTCGACGTCGCCGCTCTGCGGGTGCTGGCCGAGCGGCTGGCCGTCGACGCCGGCGAACTGGCTCTCGACGGCCGACGCCGCCTCGGTGTGGGACGCACGATGCACCACGACACCAAGTCGAGCGCCACCGATCCCGTCACCGAGTTCGACCGTGCCGCCGAGGAGCTGATCGTCGACGGCCTGGGGCGCGAGCGGCCCGACGACGCGATCGTCGGCGAGGAGGGAGCGGCCCGGTCGGGCAGCACCGGCCTCGAATGGCACGTCGACCCGATCGACGGCACGGTCAACTTCGTGTACGACCTGCCGGCCTGGTGCACGTCGGTGGCGGTCGTCGACGACGACGGCCCGCTCGCCGGCGCCGTGTTCGCCCCGGTCACCGGTGAGTTGTTCTCGGCGGCGCGAGGCCGGGGGGCGACACTCGACGGCGCGCCGATCTCGTGTTCGAGCGCCGACGACCTGTCGACGGCGCTCGTGGCCACCGGGTTCAGCTACCTGCCCGAGCGCCGGTCGCTGCAGGCGGCTCGCATCGTCCGGCTCATCACGCAGGTGCGCGACGTGCGCCGGTTCGGATCGGCGGCGCTGGACCTGTGCATGGTGGGGGCAGGCCGGGTGGATGCGTACTTCGAGGAGCACCTCAACTCGTGGGATCTCGCCGCCGGCGTGCTCGTCGCCGCCGAGGCCGGCGCCGTCACCTCCGATCTCGGCGGAGGAGCAGCCGGCCCCCACGCCACGGTGGCGGCTGCACCGGGCATCCATCGCGCCCTGGTCGCCGCCGTCGTCGACGCCGGTTCCTGACCCGTTCCGACACACCGTTCCGACACACAGTGTGCCCCATGCACGTGGAACGGGCGCCGGATACGGCATCATGGAGGACGTGGGAACTCGCATCCTGGCCGTCGAAGACGACGAGCGCATCCGGTCGGCGGTGAAACTCGCCCTCGAGGACGAGGGATGGACCGTCGACGAGGCCGAGAGCGGCGAAGAGGCGATCGAGAAGTTCCAGCGCTCGAATCCCGACGTCGTGCTGATCGACATCATGCTGCCCGGCATCGACGGCTTCGAACTGTGCCGCACGCTGCGCCGCACCAGTGACGTGCCCGTCGTGATGGTCACGGCCCGCAACGACACCCACGACGTGGTCGCGGGCCTCGAGGCCGGCGCCGACGACTACCTCACCAAGCCGTTCGCCCCGAAGGAGCTCTCGGCCCGGATCCGGGCGCTGCTGCGCCGCATCCGCCCGGGTGCCCCCGGCCATGCCCGGCTCAGCTTCGGAGACCTCGAGTTGATCCCCGACGAGGGCAAGGTGATGCGCGACGGCGAGGAGGTGCACCTCACCAAGACCGAGTTCCGTCTGCTGTGCGAGCTCGCCGAAAGTCCCGGCAAGGTGCTCAGCCGTGAGGCGCTGCTCGACAAGGTGTGGGGTTACGACTACTTCGGTGACGGCCGGCTCGTCGACGTCCACGTGCGGCGTCTGCGCACGAAGGTCGAGGCCGACCCCGCCAACCCGCGCCACGTGGTGACGGTACGCGGGCTCGGATACCGGCTCCAGACGTGAACGAAGGCGGCTGGTTCCGTCGCCTGGTCAACCGTTCCCGCCCGGCGGCACTCGGATTGCGGCGACGCATCCTCCTGATCTTCACGCTGGGCTCGCTGCTGCTGTCGTTGTTCCTGGCCATCACCACGTTCGGTCTGGCACGGTCGAACCTGATCACCGAACGCGTCGACACCGCCGTCACCACGTCGCAGCGCAATGCCCAGGGCGTGGAACGCGACCTGCGGTCGCTGCCCGCCGATGCCGCCGTCGCCCAGGCGTCGCTCGATCGGATCGGCGTGGAGGACTACCTCATCTGGTACCGCAACACCTGGACCGGCGGCGCCGCCACGTTCCAGAACCCCGACGTGCCCTCCGCTCTGGTGACACGGGTGATCGAGGAGGGTGAGTCGGCGAGCCAGATCGTCCGCATCGGCGACGAACTGAACGTGGTGGTCGGCTGGGACGTCCCCGGGATCGGCGCCTACTTCGAAGCGTTCCCGCTGGAGGAGGCGGACTCCACGCTGGCCAACGTGCGGCTGTCACTGGTGCTCGCCGCGGCGATCACCACCGGCCTCGGCATCCTGCTCGGCATCTTCGCCGCCCGGCGCGCCGTGCGGCCGGTGGGCTCGGCCGCACAGGCGGCATCCGCCATCGCCGGCGGGCGCCTCGACACGCGGCTCGAACCCACCGAGGACCCCGACCTGCGGATCCTCACGGAGTCGTTCAACGACATGGCGGCGGCACTGCAGCAACGCGTCGAGCGTGACGCCCGCTTCGCCTCCGACGTGAGCCACGAACTCCGGTCGCCGTTGATGACCCTGTCGGCCTCGGTGGAGGTGATGGAGGCCCGGCGCGACGAGCTGCCCGAGCGGGCGCAGGCGGCGCTCGACCTGCTGTCGAGCGACGTCACGCGGTTCCAGGGCCTGGTGGAGGACCTGCTCGAGATCTCCCGTTTCGACGCCGGGGCCATCCGGTTGCACATGGAGGAGTTGCTGGCCGCCGAGTTCGTCCGCCAGGCCGTGGCGGTGAGTTCGCTGCCCGACACCCCCGTCGAGGCGGACGAGCGTGCCGAGCTCGCCCTCATCCGCGGTGATCGCCGGCGGTTGGCGCGCGTGATCGCCAACCTCATCGACAACGCCCGGGCCTACGGAGGCGGCGAACCGGAGGTGTCGATCTCGGTGGTGAACCCCGACGAGGAACCGATCTCGCACCTGCGTATCGTGGTGGAGGACCACGGACCCGGAGTCCCCGAGGAGGAACGGGACCTCGTCTTCGAACGGTTCGCCCGCGGTGGCGGCGCCGGTCGCCGCACCGGCAGCGAGGGCGCCGGTCTGGGCCTCTCCCTGGTGGACGAACACGTGCGGATGCACGGCGGGCGGGTGTGGGTGGAGGACCGGCTCGACGGCGAGTCGGGGGCACGGTTCGTGATCGAATTGATGGCAACGGAACTCGACGAATGACACAGCACACGCAGCGACGCACCACTCGACGCAGGACACATCTCGTCGTCGCGCTCTCGCTGACCGTCGCTGCGCTGGCCGGGTGCTCGATCCAACCCGAGGCGTCCCCGCGCGACATCCCGGCCGAGGCACAGGGGGTGTTCGGCGGGCCGGTCACCGGTGACGAGGCCGCCGGAACGAACCGGATCTTCCTGCTCGCCCCCAACGACCCCAACGAGCCCGAGCGGTTGCGGGCGGTGTCCCGTGACGTCCCCAGTTCCCCGTCGGCACTGCTGCAGTCGCTGTTCGCCGGCCCCAACGCCGACGAGCGCGAGGCCCGCCTCGACACCGTCATCCCGAACGACATCGAGCTGCTGTCGGCACGCCCCGTCGGCCAGCTCCTCACGGTGGACGTCAACGACGTGTTCGACGAGCTCACCACCGACGGGCTGCGTCTCGCCGTGGCCCAGATCGTCACCACGGCCACGGTCCTGCCCAGCGTGCAGGCCGTGGAGTTGCGCGTGGAGGGCGAGGACCGCGTGTGGCCACGGGGCAACGGCGAACTCACCGACCGACCGCTCACCGCGTTCGACTACCCGGGAGTGGTCGAGTCGAGTCAGCCCGACTTCCCCGGCATCCCCTCTCCTGCCGCCTGAGGCTCCCAGCCGGGCCCGGCCGCGCTACCAGCGGTCGAGCGAGGCCAGCGGCCCCTCCATGAACGCCAGGTTCGGTACCACCACGATCCGGGCGTCGGATCGCAGGGCAGCCACCACGGCCGCATCGACGACACGCGCGCCGGCGGGCACGCCGGCGATCTCGTCGTCGGTGCCGGGGTCGTCGCTGCCGTCGTCGTGGACCAGCAAGACGTCGACGCGGCCTTCGGCGAGACGTGCCAGCACGTCGTCGGTACGGGAGGCGGCCGTTCCGGTTCCGAGCCGGTTCTTGACCTCCTCCGCCAGCGCCGTCACGGCGGAGGCCACCCGATCCGACAGCGATCGCACAACGGCGTCGGCGATCCCGTCGGGGTCGCCGGCCTCGATGTTGACCACGTGGAGATCCTGAACCCCGGCCAGCGATTCGACGACGAGGTGGCGGGCGCGGGTCTCGCCGGCGACGAAGACGACATCGGCGGCGATCCTGCCGGCCAGTTTCGCGGCGGTGTCGGCGACGTCGTCGGCATTGCGATCCCAGGTGTTCTCGGCGCGCTGCTGGAACCGCCGGTGCGACCAGCCACCGAAGTGGCCGCGGTGGATGTGTTCGGTGTCGCCGTCGACCTGATCGACGGCGAGGACACGTCCACCCTCGAACGCGGTGATGTCGGCGCCGGTTCGGTCGGCCTCCACGACCACGTGGGGGATGGTCCGTTGGCGGGACTCGATGATCGTGGTCAGCCGGGGCGCCACGCTCTCTGCGACGACCGACTCGTGGACGGGCTCGTCGAGGAACTCGTACAGTGTCGGACCGTCGGCACGGTGCACGACCACGAGCGCTTCACCGCCGTCGTGGGGCAGCTCTGCGACCCGGGTGTCGATGTCGTCGAGCTCGTCGCTCCAGCGCTTCTCGAGCTGCCGGCGGGCGTTGGTCCAGCTGACGTGGAAGCGGTGGGCGGCGTCGTCGACGCGGCTCGGGGCCGGAACGACCGCCGTGAACCAGGTGTCCCCTCCCGGCTGGTCGACCAGCCGGCGGAGATCGCCGACATCGGCGTCGAGTTCGGGGGCCGCACTCATGCTCCGGACTCCTTCGTGCGCTCACTGTCGGCCGACGGCTCGGGTTCCTCACGCCATGCCCGCTGTTCGACGTCGTCCGACGCCACGTCTCCTCCGGGGGTGTCGAGCGCCGGGTCGTCGACGCCCATCGGGGAGTCCGGCGGGTAGCCCTGGTCGGCTGCTCGCTCGTCGTCGCCGGGGCGTTCTCCCAGCTTGGAGGGGTCGAGCTGTTCGGCGCCGGACTGTGAGTCGGTGGGAGCAGGGTCGTCGGAAGTCATGGTGGTCCCCTACCCGATCACCGGGTCCCGAAACTCCTCCTGGTCGGGCGGCGCCGCGTCGTCGGACGCGCCGGGCAGCACCAACCCGCCGTCGGGCGGGCCCGACGCGCGGATCGCGGCGACGCCCGCCACCATGGCCGCGGTGACGGGCACGGCGACCAGCGCTCCGACGATCCCCCCGATCGCGGCGCCGATCCCCAGGACCACCAGCACCACCACGGGATGCAGGTGGACCTGCCGCTTCATCACCACCGGCAGCAGGACGTCGCCCTCGATCTGCTGCACCGCCAGCACCACGAGGCCGACGATGATGGCGCTGGCGACCCCCTCCGATGCCAGCGCGATGCCCACGGCGATCGCGCCGGCCACCGTCGCGCCGACGATCGGGAAGAATGCCGCGAAGAACGTGATCACGCCCAGCGGCAGCGCTGCAGGGATGCCGAGCACGGCGAGGGCACCACCGATGAGCACACCGTCGGCCACCCCGGTGATGGCCACACCGCGCAGCCACCCCTGCACGCTGTCGAGAGACGCCCGGCCCGCGGCATCCACGGCGGCGCGGCGGACGGGCTCGATGCGCTGCAGGGTCCACGCCCACATCTCGGGCCCGTCCTTCAGCAGGAAGAACAGCGTGGCGAGCGCCAGGAAGGCACCGCCGACGACCTCGGCCGCGAGCCGCGCAGCGGTGGCGGGTTCGTCGAGCACCCCCGAGACGAGCTGGTCGCTGCGCTCGCCGATCCGGTCGAACAGCTCCTCGACCCTCGATTCGCTGAGATCGAGCGGTCCCGTCTGGAGCCACGACTCGAGGTCGGCGACGAGGGCGTCGAACTGATCGACGAAGTCGTTCGCCGCCGAGGCGATCGGTTGCGCCAGCAGCACACCGAGGCCGACGAGCAGCCCGATCGTCCCGAGCAGCGTGATCCAGGTCGCCACCAACCGCGGCAGCCGGCGGGAGAGCCGGTCCACCAACGGCGCGAGCAGCGCCGCCAGCACCAACGCGACGAACACGGGCACGACGACGATGCGCAGGATCACCACGATCCGCAGGAGCACGTATCCTGCCGCCGCCACCACGAGCAGTCGCCACGCCCACGAGGCGCCGTGGCGCAGGAACATCGGCACCTCGGCTCGCCCCGTCATGGCCCCGACGGTGCCCGGACGGCAAATCCACCAAACGACGGCGGCCCTCCGACCGAGCGTCTCGGCGGCGCCGCGCAGGGGTTTCACGCGGTTCGTCCGGGGTAGGTGCGACGGCATGGGACGCCCGATCCGGATCACCGTCACCCTGCCCGGCGCAGCGTCGCTGGGCGCCTACCAGGCCGGAGCGACGGCAGCGCTCGCGGTGGTGATCCGCGAACTCCGCCGGCGGGGCCACGACGTGCACGTCGACGCCGTCGGTGGATCGTCGGCCGGGTCGATCGTCGGGCTGCTGACGAGCCACTGCCTCCTGGTGGGACGTGACGCCGCCCGGTTCCTCCGGGAGGCCTGGGTCGACGAGGTCGACGCACGGCTGCTGCGCAGCGGTGGAACCGACAGGCCGCTGGCCTTCGACGACCTCCACGACCGTCTGGACGACTTCCTCCACGACACCGACGCCCATCCGTACGGCGTCGTCGAGCCGCTGGCGCAGAGCATCGACCTCCAGGTGGGCCTCACCAGCCTGCTGGGGTTGCGCGTGCCGGTCGAGGACCACCACGACGACCGCCACGGAACCATCCCGACGCTGACCTTCGCCGACTGGGCCACGTTCGAGCTCGAGCCGGACCACGACCCGTCCGTGCTCCTCCGGCCGAAAGGCTCGAGCCCGATCGATGCCGCCCTCACCTCTGCCGCTCACCCGGTGGCGTTCGTGCCGACCCGACTCGACCGCAACGGCGACCGCGCGGTGTACGACGAGCGCGGCATCGACGACCTTCCCGGCGATGCCCGCCTCTGGTACACCGACGGCGGCCTCGTCGAGTCGTCACCCGTGGGACGTGTCGTCACCGAGGCTCGGCGCCGATGGGGGCCCGACGACGGCACACGACTGCACCTGGTGGTCGATCCCCGGTCGTCCGGACCGTCGGGTCACGACATCTGGCGCGATCCCGACATGGAGAAGTCGTGGATGCAGGGCCTCCGGCGCGCCGTGTCGATCGTGCCGACCCAGGCACTGCACGACGACATCCGCCGGATCCAGTCGATCAATCGGCGACTCGGCGAACTCGACGCGCTGCTCAGCGATCTCCGCGAGGTCGTCGACGAGCACCGGTACGAGGAGGTGTGCCGGCGCATCACATCTGCCGCAGGCCTCGACGGAGCCGAACGCGTCCGGGTGGAGACCATCACACCGTTGCGCTACGTCGACGCCGTCGAGGATGCCGGAGTGAGCGACCTGCTGGCCGGCGACTTCATCGGTGCGTTCGGTGGCTTCCTCGATCGTGACATCCGACGCAGCGACTTCGCTCTCGGATGGGCCTGCACCCGCTCGTGGGTCGACGACGTGCTCGTCGGCGTCGGCGTCGACCCCGACGATGTCGACCACCTGCTCGCCGAACTCGACCACGACGGCACCGTGACCGAGGCCGACGCCCACGCCGAGGGTCGGGGCGACGGCGTCGACCAACTCGACCGGTCGGGGCGATGGCAGCTGGCGCTGCTGGCCGCCCAGTTCGCCAGAGTGGTCGTCAGCGAAGCGGTCCCGTGGGACGTCCGCCCCGTCCAACGCATCCGCGAACGCGTCCGGGGGTCCACGCAATGACACCGCGACATCCGTACGTCACCGTCGGCCGCACCGACGTCCTCGCCCACCGGGGGGCCAGCGCCGAACGCCCTCCCGGCAACACGATCCCGGCGTTCGCCCGAGCGCTGGAGCTCGGGGCCGATCACATCGAGACCGACGTCCAGGCGTCGGCGGACGGGCGCGTCGTGGTGTTCCACGACGATCGGCTCGACGGGACGACCACCGGCTCGGGACGGATCGACGAGCATCCGTGGTCACACCTGCGGTCGCTGCGGTACCGGGTGGACGGCGTGGCGATCGACGACGGCCTGGTGCTGCTCGACGACGTTCTCTCCCGCTTCGCCGACGCCGCGTTCAACATCGACGTGAAGACCGATGCGACGGTCGCCCCGGTCGTGGACGTCCTCCGGCGACACGACGCACGGGCACGCGTGTGCGTGGCGGCGTTCGGGTGGCGACGTCTGCGCCGGCTACGCCGGCTGCTGGGCGACGGCTGGTGCACGGCGTTCTCCCGCCCGGAGATCGCCGCCACGCGCGCGCTGTCCTGGCTGCGGCTGCCCGTGATCCGGTTCGGCGACGCCGTGCAGGTCCCCCGGGCGCGCCGCGACGTGACGGTGGTCGACCGCCGCTTCGTCGACGCCTGCCACCGGCGCGACGTGGTCGTGCACGTCTGGACCGTGAACACCCCGGCGGAGGTGACGCGGCTGCGGGCCCTGGGTGTCGACGCGGTGATCACCGACGATCCGGCGACGGTGCTGCCGGTGCTCGACGGACCCGGGTGACGGCGCGGTGACGGCGGGTGACGGCGGGTCAGCAGGTGATGTCGAAGGTGGCCGTGCCGTCGGGGAAGGTGGCGGAGCCGACCGCCGTGGTGCCGGTCACGTCGAGGTCGACGTCGGTGGTGGTGGCGCTGCCGAGTGCTGCGCTCTCGTTGCCTTCCAGGACGTTCAGGGAGAAGCGGCGGTCCTCGTCGATGGCCACGTCCACCTCCACGTAGCCCGGCCGGTCGGGGTCCTCGGTGACGCACGCCGTGAACTGGCCGCCGTTGTCGGACATGCCCCGCACCTGAAAGGTGGTGCCGCCGACCGTCACGGTCCCGAACGGCGGCGCACCGCCGGGCACCTCGGCATCGGTGATCTCGCCCTCCCGAGTGGCCGGCGAGTCGCTCTCGGGTGGCGGCTGGGTGTCGATCTCGTCGGTGTCGCAGGCCACCGACGACAACAGCAGGCCGCCGATCGCGACGGCACCCACCACCTCACCCACCATCCGGCGACGACGGGCATCGATCGGGCTGTGCATGCCAGGGGCCTTGCCGATCGTCATCGCCCGGAAACCTGCCGTGAGCTGCACCCCGGCTCCCCGCCCCGGCGCTGCGTCTGACACACTGTTCCAGACCGCGCGCAGGAGGATCCCCATGAGCAACGACACGACCGACTCGTCCCACACCGCAGACGGCATGCCGGTGACCGAGCCCGTCACCGACTGGGCGACCGACTACGACATCTTCGACCCGCAGTACGTGACCGATCCCTTCGGCATCTGGGACGAGCTGCGCCGGACGTGCCCCATGGCGCACACCGAGCGGTGGGGAGGCTCGTGGCTGCCGACCCGCTACGAGGACGTGTACGCCATCGCCCACGACATCGAGAAGTTCCCGTCGGGCAACGGCATCAGCGTGGTGCCCATGATCCCGATGGCGCCGGGCGACGGCTCACCGGCCCCTGCACCGGTGCTCGTTTCCGGTGTCCCGCCGATCAGTGCGGATCCGCCTCTGCACACCTGGACCCGCCGCCTGGTGCTGCCCACCATGAGCCCGGCGCGCGTCGCCGAGTACGAGGTGTTCACCCGCGACCTGTGCCGCCGGCTCGTCGACGACGTCCTCGCCCGCGGCGAGGGCGACGCAGCCGCCGAGTACGCCCAGCAGATCCCGGTGCGCGTGATCGGGCACATCCTCGGCGTGCCCGAGGACATGGCGGGCACGTTCACCGAGTGGGTGCGCGACGTGCTCGAGTTCGCCCACGATCCCGAGCGGCGGCGGCGTGGCATCGTCGGCATCATCGAGTACCTGCAGGGTGCGATCGACGAGCGCGAAGCCGAGCCGAGAGACGACTTCATCACCGAGTTGATGCACGCCGAGCACGACGGCGAGCCGATCACCCGCGATGTGGTGATGGGCATGTGTGCGCTGCTGCTGATCGCCGGCATCGACACCACCTGGTCGTCGATCGGATCCACGATGTGGCACCTGGCCACACACCCCGACGATCGTCGCCGCCTGGCGACCGAACCCGACCTCATGCCCACGGCGATCGAGGAGTTCCTCCGGGCGTACGCGCCGGTCACGATGGCCCGCCGGATCGTGGAGGACACCGAGTACAAGGGCTGCCCGATCAAGGCAGAAGAGCGCATCCTGATGAACTTCCCGGCCGCCAACCGGGATCCCGAGGTGTTCCCCGACGCCGACAAGGTGATCCTCGACCGCGCGCAGAACCGCCACCTCGCATTCGGCGCCGGAATCCACCGCTGTGCCGGGTCGAACCTGGCACGGATGGAGCTGCGGGTGGCCGTCGAGGAGTGGCTCTCCCGGATCCCCGAGTTCGAGGTGGTCGACCACGACCGCGTCACGTGGGCGGGTGGCCAGGTCCGCGGACCGCGTACCGTGCCGGTCGTCGTCCGCTGAGCTCGGTCCCCGGCATCCCGGGGCGCCCCGATCAGATCCGCTGGTACTGCCAGACGGCCACGGCACCGACGACCACGGCGATGCCCGCACTCCAGGCGATCGACTCGACGGCCGCCGTCCCGATCTCGCCGCCGATCGAGAGGCTGCGGGCGGCGTCGGCGGTGACCGAGACCGGATTGTTCTCGGCGAAACCCTGCAACCAACTCGGCATCGTGTCGACCGGGACGAACACGCTGCTGGCGAACACGAGGGGGAAGATCGCCACGAATCCGGCCGACTGGGCCGCCTCGGCACCCTTGGCCACGAAGGCGATGGCGGCGAACACCCAGCTCAGGGCATACCCGAAGGCGAGGATCAGCCCGATGGCCCCGGCTGCTTCGACCGGACCGTTCTGGAACGAGAACCCCACGACGTACCCCACGGCGATCATCAGCGCCAGGATCACCGTGTTGCGCACGAGGTCGGCGAATGTTCGTCCGGTGAGCACGGCCGACCGGGTCATCGGCATCGAACGGAACCTGTCCATCACCCCGCGCTGCAGGTCCTCGGCGAGCCCGACCGCGGTCTGGCTGGCTCGGAACGCGACCGATTGGACGAGGATGCCCGGCAACAGGTAGTCGACGTACTCGAC
>Ga0102928_1000846_pt1 | contig 19692 bp, 20 predicted proteins | sample SalPonR1_B_D1_MG_FD_78504 | JGI IMG/M metagenome (GOLD analysis project Ga0102928, IMG submission 78504) | Salt pond soil microbial communities from South San Francisco under conditions of wetland restoration - Salt Pond MetaG R1_B_D1_MG | ecosystem: Environmental > Aquatic > Marine > Intertidal...
GATGAGCAGCCCCACTTCAAAGGTGGGGGACTTTTTTTAGAACTGAAATCGAACTTAGAATCATGTCAACCATCAAAGAAGACTTTACCAAATACATCGATACCCTCCAGGACGAAATTTGTTCTGCACTGGAAGAGTTGGATGGTGTAGCAAATTTCCGGGAAGACAAATGGAATCGAAAAGGAGGCGGGGGAGGCCGAACCCGTGTGATTGAAAAAGGAGATGTTTTTGAAAAAGGTGGAGTAAATATTTCTACGGTTTACGGTGAACTTCCGGAAGCCATCAAAAAACATTTTAATGTAGAGAGTGGCTGGTTTTGGGCTGGGGGAATTTCTCTGGTTATTCACCCCAAAAATCCGATGGTACCAACTGTACACGCCAATTTTCGATATTTTGAACTTTACGAAGACGAAGATATGGATAAACCGGTGGATGGATGGTTTGGCGGCGGGGCAGATCTGACACCTTACTATCTGTTTGAGGAAGATGCAGTCCATTTTCACAGTGAACTTAAAAAAGCGTGTGACAGGCACGGTGAGGATCTCTATTCAAAGTTTAAAAAACAGTGTGATGAATATTTCTATAACTCACATCGGGGTGAAGCTCGAGGTGTAGGTGGGTTGTTCTTTGACTATCTTCGAGAGAATGAAGAGCGATCCCTGGAAGATTGGCACTCATTTACGGAAGATGTTGGTTCAGCTTTTCTGGATTCTTATCTGCCGATATTAAAAGACAGAATTCAGGAACCATACAATCGTGCACAACGATATTGGCAGGAGATTCGTAGAGGCAGGTATGTTGAATTTAACTTAATTCATGACCGTGGTACTCTGTTTGGTTTAAAGACAGAAGGAAGAATTGAATCGATATTGATGAGTTTACCGCCTCAGGTACGATGGGATTACAATCATTCACCAAAGCCGGGCTCAAAAGAGGCTGAACTGTTGGATGTGCTAGAGAACCCCAAAGAGTGGGTGTAAAAAATTGTCTTCCCTTCACTGGGAATTACTTTCAAAAGTGAGGCGAGTGCAATAAGTAATCTCCCCTCGAGGGGAGTACTATCTGAAGCTTTAGCGAAAGAGAGGGAGGGGTGTAAAGTTTTACCAAGCAAAGTGAATCTTGTGGTTGCTATATTTTGGTTTATTTCAAAGTTCCGTAAACATCCCCCTTAGTCAACCACTGAACGTGTTTGACTATTTCCCCTTTCGAAGGGAGACCTTCAATAAAATAAAAGCCCTCCATCTCTGAAGGGCTTTTGATAATTCTAAAAACTGTCAGAATTAATTCTGCTGTGTTCCATAAAAGCGTTCTCTCACAATTTTGCCATCTTCCCAGTCTTGGGTGGCTACTTGTTCGAGTTTCATTCGGTTTCCGCCTTTAAAGGTAACGTCCATCCAGCTTTCCACTGATGTTTGGCCGGTCTCTTCATTAGCAGCGATTCCGACGACATCCATTCCGTTGAATGATTCAACGCTGTCAAAGAACTCATTTTCACGTTTTCTGTTCGCGTCTTTTCCTTCAACGGCGGTTCCGTCTTCAAGAATCATCGTCACATCATCTGCGTAATATTTCTCAAATGCGTCTAATGCGGTTCCGTTCTGTACGTGTTGATATACGTCTTCGATTTTTTCTTTTACACTCATAGTTGTTGTTTAGTTTAATATGAAATTGTTTACTCCTTAACAACATCTAAGAGTCATCAATCGTTTGGAAAATTTTTAATTTTTAAGGGAAAATTGAGTTTATTTGAAATATTGGATTGGATGGTTTTATTGCAGGGTTAACTAATAATTTAGTATTGAGTTAATGATTATTCAGAAATCAATTCTTGTTTTTTTACTCGTCTGCTTTGTTTCACCGTCAATAACTGCGCAAAGTGTCAACCTGGAAGTTGAGTATCTTTTCAATTTAACTGAGGGAATCGAATTTGGACAGCCGGGTTATGTCATACAACCTCATCGAATAACTACTGATTCCGAAGGCAATATTTTTGTGTCTGACAGGCGGCAAACGATGATTTTTAAATACCACCCGGATGGAAGTTTTGCCAAACAGATAGGAGGAAGTGGTAGAGGCCCCGGCGAGTTTAACGAGATAACGGCATTGACGGTGGATAACGAAGACCGGCTCTTGGTGTTAGACAGGATGCAGTTTAAGGTATCGAGGTTTGACCTTGTTACCGGTAGTGTGGAGGAACATCTTTTCGAAGATCTAAGGCAGTTTAATATGATGACACTACAGTCACTGCCGGAAGATCGCTTTGCGGGCATTTATGTGGAATCACCGTTTCCGGGAGGAGAAGAAATGAAAGACGATGGGGCGATACGAGTTTATGATTTCGGGAAAGGTGTAAAATCAGCCTCTTTCTTTGATTATTTTTCTCATCAATTCGATAAAAGTGTGTCTATTGAAGAACACATGGGCATGGGAATTGGCCATCGGCTTGAGATATTGAATGACGATCATGTTGTTGCCGGCCACCGGGTCTATTACGGTTTTCATAATGTTATCAATTTACATTCCCGGGAGGTGTCAAAATTTGAAAATGCGGAGATTCAGCCTCCTTATTATATCGATATCGGGATAGAAGAAAGACCTGAATCGTCGGACGATAGGTTTGCCGGGGCTGCTGCTGCATTCGGGCAACTTGGTTCTTTTTACTATCAGATACTGTATATGTCAATGACAATGTCTGGCATTAATGGCCAGCTCTTTCATGTTTACAGGAAAAATGAAGAGTTGGGATTCAGGTCAGAGGATTATCTTGAGGTTTTTGATGCCGATGGCACCCTGATTTTTCACGGTGAAATTTCTGATTATCTGCCCCAGGATGAAGATGTTTCTACCCGCATTTATGCACACCTGGACAGCCAACTAAGGCTTTTTGTTATTGATTATTTTCAATTAGCTGATCCGGAAATAAGGGTGTACCGGATTCATATGGAAGGACAGTAGTGCCTTACTCAAGTATTAATTTTTCCGTTTGAAAAACTCCTCAACTCGTTTCATATGCTCCTCACTCTCCCAAAAACGGCTAAACGGTTCCAGCTCGTCTGTAATATTTCGGTGCTGATTCTTTTTTAGATACTCTATAAACGCACGGTCGTTAAGGGTAAGCTTTTTATTTAAAGCGGTTAGTTTTTCATCATATTCATCATCACCAAAAACATCCTGGATCAGTCCGGATTGAAGAGCTTCTTTTGAATCAATCACTTTTTGAGAGGCGAGCCAATAATCTGCTACATTTTTGCCTACAACTTCACTTAAACGGGTTAATCCGCCCCATCCGGGTGGCAGATAAAACATCCCCTGAGTGAACCCAAAGCGGGCAGACTCTTTGGCAATGCGAAAATCAAAACTGAGCATAGTTTCCCATCCACCGCCGTATGCGTGACCGTTTACGGCTGCAAGGGTCCAGCAGTTCAGTCGTTCTATTCTCTCCAGAATTGTGAGCATACGGGAAGACATCTTTCTGGCGCCTTCAGCATCATCTATGCTGTGAAATTCTTTTAAATCGCCACCGGAAATAAATCGGTTACTTTCACCGGTTAAAATGAAAAGACGTAGCTCATCGTCTTGTTCAACATCATCAAGGATGGATTCAAGCCGGTCCATGACTTTAAAGTTGATGGCGTTCATCGCCTTGGGACGATCTATCTTAGCAGTGGCTGTAAACTTTTCCTTAACAAATGTTACGGGCATTTTCAGGAGTTCTTAAGTTTTTCTTCTGAAGAGAGAGGTGGTTTAACAGAACCCGCCAGCCAGTTAATGTAGTCCTGATTTCCTTCCTGTTCGGAAATTTTCAATGATATAACACAGGGCACTTCATATGAGTGAATCTCCTTAACTCTTTGGGTCAGTAACTGTACGTTGCTATAGCTTGTTTTTACAATGAGTACACATTCACTTTCTGTAACAACTTTATCTTTCCACCTGTAAACGGAGCTCATGTTGTCAATAATATTGGCACAGGCAACAAGTTTTTCTTCAACAAGCGTCCGGGCAATACGTTCGGCTTCAGTGCGATCTTTGGTGGTGATGTAAATAAAACGAAGGTTTTTAAACATGATGAAAATAATCTTAATCTGTGTTTTACTTAAGCTACAAAAATGGGCAAAACTGTACCCGAATGAACAATAAATAAAGTACTTCGAAATTGTTGAATTCAGAAGAAAAAAACGTTAACTTTTTAGGCTCTGATTCAAAATCATATTTAATCGGAAAGTTAGTTGCGAGAGTGGCGGAATTGGTAGACGCGCTAGATTTAGGATCTAGTACTTTAACCAGTGTGGGGGTTCGAGTCCCCCCTCTCGTACTTCCAATCTTACATATTATCTGAAAATTAAATCATACAACACGTGGACATTTCTGTTCAGGATATTACATCCGTAGATAAAGAGATTATCGTAAAAGCAACAAGGGACGATCTCTCTTCTAAATTTGACAAAGCTTATAAAAAATACCAAAAACAGATCCAGATGCCCGGATTTCGACCCGGTCACGTTCCTCTCGGTCTTGTGAAAAAAAGATTTGGTAAAGAAATTGAGATGGAGGAGATAAACTCATACGTACAGGAAGTGTATGAGAAAGAGATTGTTCCGGAACATGAGCCGGTCGGTGAGACCAAGATGCTCGATATGAACTGGGAAAATGATGAGCTTGAAGTAAAATTCCAGGTTGGTAAAAAACCTGAATTTGAGTTAACCGAACTCGAGAAGGTTGAAGTGGACAAGATGGTTCACGATGTAACCGACGAAGAAGTTGAAGAGGAGATCGAAAGAACGCTCGAACGTCAAGGCAACTGGAAAGAGACAGACGAAGAAATTACTGAAGAGTGCCAGGTAACTGTTGACGCCATTTCATTGGATGAAGATGGCAATCCTATTGAAGGTGAAAAAGATGAAGATCAAAAACTTGATCTGAGACAGGAAGGCGCAAAGGATTTTCGCGAAAAATTGGTTGGCAAGAAAAAGGGCGACGTCGCTAAAATGGAAATTGGCGAAGACGATGAAGTCGACCGTTTTGAGATCCATGTCAAAAAAGTTGAAATGATGGATAAGGCTGAACTCACTGATGAGTTTGTGAAAGAGCAGTCTAACGGTGAAGCGAAAAATGTGGATGAGTTTAAGAGCTTTATCAAAAGTAAAATGCAGGAGTACTACGATCAGTCTGCAGATGATATGTTCAAACAGGACGCGATTGACGCATTAACCGAGAAGCATGACATTGAAGTGCCTGAAGTGATGCAGGATCAAATTCTGGATTCATATGTTGAGTATGCGAAGCAACAATCCGGAGGGCAGCTGCCAGAAGATTTTGACTTTAACGAATACAAGGAAAATATGCGGGAACAGGCCGTTCGTGAAGGTAAATGGGCATTTATCAGTGAGAAGCTTCAGGAAAAATTCGATGATATCGAAATAAAACCAGAAGATATCGATGAATTTATCGGTATGGAAGCCGCGAAGCATGGAATGTCAGCTGACCAGTTGAAAGGATATTATGCTCAAAACCCGAATCAGCTCGAAAGTCTGCGTACCAGCATCCGGGAAAACAAAGTTTTTGATAAATTAAATGATGTCGTTAAAATAAACGAACTCTCTAAAGACGATTTTCGTAAAAAGAGAGAAGAGAAACAGGAAAAAGACGACAAATAAATACACGGCTAAGTTATGAGCACCAAACAACCCCTTTTTGAATTTCCCGATATGAGTAACTCAACTCCGGTACAGAATAATTTAATTCCCATGGTTGTGGAAACAACCAACCGCGGTGAGCGTGCTTATGATATCTATTCTCGTCTGTTAAAAGACAGAATCGTTATTCTTGGAACGCCCATTAATGATTCAGTAGCAAGTACCATTGTTGCGCAGCTTCTGTTTTTGGAATCTCAGGATCCGGAAAAAGATATCAATCTTTATATTAACAGTCCCGGTGGTGTTGTTTCAGCAGGGATGGCAATTTATGATACCATGCAGTACATCAAGTGCGATGTTGCTACAACTTGTGTGGGAATGGCCGCCTCTATGGGTGCTGTCTTATTAACAGCCGGAGCAAAGGGAAAAAGAAATGTACTTCCCCATTCAAGAGTTATGATTCACCAGCCACTAGGCGGTGTGCAGGGACAAGCCAGTGATATTGAAATTGAAGCTCAGGAAATTCTTCGCTTGAAGAAAGAACTTAGCGGAATTATAGCCCACCATTCCGGTCAATCAGTTGAGCAGGTTATTAAAGATTCAGATCGTAATAAGTGGATGACCTCAGATGAGGCGAAAGATTACGGTCTTATAGATCGTGTAATGAAAAGAGAAGAGAAGAAGTAGTTAAGATTTTAATTAAACGTTGCGGCAGCCATGAGTAAGAAGAATAAAGATCAAGTTACCTGTTCATTCTGTGGAAGAACGAACAATGAGGTGAACTCGATGGTTGCAGGACCTGATGTTTACATCTGCAATCACTGTGTTGAGGATGCTTCCAGTATTATAGAAAGTGATCTCGCAGCTCTGAATAAGAGAAGAGAGAAGAAGTATAAGCCGATGCTCAAGCCGTTGGAGATTAAAGCGAAGCTTGACGACTATGTGATTGGCCAGGATGATGCAAAGAAAGCATTATCTGTTGCTGTTTATAACCACTATAAACGTATTTCAGCCGGCGCAGATGCAAATTATGATGATACCCGTATTGAAAAAAGCAATATTTGTCTGTTAGGCCCTACGGGATCAGGAAAAACACTTCTGGCCAGAACATTAGCTGATGTTATAGATGTGCCTTTTACCATCGCTGATGCTACCGTTCTTACTGAGGCCGGTTATGTAGGTGAAGATGTTGAAAGCATACTAAGTAACTTGCTACAGGCGGCAGACTATGATGTAGACCGTGCAAGACGTGGAATAGTTTACATTGATGAAATTGATAAGGTTTCCAGGAAAAGTGATAACCCTTCCATCACGAGAGATGTTTCTGGTGAGGGTGTGCAACAGGCTCTTCTTAAAATTTTAGAAGGAACCACTGCGAATATTCCGCCAAAAGGAGGCCGAAAGCATCCGGAACAGAGTTTTATTCAGTTGGATACATCTGATATTCTGTTTGTTTGCGGTGGAGCATTCAGTGGCCTGGAGGAGATTATTTCCAGAAGATTATCTGTTAGCTCAATGGGTTTTCATTCAGAAGATCAGGTTATAATTGATAAGGAAGATCCGAAAATATTTACCAAAATTGAGCCGGAAGATCTTCAGAAGTTTGGCCTTATCCCGGAATTGATTGGACGACTTCCCATTATTTGTGGTTTAGAACACCTATCAGACGATGCAATGATCGAAATTCTGCTCAAACCTAAAAATGCCATTACAAAACAGTATAAAAAACTGTTCGATATGGAAGATGTTGAATTGGTTTTTGAGGATGACGCACTTCAGGCAATCGTGGAGCGTGCAAGAGATCGTAAAACCGGCGCACGTGGTCTCAGGTCCATTTTAGAAGACGCTATGCTGGATGTAATGTTCACCTTACCTTCAATGAAAAACGTGAAAAGGTGTATTGTTACAAGAGAGACCATTGAAAAGAAAGCTCCACCGGTGTACGAAAAGCAGAAAGCCTCTGCGTAAGTTGTATTGCTAATTACTCTGTGGTTGGTTTGGGAGTGTTCTTTTTTAGATATTAAGGCCTGTCACTTAAAACCCTGCACTCAGCATTTTAATGCGAAAATTGCTTCCCTTAAACCGACTCAAGCTTATCCTGGTTGTACTGCTGATTATTTTGGCAGGAGTTTCCTTTTTTTATAATCAGTTTCTGCTCAATAAAATTATGGAGCAGGAGAGAACCAGTATTGAGTTGTGGGCCAAAGCCTTTGAATTTTACAATCTCCCATCTCATGATCGAGCCAGTACAGATCTATTTACAGTAGCTGACGAGCTTGAGAGATATCAAAGTATACCGGATAGCCTGTCTCGAATGATATTGGAAGCTGAAGCAAACGAGTCGAATGCAGGATTTGTGTTTTCACAAATCATACGTCCTGATCTGTTTAATATTCCTGTTATTGTTGTAGATGAGCCGAATTTTATTGTCTATGCAAGAAATTTGGATAACCCTGATATTTCAGTTACTGAGTTTATTGATAAATATTCAGTGAGTACCCCTCCAATTCCCATCTCATTTGGAGAGGAACCAAAAATCAGACGAAGATATGTTTACTACGGTGAGAGTCCAACCATACAGTACCTTCGATACTTCCCCTATGTCCAATTTGGTATATTAGCTTTATTGATGGGAATGGGGTTCACAACGTATCGAAGCATTACACGGTCTGAGCAGTCAAACCTATGGGTAGGTATGGCCAAGGAAGCCGCTCATCAGCTTGGAACACCATTGTCGAGCATGTATGGATGGCTACAGCTTCTCAAGGATCGCCATCAGGATGATGAACAGACTCTGTCCATAGCATATGAAGTGGAAAAAGATGTGAGCCGTTTGAAGGGGATTGCAGAGCGGTTTAACAAAATTGGTTCACACCCTGAGTTAAAGCGCGTAAGTATAGATCCTATTATTGATGAAGTACTTGCTTATATGGAAAAGCGTCTGCCTCAGCTAGGGAAAAATATAGAAGTAAAAAAATCAATAGAGACCAATGCTAAAGCGAATCTCAACCCTGAGATATTTCAGTGGGCGATTGAGAATCTGATTAAGAATGCAATGGACGCTATTAAATCAAGCTCAGAAAACGCATACGTATCAATAGTAGTTACACAGGATGGGCCTCAACTCTACATCGATATAGAAGATTCGGGTACGGGAATAGATAAAAAGAATTTGAGTGATGTTTTTAAACCCGGCTTTAGTACCAAAAAGAGAGGCTGGGGCTTGGGTTTAAGCTTGACAAAACGAATTATAGAGGATTACCACAACGGGAAAGTGTTTGTTCTCAACTCGGAAATCAATAAGGGTACAACAATCAGGATTGTGATTCCTGTTTCTGAAAATCAGTCTTGAGTGTAACCTTTTTTAGTAGCGTAATCCATCAATTGGGCTTTGAGCAAATTTCTTCCCCTGTGAAGTCTGGATCGTATGGTTCCAATCGGGACGTCAAGCATGTTTGCAATCTCTTCGTAGGTGAAATCTTCTACATCACACAGTAGAACAACGGTCCTGAAATCCTCTGGTATCTCATCCAAAGCATTGGAAATATCATCATCAATAAGCTCGCGAAACATTTTGTCTTCCATATCGGAAGTTTCTGTTCGCTCAGCTCTTATAGACTCATAAAATGAAGCAACCTCATCGTAATCAACTTCCTGCGGTTTTTTGGATTTTTTCCGGTAGTTGTTGATGTAAGAATTTTTTAAAATCCGGAATAACCAGGCTTTAGCATTTGTACCCTTCTCATAGCTGTCGAAAAAACGGTAAGCTTTTACAATAGTATCCTGGACAAGATCTTCAGCATCGTTGGGATCTGAGGTGAGCCGTAATCCAAAATTGTACAAGGCATCAAGATGGGGAATAATTTCCTCATTGAAATCGTCTTGTTTTCTTAATTCTTGCTTTGTTAGTGAAGACATCCCTTCCTCGACAGAATGAGTCTGAAATTAGTTGAAAATTGTATTTCTACCCGAGTGATCCAAACCCCAGATATTAATATAACTCTTTTAAAATAGATTCTCTCAAGGATTCATTCCAATTGAAAGAATTGATCGACCGAGTAAATTAATCTTAAGACCCGTGGGTATATTCTATTGGTCATAAATTAATTACAACGATTAAGTCATAGATCGCATGAGTCCATGCAGCCATCCCAAAACCTCTTATAACATAAATAAGATTTAACGCTAAGCCAAACAAAAACCGAAATAAAAAGGAGCTTAACAGCCATAAATCGGCAAAATCGCCTACATAGTGAACTCCGCTAAATATTAGTGCAGCAACAACTATTGCAACTCCTGATGCGTAACTTTTATTCTTGAATATTTTTTGAAATACGAAAATTAAAAAACTAACAAGTATAACTCTGAAAAATAGCTCTTCGTAAAGTCCAGCCCCGAGTGATAAAGCTATCAGTTGTAGTTTATTGAAATCATCGGTAAGGCCGTTTGCGGATTGCAGTAAAATGAAATCCACAACATTAGATACGATCAGGGCTACAAGTATTGCGTATAAAGTGGCCTCTCCAATCATCAAAAGCAGGTAATTCTTTCGTACCGATTTGAGCTCAGTCCTTTTTTTATAGACAATGATACCACCGATAAACGCTGCCACGATCAGAGTTGTGGAAATGGCATTTAATCCGAAATATGTAAAAAAAGATTTGAACCAAACATCCACAGATATTCTGGCAATGTTTCCCTGAGGCTGGGAAATCAGAATTAATATCTCATAAAGCAGCAACAAAGGGATCGAAATTAAATAGCTGTACAGAAGCCCGTTGGTCTGTCTTAAGTAATTTTTCATAAATGCAGAGAGATAGAAAAGACTTACTGATCCAAATAAATTGTAACTCTAGCCTGTTCAATAGAGCTAAAATTTAACATTTCGTAGGCTGCTGCTGAAAGTTTTAAACCGTCACCGGAGTGGCGATCATTTATCTTCACAAAAATGCCGTGATTTGTTGAAGGATTTTCGATGTATACAACCCTGCCCAACGCTATGTTAGGATGCGCAGCTGTCAATTGATTAGGATTATATAGCTCGCCGCTTGTTGTTGGATTGGCTACATCGTTATTCGAATATCTAAATACGGAAACACTACCTAAATTTTCGAGATCGGTTTCGGTTCGATATGGGTTTTGGAATGATCTTGTTGGAGGGAGTAGTACTGTTACACGCTGTCCGGGACCAATCTGGCTCATGCTAACCGTTGGATTCAATACTGAGAGCTCACCTTCACTCATTTTGAATTTTTCTAGCAGCGTTTCGCCTGTTTCACCGGATTGAACACGATACTGTACAAATTTTCCCTGCGGTGTCGATTCAGTATCACCTTCAGTTACGGAAGGCGCAGAAGACCGGTCGGATGGAACCGTGAGTCGCTGGCCAACCCGTAGCATATCACTTTCAAGGTTATTCAACTGTTTAAGTTCGTCTACAGTTAAACCGTGTTGATTGGCAATTCTGTAAAGAGAATCACCGCTGCGAACAGTGTAATAGGTATTGAGTGAGGATTCGTCCCCTTGACGGACAATAGATTCACGCTCTTCATCTAAAGATTCAGATTCGGTTATTTCTTCAGGTTCTACTGTCTGGTCATCATCAGGTAAATATATTGTAAGTTCTCTTCCAAGGGTGAGATTTGTTGTCTGGAGATCGTTCCACTGCTGGATTTCAGCAATGGTTACATCGTATTGTCTTGATATTGAGAAAAGAGTTTCTTCAGCTTTTACAGTATGAGTAATCTGATTTTCAGCTTTAGGAGGGGCAATTTTGAGCACCTGACCAACCGAAAGATTATCGCTGTCCAAGTCGTTCCAGCGTCGTAAATCACCAACTGCCAGATCGTATTGACGAGCTACGCTAAAAAGTGTTTCTCCGGCTTGAACGGTATGCGTTGTAGCCGGCTGTTGAGCGTGTGCATCATCAGGCAGAAGAAGAAAAGAAAAAATAAAAATCGTAAGGAGTACAAAAAACGTTGATTGAAGTCTAACTGTCATAGTCCGTTTCGATCTTAAGGGTTTCAAAAGCTTCCGATAGCTCAGATTTTGTTCTGTTATTATTTTTTTCTTCAGCTAACTGAATGCCTTTTGTAAATAACTCGCCTGCTTTCTGAACATTGCCTGTTTGCTGATACAGTTTACCTAAATGATAATAAACGCCCAAGTAGTCAGGTTCTTGTTTTAAAATCGATTCAAATAGCAGAATCGCTTTTGATACCTGCTCTCTCTTCAAGAGTTCCAGCGCCAGTGCAAACTTTGAAAATGAATCATCAGGATTCTTCTTAATGTTTAAAGCCAGCTTTTTGATTTTTTGCTGATCGGAACTCATGAATTTATTTTTTTGAAACGGGATTGAATTTCTTCCATTGAATCACCGCCAAATTTCTCAAGTATAGCGTTGGCGAGAACCGGTGCTATTACACTTTCCGCTACAACAACAGCACGTGGCAATGCGCAGACGTCTGAGCGTTCGTACCGTGTTTCCTGTTCCTCTTTTGTATCTAAATCAGCTGTTTTCAGGGGTTTGATCATAGTTGGAATCGGCTTCATCACACCTCTTAAAATGATGGGCATTCCGGTAGTCATTCCGCCTTCTATACCGCCGGCCCGGTTTGTTCGTCTGGAGAAGTGATCCTCGTAGATAATTTCGTCATGCACTTCATGACCTCTGCTTCTGCCTGCTTCAAACCCCAGGCCGATTTCAACTCCCTTCATTGCCTGAGTACTCACAATGGCTTGAGCTAGCTGTCCATCAATTTTTCTGTCCCAATGAACATAACTACCCAATCCCGCAGGTAGACCGGTAACTATAATTTCGTAAATTCCGCCAAGAGAGGTGCCCTCTTTTCTACGGTGTTTGATCTCTTCCCGCATGTCACCGCTCAGTTTATCATCCAGGCAGCGTACATCTGATTTGTCAGCTGCTTGATAAATATTTTCGGCACCCTGAGAAATGAGTGGGTCTGCAATAGATCGAATATCATCCCAGCCTTTATATCCGATTGATCCAATTTGAATGACATGACCGCCAATTTCAATACCAAGTTCTTTTAAAAATGCACGGGCTACGGAGCAACAGGCCACACGCATAGCTGTTTCGCGGGCGCTGGACCGTTCAATAACCGGACGGATATCATCAAATCTATATTTTTGTACTCCAACTAAATCAGCATGTCCCGGGCGGGGTAGAGTAATTCTTTCAACATCTCCGCGAATTCCGTCTTTAGCCATAACTTTTGGCCAGTTACTGTCATCCTTCTCAAACGCCCGATTAACCATTGAAAGAGCGATGGGTGCTCCGGTAGTTTTTCCAAAACGAACACCGGATTGAATAATGGCTTTATCTTTTTCAAAAGCCATTCTCCCGCCTCTGCCATATCCTTTCTGGCGGCGAACAAGATGTTGTTCTATAAATTCTTCGCTGAGTTGAAGACCGGCGGGTGCGCCTTCTAAAATTCCAGTTAATCCGGGCCCGTGAGATTCACCGGCTGTAAAGTATCGAAACATCTATTATTGGGGTTTATCAATTAAAATCAGTTGCCTGAAGATACAATTTTTTTAGTACTAAGTGCTCACCGGTACAACTAACAATCGTTGTTTTTGTTCTTCATCATGATGTAATCATACAGTAAACATGGTATGAAATAACAGCACATTTGGAGTAAAAGTTTTGTAATATTAATGCCTTTAAACTTATCATGCGAAGCCGGCTATAATTCTGCCGGTTAATGTTAGTTAAGAGTATAAATGCACTATCTCAATGAACTGGGAAAATATAGTTCACTACTTTATCAAGCACTAAGGTCTTCTACTGAGTTTAGCACTTATCGTAAGAATCTATTTCAGGAGCTTGTAAAAGTCGGTTACGATTCCGTTCCCATTATAATGCTTACGGGGATATTCACAGGATCGGTGATGACACTGCAGTCTGCCTATCAGCTGCAGTCTGCGTTTATACCCCTTTCAACGATTGGAGCAATTGTATCAGAATCAATTCTAATCGAATTGGCTGCAGTCATTTCCAGTCTGGTGTTGGCAGGTAAAGTAGGTGCCAGGGTAGCTACTGAACTTGGAACGATGCGAGTGAGTGAACAAATTGATGCTTTGGAATCGATGGGATTTAATTCGGTTTCTTTTTTAGTGGTACCTCGAGTTCTGGCCGGTATCTTAATGTTCCCTGTTCTTTATATAGTGGCAAGTGTTTGTGGTATAACCGGTGGTGTGGCTGCCGGATTTTTCTCAGGTCAGGTTCCTCCTGCCGACTTTTTGCAGGGTGCAAGAATGTATTTTTACCCGTGGAACGTGGTTTTCGGGTTTACCAAAATGATTGTTTTTGGGTTTATTATTACTTCTGTTGCTTGTTATAAAGGATATTTTGCGCGTGGTGGAGCAGAAGGCGTTGGTAAGAGTACAACAGACGCCACAGTTTTAGGGTGTATTCTTGTTCTGCTGGCAGATTTCATATTAGCGGCACTGTTATTATGATCGAAATTCAACAACTTAAAAAGTCTTTTGGCGATCTACTTGTATGGCAAGATGTCTCATTCAAGATTCATGACGGTGAGACTGTTGCCATAATTGGCCGGTCGGGTTGCGGGAAGTCCGTGCTCTTAAAGCATATCAATGCTCTGTTAGAACCGGATTCAGGTGAAGTTCTTATTGACGGGAAAAATATTTTTGACCTGGACTATGTGGATAAGCGAATAATGCGACAGAAATTTGGCGTATTGTTCCAGGGGTCGGCACTTTTCGACTCCATTAATACGTTCGAAAATGTAGCTTTTCCACTTCGATATTTTACGGATCAATCCGAAGAGGAAATCCGAGATAACGTTATGCAATCTTTGGAATACGTAAATCTCGAAAGTGCAGCTGACAAGGAGACCTCGGAATTATCCGGCGGTATGAGAAAAAGGGTAGGTATTGCCCGTGCCATTGTTCTAAAGCCGGAATATATTATGTATGATGAGCCAACTTCGGGATTGGACCCGAAAACGGCCGATGAAATTAATGAGTTGATTAACAGTATGTCAGATACCTTGGATATCACTTCAATAGTGGTAACACATGATATGCATAGCGTACTGGATGTAGCTGACAGTGTTGCTTTTTTGGACCAAGGAAAGTTAAGTTGGTCGGGCTCTGTTCAAGATATGAAAACCAGTGATCACAGCGAATTGAGGAGCTTTATAAAAGCGAGTGAGTACCAAATTTAAGTTATGAATAAAAGGAATGAAGAATGAAGAATGAAGTAAAAATTGGACTCACGGTCTTGTTGGCGATCATTGTGGCGATCGTGGGTTTTCGGTTTATGAGAGATGTTCCCATTTTCAGGCAAACTCTTGAAGTTTCGGCTGTTTTTGAGAGAGGCGACGGTATCAACAGGGGGAGTTTGGTGAATTTAAAAGGGGTTAAAGTCGGGTCGGTTAGCAGGGTTCGTTTAACGCCCGAAAATCGTGTTAGGGTAACCATGCAACTGAATGAAGATTTGCAAATACCTGAAAATTCAGTGGCTCATCTTACGTCACTCGGTATTGTAGAGGGTAAATCGATTGTGATCCAGTTAGGGGATTCAGAAAATAATGTTGAATATGGAGGTGAAATTGATGGGGAATACATAGAAGGTGTGACCGAAGTATTGGGCAGCAAGGGAGAACAGCTTGCCGGTGACGTCTCCGAGTCGCTATCAGAGTTCAATCAGTTTTTACGTCAGCTTAATGCTACATTGGATGATGAGACCAGAACCTCTGTAGATCAAACTCTGAAAAATGCTGATGAAACAATGAAAATTCTCTCTGAAACATTGAATAACAATCAGAGGGATATTGACAACGCCATAAAATCTGCTTCTAGAACTATGATGCAGCTCGATACACTTACAACCGAAAATCGTCCGCGGGTTGACAGTTTATTGGCATCACTGGAAGAGAATGTAAGTGAATTGCACAAAGTGCGTACCGAGCTCGAAGAAGCAACTGCCAATCTGAACCAAATACTGGATAAGGTAAATCGTGGTGAGGGCACAATGGGTAAACTTGTAAACGATCCGTCTTTGTATGAAAACCTGGACCAGTTGACGAAAGAGATGAATGATTTGATAAAGGGAATTAATGACGATCCCGGCCGTTATTTAAAACATATGAGTATCATCGAAGTATTTTAAAGCTGTTTAAATTGATATTACAATCTGAGCATTGAATTGCGGTTCGTAATGTGTTGTCGTATATTTTCAGGCTCAAAAAAAATATTTTTTCACATAAATTTAAATTGAAGATTCAGAGGTTTTTCGCATGGGTGTAATGGAAAAAATGAGGAACAGTACAGCGTCTATTTTATGGATACTGATTTTCTCGTTTGGGATATTGTGGGTTTTGGCAGATACGCAGGTATTTGATGCAATGGCCGTAGGCCCCAGAAACTTAGGAACGGTAAATGGTGATGCGATCTCACTTGATGAATACAATCAGCGTGTGAGTTTTTACACGGATCAATTCAGTCAGCAATCCGGCCGGCCAATGTCACCCGAAATGAGAGCGATGTATGAAAATCAGGCATGGGAAGACCTTGTTGCTGCACGTCTCATCGAACAGAAAATTTCTGAACTGGGAATCACTGTTACAGACAGTGAACTTATGGATATGGTTACCGGCGAGAATCCCGCTCCGTTTATCCGTCAACAGTTTCAGCAGGAAGATGGTACAATAGACCGTATCGCACTGAGAGCTGCGATTGAAGCGCCTGAGAACAGCGAAATCTGGATTATGATTGAGCAACAGTTGCGAGAAAACAGACGCCAGGAAAAGCTTAATAACTTTATCTCTTCAGGTATGCAGGTTAGCTCACTGGATATCCGCAATGAATATATTCGTGCAAATTCATTTGCAGATATTGAATTTGTGAGATTTCCCTACAGCGAAGTATCGAATGATGAAATTAACATTACTGAAGATGAGCTGAGAAATTTCTACAATAATAACTCTTCACGTTTTCAAAGAAGTGAAACCTACAGTTTCCAGTTTGTAAGCTGGGATAAAACGCCGACCTCTCAAGATACTACGAATACGATACAAGAAGTTGAAGACTTGATACCTGCTTTTGAAGATGCGATGAATGACTCACTTTTTGTCTTGCGGTATCAATCGGCAGTACCATACAGAGGAAATTTTGTAGCCACTGAAGATATTCGTGAAGACTATAGTCCTGTTATCGATCTGGAAGTTGGAGAAGTATCAGATGTGGTTATGATAAATGGTGATCCGTACGTATTCAAAAAAATAGATCAGCGTGAAAATGAGATAAAATTTGCCGTGCTTTCTTACAAGGTTCAAGCTGACCCAATTGCCACAATTGACAGATTGGCTGAACAGGCAGAAGAGTTTCAATTTTATGCTTCTTCAGAGGGATTTGAGGAAGAAGCTGAACGCCGCGACCTTGAGGTCAGGCAGGCAACTGCAACAAAAGATAACCCGTTTATTCCGGGCTTGGGAGCAAGTCAGCAAACTCTAAGAGCTTTGGAGGGCCTCAGTGAAAACAGAATTTCTGACCCGATTGAGTTGGATGAGGTATTTATTGTTGCTCGACTTTTAGAAAAGACCCCTGAAGGAACCCGGCCTTTCGAAGAAGTTCGCCCACAGATTGAAAATGCGGTAAGAACTCAGAAACGAAAGGAAGTAATGGCCAATCGAGTTAGCGAGATGTTACAAGCAAATCAGGATTTAGAATCATTGGCTTCAGCTTCAGAGAAAGATATCCAATCAGCAAATGATGTACGTATGGGTGGATCTACCATTCCAGGTGCCGGTCGTGAATTGGGCGTAATCGGAGCTATTTTTGAATTGGAGACCGGTCAGACCTCCGGTGCTGTTGAAGGTGAAAATGCAGTCTTTGTTGTTCGGGTTGTTGACCTTGATAAAGCTGATCCGGCAAATATGACATCTGCAGATCGATCTGAGATCAGAAACAGATTGGAGCAGGAGAAGTTTTTGGCATTTAATGAAGTATTTATCGATAGATTGCGTGAAAATGCAAGTATCACCGACAATCGCAGTCAAATTCTTCGTTAAGAATTAATATATATTATTGATCTTGAAAGGGTAAGGGAATTTCTCTTACCCTTTTTTTATTGATAAATTATTCAGGGAATAGATAAACGGTTTTCATGGCTACTCGACAGGATAAAATTTTTATGCAACGTGCACTTAGCCTGGCAGAAAAAGGATTGGGCTATGTTTCACCTAATCCTATGGTGGGCTGTGTAATCGTTTCAAAAGGTGGAAGTATCATTGGGGAGGGTTTTCATGAAAGATACGGGAAAGCACATGCTGAGGTTAACGCAGTTCGTTCTGTTGAAGACCGTGATAAGCTAAAGAATGCAACCGTATACGTAACGCTTGAACCCTGCTCCCATCAAGGCAAGACTCCTCCGTGTGCAGATATGCTTGCCAAACTTCCAATTACGAAAGTTGTAGTTGCAATGAAAGATCCCAATCCAAATGTAAATGGCAAGGGGTTGGATATTTTGAAAGAGAGTAATATTCAAGTTGAGGTTGGCCTGTTGCAGAAAGAGGCGAAAGAACTGAATGAAAAATGGTTACATGCTTTGGAGACCTCAATGCCATTCGTTACGCTTAAAGTTGCACAAACGGCAGACGGTTATGTTGCCGCCCCCAATGGAGATTCGAAATGGATTTCATGCAAAGAGTCGAGAGAATTGGTTCATCGATGGAGAAGTCAGGATGATGCCGTATTGGTTGGCAGGAACACTGCATTATATGATAATCCACAACTGACGGTACGATTGGTTGAGGGAAGACAGCCAAAAAGAGTGGTATTGGATGGCCCCTTTGAACTTCCAAAGAATTTAAATCTATTTTCAGATTCATTTGAAGAGAAAACGGTTATTGTCACTCACAATAAAAAGAAGGCGAAAGAAGATGCCGATCCGATGCTCAAAATGCTTCAAAGTAATTATTTCCGTGGTGAGATCTTGACTGTAGAGAAGAATGAATCAGGTCATGTAAATCTTAGGGAAGCATTTCATAAGCTCTACGATTCAGGCATACATTCTGTTTTGGTTGAAGGTGGCCAACAACTTTCAAGTGCGTTACTTGGGCAGGGACTGGTAGATCGTTTACAACTGTTTATCGCTCCAAAGATTTTGGGTGGAGGCACCAAGTCTATTATTAATTTAAATATCAACAGAATGGAAGATATTCGTCCATTCCGAGACTTTGTTTGGCATCAGTCAGGCAAGGATATGTTACTAACAGCAAATTTGTAGAATTATGTTTACAGGAATTGTATCAGAAATAGGCAAAGTTACAGAGATTAAAAAGATTAAAGGCGGACAAGAACTTTCCATTAAGTGTTCATTTGCGAATAATGTACATGTAGATGAAAGCATAGCTATAAACGGGGTTTGCCATACCGTTGTCTCACATTCTGATGATGTGTTTAAAGTTCAGAGCGTAGAGGAAACACTTCGAAAAACAAATTTAGGTGATCTTACCGAAGGCGGTCCTGTGAACCTGGAGAGATCTTTAACTTTGGAGAAAGCAATTGAGGGACATATCGTCCAGGGACATGTGGATACAACAGGTACCATAAAAAAAATAGACCAGGACGGTGCGGATTTACTCATTACCATCGATTTTCCTGAAGAGCACAGGGATTATATTGTGGGCAGGGGAAGCATTTCTATAGATGGCATCAGCTTAACGATAGCCCGTAACGAAGGCAATGAATTTACAGTTGCCATTATCCCTTACACGTGGGATGAGACCAATCTTCACGCCAAGAAAGTGGGAGATCGCGTTAATCTCGAGTTTGATATTTTTGGTAAATATATCGTTCAGTATCTCCGCAATCGCGAAGGGAAGTAAGCCATGGGTCGGTTAAAACCGGGGGTTTCTGCCGGTAGGCGATGAACTTCTCTCCAGATTGTTTAATAAAGGCAGTTTTTGAAATAATCCCTGAATTTGTGAACTGGAAAGGGATAGCCTGAAGAAGTAGTACTGAAAATCTCCGAATGGATTGAATTGAAAAGAGAGATTCC
>Ga0102928_1000847_pt1 | contig 19685 bp, 17 predicted proteins | sample SalPonR1_B_D1_MG_FD_78504 | JGI IMG/M metagenome (GOLD analysis project Ga0102928, IMG submission 78504) | Salt pond soil microbial communities from South San Francisco under conditions of wetland restoration - Salt Pond MetaG R1_B_D1_MG | ecosystem: Environmental > Aquatic > Marine > Intertidal...
GATTGACAGCATCATTTTGTGTAAGGTCAAATACGGGAGGAGTTACAAAATCGCCACACTGAGACAGGTCAGTTGGTGGATTGAGGATTTCAGGTTCTTCAGTCACACTCAATTGAAAGCTTATAACCTGAGAGCAGGTAGGGTCATCGTTATTTTGTACCCTCACCCAAATGGTTTGAGGCGAATCGGTACTGGTATAGTTGTTTGGCGTTGCTATAGGGTTGACACCACCATCAGCATCGGCTTGTGAAACTTGGTAAGAGATGCTGTGCGTGGTAGAATCTTGGTCAGGTCCAAATATGGCATTATTTTGCTGGGTCAGATCAAATGAGGTTTGACCGGTATTGCCGGTTTGGGCACATTTTTCGAGGTCTTCAACCGGATTGGTTTCAACGTTAAAAATTTCTAAAGTAAAACTCGACGTGCTAAAGCAGTTGGCATCATTGGTATTCTCTGCCCGGATAAAAATGGTTTCCGGATTGTTTGTAGGCGAATAGTTGGTCGGATCAACAATAGCATTGGTTCCGTCATCCGCATCGGCTTGGGTGTTGTGGTAGCTCAAAAGCGTTTCTGTAGGGTTTAAAATGCCGAGGATTCCTACATTATTTTGGGTCAAGTCAAAAATTTGAGTATTGGTAAAATCTCCACATAATGACAGATCTATGGGATTATTAACGATTTCCGGTTGTTCGATAACGATCAAATTAAAGCTTTCCAAAGCATAGCAACTTGGGTCATCGTTGTTTTGCACGCGCACCCAAATGGTTTGAGGCGAATCGGTGCTGGTATAGTTGTTTGGCGTTGCTATAGGGTTGACACCACCATCGGCATCGGCCTGGGAAATATGGTAAGAGATACTATGGGTAGTGGAGTTTTGGTTGGTCCCAAATACGCTTGAATTTTGGGCGGTCAAATCAAACTCGGTTTGTCCGCTATTGCCGGTTTGTGCGCATTTTTCAAGGTCTTCAAGTAGATTGGTTTCAACGTCAAAAATTTCTAAAATAAAACTCGTCGTGCTAAAACAATTTGAATCCGCAATATTTTCGGCTCGGATAAAAATGGTTTCGGGATTGTTTGCCGGCGTATAGTTGGCCGGATTGACAATAGCGTTGGTTCCGGCATCAGCATCGGCTTGGGTGTTGTGGTAGGTTAGAACAGCATCTCCGGGGTTAGCAATACCAAGGGCGTCTGCATCATTTTGGGTCAGGTTGAATGTTTGAGTCAACGTAAAATCGCCGCACAAAGTGAGATTTTGTGGAGGAGTATTGATAACAGGGTTTAGAACAGGCGTGATTTGAAAAGAATCGACATCAAAGCAATCTGTAAACAAATTGTTGTCATGCCTAACCCAAATGGTTTGAGGATTTGAGGTATTTTCAAAGGCCTGAGGGTTGGAAATTGGATTTGTAGCATCAACAGCATCCTGGTTAGATACGTGATAACTAATATCAATATCATTTGGATTTTCACCGTTTAATGCATTGGAGTCATTTTCAGTTAAATCAAAAACAGCAGTTCCATCTGCGTCTTCGTCACAAGCTTCCAGGTCATTTAATTGGCTTATGTCAGGAGAAAAGCCATCAATCACAAAAGAAAAAACACTACTTAAGCAACCTTCTCCTAAATTGTCACCAACGGTGTAATAAATTGTAAAAGGTACATTTGGTGGTGTAAAAGTGTCTGGGTTTGTAATAGGGTTTATACCATCAATGGCATCTTGTTGGCTTGTATAGAAAGTAACTTCAAAAGGATCTAGCCCTGGGTTTTCCGTTTCAAAATCAGGAAAATCATCTGTGAAATCATTGCTGAGATTATCTAGAATTGTATCGATATTTTGAGTTAAATCAAATGTTGGAATACTGCCCGAAGTACATTCAAAAATATCAAGGTTTTCAGAAAGGTCATCATTTTCATCAAATATAGGTATAAATTGAACATTGATGCAGTCTTCTGTATCATCACAATCTACAAGAGAAGAGGTGGGGATAACACAATACTCACCGGTTTCAGTAACATCTAGTGTCGGTCCATTTTCACCAGGGATGATAACACCGTCTTGTGTCCATTCAAAGGTAAACCCGGGAGGGGTTTGGCCATTAAAAACCTCTAAGGTTTCAACTTCACCTTCACAAGCTACGATATCATCACCAAGATTAACTCCCAATTCAAAACTACCGCCTTCTAAAAATACAGCGGAATTTAGAATAGAGTCTGAAAAATCTGAAATGGCAAGTTTAATGGTATAGACCTGGCCTGGAATAACATCTGCCTGAGCTGTAAGAACACGCATTTGTCCATCGTATTTATGGTATGGCGGTGGTACATTGATGTTGTCAAAAAACTGAGGAAATGCAAATTCTCCTAATGAACCAGCGCCACAGTTATCGTTTGTATGAACATTTACGGCACTAACGGGTACGTTTGTGCCCGGAACTAAGGCTATATTCAGGCCTCCTAAGTCTAATGTTAAATCTGGCGTATTCGGATTAGCATCATGATTATAATCATTAACATTAGGTATACCAGGCCCACTGAGTATAAAAGCAAATGTATCTGCAAATGAGCAAACAAAGCTTAAGCTCGGAAAATTATATTCATTAGAGGCGAATAAGTAGTTGAAAGATATCTGATCTACAAATGGCGTAAATTCAAATTCAATAACTGTTGCGTCATTGGTGTTACCACCACCAAGAGCACTTAAATCCGGATCACCTGGACCAAAAGGGTTTTCGGACGGCAAGCCGGTAGGGATCCCGCTTACACCTTCAGAAGACAATACAATTCCTTCTTCAAATGGAAAGTTGGAACACCCTTTATTAAAATACCCATAGCTGTCGAAACCTGCATTAGAGGCTTGAGCACTTAATGGCGAGTTAATATTATCTACTAATGCACATTCACCTTGAATTAAGACTTCACTGACAAGTTGATCTAAAGTGAAATTAATATCATCAACTAAAATAAGATTATCTCCAACAGTAATTGTAAAATTAATAGTTTCAAAACAACCAAAACTATCGGTTACAGTTAGGCTTACATCAACATCTCCGGTGTTTCCAAAAGATTGGACAACACTTTGACCTTCTTGGATTACACCATCAAAATCCCAGGTGTAAGTGAGATCATCTACAACTCCGGAAGAGGTTGTTGCGCCAGCTGTAAATGTAGTAGGCGTATTGATTGATACAAGATTATCATCATTAACCGGATCCTCAGAACAATTGGGGTCAATGCTTAGTAATTCTGGTGTAATGGTCTGGCAAGGTGGTCTGCAGGATATTGTTGCTTCCCAACCGGTTAACGGCGTAAAAGGGAAGGGTTGAGCGTTAAAAAATATAGTTATGCATCCGGAAGGATTTGTTGCTGCTATAAAATTTAATTCAGGATTATCTGCCAGAGTTTCGGTAAATACGCCTATGATCGTTGTCGGATCTGAGGTGTCGGGAGCATCGTAAATGGTCATTTCATGAACGCTATTCATTTCAAAAAATGAAAATTCAATAATGGTTTCTAAATCCGGTCCATCCGGGCAAATGGTATAAGTTGTGTTTTCACCTAAAGTAAAATCTCCGTTAGGACCACCGGAGTCAAAAAAATTATCATCACAGGTATTTATTATTTCTTTACAGGAAATTTCTGCAGACCATCCGGTATCTGTTACCGTATCATTAGAGGTAAATTCAAAGGTTAAACATCCGGTTGGGCTGGTATGATTTGCTGCAAGGTTTTCTAATATTGGGTTAGAGTCTAAATCGCCGGTAAAAGTTCCAATTTCAAACGCCGGATCATTGGTGTCTGAATCATATACCGTTAAAAAATCTATACCGTCTTCAATTAAAAACTCAGTAAAAGTAATTGTTGTTACGAAATCTGCGCTATCCGGACAAATGGTAATGATAAAGTTTTCATCATTATCATAGTTGCCTGATTCATTTCCTGAATCGTAGAATTGGCCAGAACATTGATTAAAGGTACCATTCTGCATAACTATATCCTGCGCAGAGAGGTTGATATAAGTAAAAGAAATTATAAATATGAGGTATATGTGTTTCATATAAATTATTTTCGCTGTAAATATATTCAAATCATTATACAAGAATTAATTATTCTGTAAAAAAAATAAAATTATGACTCAGTCTATCAGTATTTCAGAAACATCAGATGACTCTATTCTTAAATTTGAGTCTGATAATTTTATCGTTCAACATAAAAGTTACGAATTTAAAAATATAGAAGACGCTCAAAACTCTGAACTTGCGCAACAACTTTTTCACCTTCCATTTGTAAAAACGGTTTATATCGCACAAAATTTTGTGGCGGTTCAAAAATACAATATTGTGGAATGGCAAGATGTTCAAAATGAATTGGCTGATAAAATTTCAACCTACTTAAATTCAGGTCAGGCAGTTGTAAATGATAAATTGTCCAAAAACAAGAAAATACCGGTTACTGTCTATGCTGAAAGCACCCCAAACCCCAATGTTATGAAGTTTGTGGCTAATAAAAAATTGGTTCTTCAGCCGATGGAATTTAAAAGTATAGATGATACCGCCGATGTGGAATTGGTTCAGAAATTATTTCATTTTCCATTTGTGAAAGAAGTGTATATGGATGAAAATTTTATTTCTATCCAAAAATACGACATGGCAGAATGGGATGATATTACCATGGAACTTCGCGAATTTATAAGAAAATATTTGGAAGAGCATGCAGAGGTTGTGAAACCTAAAACCGTTCAAAGTAGCACGACTGATAAAGAAGTTACAAATACGCCTGTGTCTGAGAAAGAGTTGAGCGGTATATCATTGCAAATTTCACAAATTCTGGAAGAATATGTAAAACCGGCAGTAGCTAGTGATGGTGGAAATATCATATTTCAATCTTACGACGAAGACACACAAGCGGTTCATGTGGTATTACAAGGCGCCTGTAGTGGTTGTCCTTCGTCTACCATGACCTTGAAAAATGGTATAGAAAATTTACTTAAGGATATGTTGCCGGAAAAAGTGAATGAGGTTGTGGCTATTAATGGGTAATGCCCCTTCTAGCTTCTCCAAAAGGGAAGAATTGCGTTAATCGTTAATTGCTAATCGCCTAAGCTACTTCCTGAGTGTCTGCTTCAAATTGTGCTTCGTAGAGCTTTTTGTAATACCCATCGGGATTGCTAAGCAGATCGATATGTGTTCCGGTTTCTATGATTTGGCCTTTGTCCATCACAATAATTTTATCGGCATTTTTTACCGTCGCTAACCGGTGAGCGATGATGATGGAAGTGCGGCCCTCCGTAATTTTGTCGGTGGCATTTTGGATAAGTTGCTCGCTGTAAGAATCAATTGAAGATGTGGCTTCGTCTAAAATCAGTATACTGGGCTTACAGACGTAAGCTCTTAGAAACGCTATCAGTTGGCGTTGTCCGGAAGACAACATGGCGCCTCTTTCTTTAACGTTATAATCGTAACCTTTGGGCAGCGCCATGATAAATTCATGTACACCAATAGACTTTGCGGCATTGATAACGTCTTCTTTAGTAATGTTTTCATCATCCAGGGTGATGTTTTTCTGAATACTTTCCGCAAATAAAAATACATCCTGAAGCACCACCGCTATGGCCTTGCGTAGCCCGGCTAAATCGTATGCAGTAATATCTTTACCGTCTATTAAAATATGTCCGCTTTTTATGTCGTAGAAACGTGTTAATAAATTGATGACGGTGCTTTTACCTGCGCCAGTTGCACCAACTATGGCAATAGTTTCACCAGGTTTTGCTTTAAACGATATGCCTTTTAAGACTTCTTCATTTTCAACATAACTGAATTTTACATTTTTAAATTCGATTTCTCCACGAAGATTTTCAGGGGATACATTGCCGGTATCGGGAATATAAGATTCAGTATCTAAAATGCCAAAGACCCGATTGGCGGCGACCATTCCCATCTGAAGCGAATTAAATTTATCTGCAATTTGTCTTAAAGGCGCAAAGAGCATCCTTACATATTCTATAAACGCGACAATAATACCTAAACTCAAAGTGTCTGATTCTACTACTCTAAGACCACCAAACCAAACTAAAAGACCAATAGTCACTGAAATTGACATTTCTGCTATTGGAAAAAAAATAGAGTTATAAAGTACGGTTTTGTTCCAGGCGACTTTATGTTTGTTGTTGATGTCTTTAAATTTTTCGTATTCTTTGCGTTCCCGATTAAAGATGTGGACAATCTTCATACCCGTTAGTCTTTCCTGAACAAATGAATTTAAGTTTGATACTTGTGTTCTCACTTCTTCAAAAGCAATTTTCATTTTTTTCTGAAAAACACGTGTAGCATAAAAAACAAAAGGCAGCACAGTTATTACCAATAAGGTTAATTCCCAGCTTTTGTAAAACATGAATAAAAGTACCGCCAGCATTTTAAGTAAGTCACTTAAAATCATAAACAAGCCCTGGCTAAAAATACTGGCAATGGTTTCGATGTCACTTACAGCTCTAGTGACCAGTCTTCCTACGGCAGAAGTATCAAAATACTGTTTTTTGAAATTAATCATGTGTCTAAAAAGTTTGACACGTATATCTCGGATAACTTCCTGTCCCAACCAGTTGGCAAAATAGATAAAAGATAGTTGGAAGATTACTTCCCCCAGAAGTACAACCACCATCCAGGTGATTAATTCTACAAGCAGTTCTTTGTTGCCCTCCGGCAGAGCATTATCTACTATGTGTCCTAAAAAGTGCGGCCTCAGCATGCTTAGTGCTGCAAGCGCAATAGCAGAAAACAGAACAAAGTAAAATGTCTTTTTATAAGGCTTAGTAAAAGCAATTACTCTTTTGAATAAACCGATATCAAACGCTGTTCCTGTTTTGCTCTTACTCATATATAGATTTTAAAGTGTAAGGATATACGATTTCTGTTAAGTATAATCCTTTTGCAGGGACTGATTTTCCTGCATTTCTTCTGTCCTTTGACTCAATAATTGAAATAAAATCTTCAAATGTACTTTTACCTAAACCAACATCAATTAATGTTCCCGTTATTGCTCTTACCATATTACGCAAAAATCGATTTGCAGTAATTTCAAAAATCACTAAATCATCTTTGGGTTTTACTCTAGCATTTAAGACCTCACAATTGAAAGTTTTCACAGCAGTTTTTACTTTACTAAAGCTTTTAAAATTAGAAAAAGAGGCAAGTTGTTGTGCACATTTATGCATAAGTTTAACATCTAAATCATTTTTAATGTGATAGGCGGAATGCATTTCAAAGGGATTTTTTCGAGTTGTAATGTGGTATTGATAACTTCGTTGAGTGGCATCAAATCTGGCATGATTATGTAATTCAACTTCAAAAATATCCTGTGCTGCAATATCTTTGGGCAGAATGTTGTTCAGCTTGTATATGAAATTAAAACTATCTTTAAGATTAGTATTGGTATCGAAATGTGCTATAAAATATTTGGCATGAACACCGGTGTCTGTACGACCGGCTCCCATAACTTCTATATTTTCCTGAAGTGCTGTAGACAAGGCCTTATCAATTGAAGATTGAACACTTTTTTGGTCAGGTTGTTTTTGCCAGCCTGCGTAATTTTGACCCCAAAAAGAACATTGTAAAAAGTAACGTCTTTCCATATTTGCAAAAATAGACAATACAACCAAGCCATAAATGAATTGGTTAAAATATTAATCTAATAATTTTACCCGGTTATTTAGTTTCGCGGTGTTTTTACCTTTGCACAGCTGTCCCACATCAGTTATACTTAGTTAGCAATTTCGGATCTATATCATACTGGAAAATTATATTTTTTATATCATTTAATTTATAAAGTTAAATTTAAAAACCCACCATAGTCTATCAACCCAAAAGGTTCACTAGATTAAATTTTGATGCTTTTATAATCTTGCAAATATTTAAGCCTTTGAAAAAAATATATGCAGGCTAATTCTTAGGGTTCAAAATTTGCAAATGATGCCGTGATTGCTTAAAATTAAGTAAATGGCTGTAATATTTACCTATTTTTTATTAAAAGTTTATAAATGTCAATCAAAAAATTCGGGTTAAATTACAATTCTTTCACCAAAAGCCTAGCCTGATTTTTAAGGTAATTTTGAAAATAGGATTTGTTCTTGTTTTGTGTATGACTTAAAACTATGACGGTTAATTCATTATCAGGATAATAATGTATGCCGTTTCTAAAACCATCCCAGAGGCCGTCATGGTAAATTTCTAATCGCCCATCATAATTTAAACGGGTTCTGAATCCCATACCGTAATTATAATATTTGTAGCTGTCCAGGTTGAACATTTTATCAATCGAATTTTTAGAAAGGGATTTTTTATTTTTTAAGGCTTCAAACCAATTCCATAAGCTTTGGGCGTTGATGTGAATACCTTTATCACCCAAAGCACCATTGTGAAAACTAGGCGACAGCTCTAAATATCCACGACGATAAGGCTGATAGCCTTTGACAACTTGGTTAAGTTTCCTACTCTCAACACCAACATAAGCTTCTTCAACGCAATACGGATTAAAAAAGTGTTCGTCAAGGAAATTTTCAAAGGTTTGTTCGCTCAATTTTTCGATTAAAGTTACTAAAAGAGCATAATTGGTATTGTTATAGTCGAACCGTCTGCCGGGGCTAAAACTCAAAATACGCTGATGCTCATTTATCAAATTAATGATGTCGTCATGACTAGGTGCACAGGGGTCTTCCCAATAAGCTTCGGTCAGGTACATATAGTCCCATAATCCGGTAGAATGTTTAAGTAAATTTTTGACTGTAATTTTATCGAATTTGAATTCAGGAAAATAATTGCTAAAAGGCTCCTCTAAATTTACTTTACCCAACTCCTCTAATTTAAGTATAGCAGCCGCTGTAAACTGCTTGCTTAGTGATGCAAGCTCAAAAGATACTTCAGGGGTCAATTCTTCTTTTTCAATTGGGTTTTTGTAACCATAGGCTTTTTTGAAAAGGATTTGATCTTTGTAAGCAACTAAAACAACACCATTTAGGCGGGTTCTTTTGGCTTTGTGATCTATTTTTGATGTAAATGATAAAAACTTTTCCCCGAGTAAAGACTTGTAGTCAACACTAACAGGTTCTAGAGGAATATTGTCCTCCGAAAAGTCTAAACATGCAACATTGTCTACCTCAAGAGTCGATTTTGCCGAGCTGAAACCATAATTCATAAATGTAACAATAGAGCTCAAAAAGAAAATTACAATAAAAAAATAGCTTTTTTTGATAATCATTGATACTGTAAAAAATCACAAATATAAGTATATCAAAGAGATTGAGTAAGATTTTTTGACTTTATGAACATTTTTTTAGTCATTCATCTATATGTTTCTTTCAAAAAAGAATGACAACAAGAATTTTAGATAATGAACTTAGAAGCCAACTAATTTTGCATTACGTAAAAGTAATATTTTTAATATAAGGCTATTTAAGTGTATGCCGGCTGATATGATCTGTTCTGTTGTTTCCTGGCAGCTATTAGCTTTTCGGTGGTAAAGCCAGGCTGGTCAATGCAATAGCTTGCCGATATTCTATCGTATTTTATTTTAAAATATGGATTATCATTAGCTGCGGTTGAGAAACATTATTTCCAAATGCTTGTATGTGGTATGAAATAAATACTTAAATTTATAAAGAATTTTTGATGTATTGATGTTGATCATTAGATCTTAAGTTAAAAGTTAAAACATTTGAAATGCAAAAAATTGCTATACTATTGATTTTTATAAACGTTTCTGTTTACTCTCAAGTTGAAAAGGATGCTTCAAAAAAAGTGGCTTCACTAATTGAAGAGTTTTACAATGCAGGTAATTATCAAAATATATTTGAACTATTTGATGAAAATATGAAAGCTAATCTGCCTTTAGATAAGACAAAATCTTTTTTCGGTGGGCTTAAGGCTCAGGCTGGAGAGATACAATTGAGAGAATTTACCGGCTACGTTAGAGGAACTTTTGCAAGTTATAAAACTACTTTTGATAATGGTTTACTGGCTTTAAATGTATCAGTAGATGACGACAGTAAAATAAATGGACTGTTCATTCAGCCTTATGAACAACAAACAGCCCCATCCTCGGAACGCAATAAAACTGATTTAATATTGCCTTTTGATGGTGAGTGGTTTGTATTTTGGGGTGGTGACACCAAGGATAAAAATTACCATATAGATAGTAAAGCACAGAAGGGAGCCTTTGATTTTGTGATACATGATGATGATGGAAAGTCATACAAATCTAATGGACTCGAAAATGAAGATTACTACGCTTTTGGAAAAGACATTATTGCGCCTTGTGATGCCGAAGTAGTGCAGGTTGTAGATGGTATAGCAGATAATAGGCCTGGAGAAATGAACCCTGTTTATGTTCCAGGAAATACAGTGGTATTACAAACAAATCATCAAGAATATTTGATATTCGCTCATTTTAAAAAGCATAGTATTGTTGTTGAAGAAGGTCAGAACATTAAGCAAGGTGAATTATTGGGGTTATGCGGTAACTCAGGAAATTCTTCAGAACCGCATTTGCATTTCCATATTCAAAATAAGAAACTTATGCATAAGGCAACTGGGATGAAGTCTTTTTTTCAGAATATATTAGTTGATGGTAAACAGAAAAACGATTATTCTCCGGTAAAAGGCGAAAGGGTCAAAAATTTATAATTGATTTATAGGGTTATCCATTTAAATATGATGCGCATAAATTTCAAACAAAACACCCTATATTACAACTTCTTCATTGTTCATCTCGACAAGGCTCAATACAGCGCAGCAAAATACTCAGTACACTCTTACAGCTAGGCTGAATGATTAAATCTTAGGTGATTCTAGACTTAACCGGATGTCTCCATTGGCTTATTTTTTCTGTGCTTCAGATTTTCTCTTAGGATTGTACAATATGATGATTTGTACTGCTATGGCAAGACCCACGAGAAAGTAAATTTCAATCTGGGTATATAATTCAACAGTTTTTAAAGCTTCCTTAGAAATAGAAAGTTGCCGGCTCCCCTCTTTTAATTGTATGTCAGATAAATCATCGAGGTTTGATTTAAATTGAATAATTTGTTGTTGTAGGGTTGTTTCGTCCTGAAAATCAGAATTTCTGTAGGTGTTTTCCGCAGTTTTAAGATTTGATAGGTTTTCTTCAAGGGTAATAAACAGTTTAGATTCTTCATTGGTGAGCTTAGTAGTTTTAAATTTTGCAATAAGTCTGTCTAAATCTGCATTTACATTTTTATTGAAACCATTAAAAAAAGCAGTGTCGTTTTTGAGTACAGCTACTTCTTTCTCATGAATAGCTTTAGACATGTCGAAAATTAAAGACTTTGCGACAAGCCTGTCTTCGTATAAGGTAATGACGGAATCCCTTACCCTTACAAAATTATTTTGATCAATGAGGTTTGTGGCCAGAATTAAAACAAATACCATTAAAATAGCCAAAATCCACTTAGCTTTATCGAATATTTTCATAGATTTTTCTTTAAATTAAAAGATTATAAAAATAATCAAACCACAATAGTATAAGTGTTAAATCAAAAAAATATATAATTTATAATTTTTATGGTAGCATTTAAGATACCCTATATTTGGGTAAAAAGTAATTTCGTTTAATAGATTATTATCTTAGTACATATTTATCATGACTTTAAGTCTATGGCATGAAAAAAAACAGCACCATTTTACCAATTATTGTGTTTTCACAATTTTGCTGTACTTCACTTTGGTTTGCCGGTAATGCTGTGATCTCAGATTTAATAAATGTTTATGGTTTACAGGCCAACGTACTTGGGCATCTTAGATCTGCTGTGCAGTTTGGATTATTTGAGGCACTTTAGTATTTGCTATTTTTAGTGTAGCCGATCGGTTTTCACCATCCAAAGTATTTTTTCTTTCTGCCATATGCGAAGCAATTTTTAATGCTTTTATGATACTGGAGGGGCAATCATTGTTAAGTTTACTCATGTTAAGATTTTTAACCGGCATTTATTCGGTTGGGATGAAAATAGCAGCAGACTATTATGAAAAAGGTCTTGGATTATCTTTAAGTTTTTTGGTTGGTGCTTTGGTTTTAGGCACCGCTTTCCCTCATTTGCTCAATAGTCTTTCCAGCAACAATTCATTGGGAAAATGTATTGATTAATACTTCTCTAATGGCGAGTATTGGCGGGGGTTTGGTTATTGCTTTTGTACCTAACGGCCCTTAAAGAAAACAAAGTAAGAACATGAAATTTACTGCATTTTTTAACGTATTTCACCTTAAAAATTTCGCTAGGCAGCATGGGGTTATTTTGGGCATATGTGGGAGTTACATGCCTTTTGGGCATTTGTCCCCGTATTGCTTCAAACTTACAATTCTGCTCACGGACAACTAGATTTAAATCTACCTTTAATTTCATTTGCTGTGATAAGTATAGGTGGATTGTCTTGTATCATTGCCGGTTATTTATCCAAGTACTATGGCTCAAAACTTGTGGGAATGCTGGCCTTATTATTGTCTGGCCTGTGTTGTATATTTTTACCCTTGGCTGCTCGAATTAAACAACCAATACCTGTTTATAGCCTTTTTGCTGTTTTGGGGAATGGTCATTATTGCCGATTCGCCGGTGTTATCTACGCTTGTCTCTCAAAATACAGAACTTCAATCTAAAGCTATTGCCCTTACAATTGTAAACAGTATCGGCTTTGCCATTACTATTGTAAGTATTCAGACCTTAAGTCATCTAATCTCTCATTTTGATGCAAATTCTATTTATGTTGTTTTAGCCATTGGACCTGTTTTAGGTCTTTTAGCACTAAGAAAAGTCTAGTAAATCACATCATGTCAGAAAAATAAATACTGTTGATCAGTAATTTCATACTTCCTAACCAAAAGCCTCTAAAATTAGTATTATCTGTAAATACAATAACTCTCCCCTGACCAAATCTGTTGACCTGAAAAGGTACAGAATTCTTAAGAAGTTTTAAGTTTTCCTCATTACTAAAACCACTTAGTAATGGGTTTTCTGTATATTGAATCGGGTTGTTAAAGCTGTACTTGTTTGGCTTTACAAAGAGTTCTGTATTTCGAAATAAAGCAATTTTATCGGAATCATAGCCAAAATTGATTGGATGACTGCGGTCAAGCTGAGCTTCAAAGATGGCACCGCCAATCTGTTTAGCCCCATAATAATTGTATCTGTTTTGAAAATCTATATTTCTAGGTTTAAGCGTATCCGATTTAAATTCAAGCTCAATCATATCGGTGCGGTCTAGCCATTTGGCAGTATACCTATAGCCAATTAGAGTTCCTCCTTTTCTTACCCAGGATTTAAGTTCTGTAATTTCATTTTCTGATAAAAAACGACCACTGGTGCTTGGGACGATAAGATGGGTATAGTTGTCAAGTTTTTGCGGGTTAAAGGCTTTGGTATCTAATTTGGTCACTGGGATTTCCAGCCTGGTATCAAACATGTGCCATATTTCACCGGCATCGTAAGAACGTATTCCTTCACCAACTATGAGTGCTATTTTTGGCTGCTTAAGGGCTTCCATATTAGGACTCCCTAAATTTATCCCGGAAGTTAAACCGGTTTGCATACCGGTAACTTCTACTTTTAGCTCCTCGCTTAATTTTTTTAGGAGTTTAAAAATTTCATCTGAATTTAAAGTTTGATTAGCTACAGGTAATAAAACAGTTCCATAATCGAATGTCTTATCTTCGGTGTTAAAGGGTTTCATTGAAGCTTTTAACCTTAAGCCTTTTTTCTGAAGTTTATGGATTACTTTTGGAGCGTTAAAATCACTCCATCTTATCGTATAGGCGTAATTACTTTTTGAAACCGTATTTGGTTTAAATTCTAGTGGGGTTTTGATTTCATTTCCTAAATCCACAGACTTTGTTTTGGCAAAATCAACGCCAAATGCATGATTAAAATCCCACGCTGAGACGTCATAAAAAATACTGTCTTTAAACCTTGTTCTAGATTCGAACATCGCTCTTGCTAGCTTACCCTGAAGTTGTTTCAAAGGAACAACAAGGCTGGTTTCTTTTTGAAATTTGATGTCATCAATTTCAGTATGGCTTTCCAATGCATAAGTTTTTATTTGATGTTGTAATAAAACTTTGTGAAGTTCAGTCACCAAATAAGGATTACTTTCTTCACCTAGAACATAATAACTTTCTCGGGCGTTCTCAAAGGTATTTGAATAAAAATTATCTTGTAATTTAAGCAGATCGTTTTTTAAAGCCACCCCTGCTTTAAGTGTTGATATTGCTGTATTAAATTGGTTTCTAATGGTAAATTTAAACTCTAAAATTCCATTATCGGTTTCTTGGGCACTGCCTCTTGAGCTGGCTTGTTCAAAAAGAATGCCAATGCTGCCGTTTACATCCGGAAAGGTAGAGCCTTTACCGTAGTAGAAGTCATCAAAACTTTCTTTAGAATAATACAGGCTTCCTATGCTGTCTAGAGCTGCGGCATGAAATTTTCCTATCTGCTCTGTGAGTTCCTGGTTGAGTTGTGGGGTAAGCGGATTTGTTCTCTGCGGAATACCGGGCTGAAAAAAGAACGTAGAATTAGATCCCATTTCGTGATGATCTGTTACAATATTTGGTCGCCATTCGTAGAAAGTTTTTATTCTGGATTGACTTTCAGGTAATTGAACAGGAAGCCAATCTCGATTTAAATCAAACCAGTAATGGTTGGTTCTGCCTCCCGGCCAGGTTTCGTCAAATTCTCTGTCTAGAGGATCCGGATTAACGTTTAGACTTCTGTTGCTGTTAGTCCAGTGTGCAAAGCGCTGCAAACCATCAGGGTTAAAACAAGGGTCCAGTAAAATAACAGCATTTTCCAACAGGTTTTCTATCGCTTCTCCCTCGGCAGCTGCGAGGTAGTAGGCAAACACTAAAGCAGAATTAGCTCCGCTGGGTTCATTACCGTGAACAGAAAACCCTTGATTGAGTACAATTGGCAAGTTATCGAAACTAATGTTACCGGCTTCAGCATCAACGAGCTTTGCTCGGTTACTTTTTATGCTTTCCAGATTCTTATGGTGTTCTGGTGAAGTTATGGTAAGAAGTATGAGAGGCCTTTTTTCGTAAGTGGTTCCTCGGTTTTCAAGGCTTATTCTATCAGACATCGCAGCAAGAACACTCATATATTGTACTAGCCTGTCATGAGAAACATGCCAGTCTCCGGGAACAAAACCAATCACCTCACTTGGTTTAGGTATGCTTTCATTATAAGTTACATTTTTGGGTAAATAATACTCAAGATCATATTCCTGAGCTGAAGAGGTAAATTCTACACATATTAATGTTACTAATAAAAAAAGTCTATTCATCATAAAGTTATTTAGTATAAAATGGAAAATTGATCTTATATATGGACACAAAAAAATCTTAAAAGTTTAAATTTATACATAATTGATGGGTTTAAAGTTTCAATTTTTAATACATCTTGTGTTGAATGTTTTTCCTATTTGCTAAAGGCATTGTATAAAATTCTACGAGATAATTCTAGATAAGCCTTAAATTGACTATATTAGTGGAAAAATTTTACAATGTCAAAAACGCGAATACACAGCACAAAATCTTCAATTGAAGCCACCGGGATACAAAGAACATTAATAGAACAAGATATTAATGCCATGGTTATAGATAAAATGGATTCAGCTTATGGCTCAGCAATTGGTGATATTGAAATATTTGTTGAAGAAAATCAAGTGGAGGCTGCGCAGCAGGTAATTGAGGAATATTTTAAGGATTAAATTTATATACCTTATATATGACATTGTCCTATTGGGAAAAGAAAACATGGTTTTCAAAAATCGATTTTTGTATTATAGGTAGTGGTATAGTAGGTTTATCATGTGCACTTCATCTCAAAAATGCACATCCAGCAGCAAAAGTAATTGTATTGGAAAGGGGAATATTACCCAATGGCGCAAGTACCAAAAATGCAGGATTTGCATGTTTTGGTAGTGTAAGTGAAATTTTATCTGACCTAAAATCACATTCTGAAGCGGAAGTATTTGAATTAGTCAAACAGCGTTATAAGGGGTTAAAGGTATTAAGAGAAACCCTGGGCGATGACTCAATTGGCTACAAAAATCATGGAAGCTTCGAATTATTTCTTAAGCAAGACCGGCACCTATTAGAAGACTGCACATCTAATCTGAAGTATGTAAATGAATTGCTACATCCTATTTTCAAAACCAATGTATTTAGAGTTAATAAGGACAACCCCAATTTTGGTAACATTCTAAACACTATCATCGAAAACCCTCAAGAAGGCCAATTAGATGTGGGTATGATGATACAAAACCTGCTTCAAAAAGTTCAGTCTAAAGGTGTAATGGTTTTAAATAATACGGAAGTAACCTCAATTGAATCGAATAATGGGGCTGTTGCTGTAAGACTGAAAGATTTTGAATTTTCTGCCAGACATGTTTTTGTCGCAACCAATGCCTTCGCTAAGCAATTAATTGAGGTTGAATTAGAGCCGGCTCGAAATCAGGTTATTATCACAAAACCCATAAAAGATTTAGTCATAAAAGGGACCTATCACTTAAATGAAGGCTATTTATATTTTAGAAATGTAGGAAATAGGATATTAATAGGAGGAGGCAGGCATTTAAGCAAAAGCAACGAAACTACAATCAATTTTGGTACCACTCCCACAATACAAAACACATTGGAGGATATATTAAAAAATGTCATATTAAGGCATCAAGACTTTGAAATAGGGCAGAGGTGGTCAGGAATATTGGGCGTTGGTAAAAAGAAAAAGCCAATTTTAAGAAGTTTAAATAACAGAATACATTGTGCAGTAAGGCTTGGTGGTATGGGTATAGCTATTGGAAGTGATGTCGGAAAGAGGTTAGCCTGTCTCAAAAATTTTGGATAAGTATGCAAAATATTATATTTTTTTTGAGGTTTGTAAAACCTTTTTATGAAGGGTGTATAGGAGTCTTTAAAATAATCTAATTGCAAGGAATTTCGATTTTTTTTTGTGGGATGTATATTTTTTCTATATTTATCCAAAATTTCTAAACTAAATATTAACTCTAAGAAAACAACAATGAAAAGATTATTTTCAATTTTGACCATCATCTGTTTAATGGTTTTTAGCACTGCAATCACTCAGGCTAACACGGTAAACACAAGTTTAAATAGCTTACCTGAATTCTTTCAGGACACCACTGAAACTGAAGAAGCTAGTATGGAACAAGATTCTACTGTTGTAGAAGAACCCATGCAGGAAGAAGCAGAAGAAGTTGAACCGGTTATGGATGAGCCAGAGGAAGCGGAAGAAGAAGATTTAGGATTTCACCAAGAACTTAAGAAAAGGTTTATTGAAGGTGGTCCAACATTTATGGGAATAGTATTATTATGTCTTATTTTAGGACTAGCAATTGCCATCGAAAGAATTATCTTTTTAAATGCTTCTACAACCAACTCTACAAAATTAGCGCAAAAAGTTGAAGATGCTCTGGAAAGCGGTGGAGTAGATGCTGCAAAAGAAGTTTGTAGAAACACAAGTGGTCCTGTAGCTTCAATATATTATCAGGGGCTTGACCGTGTGAATGAAGGTGTTGATGTTGCAGAAAAATCTATTGTTGCTTACGGGGGCGTGCAAATGGGACAACTTGAGAAAAACGTTTCATGGGTTTCTTTATTTATTGCCCTAGCCCCGATGCTTGGTTTCATGGGTACTGTAATTGGTATGATTAAAGCATTCGATAAGATTGAAGCCGCAGGTGATATGCAGCCATCTTTAGTTGCCGGTGGTATTAAAGTAGCATTGTTAACAACTGTATTTGGTCTTATCGTCGCCATTATTTTACAGATATTTTATAATTATATTGTGGCGAAAATTGATAGTATCGTAAATGACATGGAAGATGCATCTATTACACTAGTTGACATCTTAGTAGCTCAAAACAACAAAAAATAGAAAATGACTAGAATACTAAATATAGTAAAAATTGTTATCGGTGTTCTTGCAGCAATTTTGTTTGTGAGAATCATGATAGAATCTGATGATCTTATTAAAGACTCAGCCGACTTACAAACCAGCCTCATAAGCCCTGACTTATATCTAGCATACATAGTCCTTGGTATAACAGTTCTTTTAGTTCTTATATTTACAATAGTAGGTGTATTTAGAGGAAATATAAAGAAAACACTAATTTCCGTTGGATTATTTGCGGTAGTGATTTTAATATCCTATTTCGGTTTTGCCGGAGATTTTGGTACAGGATTTGCAGTTAGTGATACAGAAACTTTGTCTCTTAATGGTGCGAAATGGATAGGTGCTGGATTATACACATTTTATATTTTGGCTTTAGCTGCTATTGTAGCGATGTTTATTTCGACTGTTAAAAAGGCAATTACATCATAATATTATGGCAAGAAGCGCACCAGAAGTCAATGCAGGATCAATGGCAGATATAGCATTTTTATTGCTTATATTTTTCCTTGTGACCACAACTATCGAGACCGATAGCGGGATTAACAGAAAATTACCGCCAATCCAAGATGAAAACGAACCACCACCACCACTTAAAGAACGTAATATTTTTATAGTGTTAATAAACTCTAATGGTGACTTATTGGTAGAGGATGAACCTATGGATTTGAAGAACCTCAAACAAGCTGCGGTTCAATTTTTAGATAATGGAGGCGGTAAAGGTGATGAAGCTTGCACCTATTGTAGAGGAGCCAAAGATCCCTCTTCATCAGATAATCCTGTAAAAGCAGTAATTTCTTTACAAAACAATAGACTCACCAAATACTCTGACTACATTGCAGTTCAAAACGAACTTGTTGCAGCTTACAATGAGTTAAGAAACAGAGAAGCAAAGCGCATGTATGGTGTAGAGTTTACAGAAATGGAAGAAATGTTCAAAAGTGAAAGTTTTACGGGAAATAAAGATAAGTTGAAAGACCGCATAAAGGTTATCAAAGATATGTATCCTCAGAAATTATCTGAAGCAGAACCTAAAAGAACATCAAGTTAATAATCAACAAGTAAATAAAATAATATGTCTAAATTTAAAAAGAAAAAGAGCGGTGATTTACCTGCTATATCAACTGCTTCTTTGCCTGATATAGTTTTTATGTTATTGTTTTTCTTTATGGTTGTTACTGTAATGAGAGATACTTCAATCAAGGTAAAAAACAGATTACCTTACGCAGATCAAGTTGAAAAACTAGAGAAAAAAGACCTCATCATGTATATTTATGCCGGTGAACCTTCTGAGAGATATCAATCTGTTGCAGGATCAGAAGCTAGAGTTCAACTTAATGATAAGTACGCAAGTCTTAAAGATATAAAACAGTTTGTTTTTGAAGAAAGACAAGATACAAGAGACGAACTTAGACAGGCAATGATTGCTGGTCTTAAAGTTGATAAAGAAACAAATATGGGTCTTGTATCAGACATCAAAACAGAATTAAGAGAGGCAGAAGCTTTAAAAATTACTTATATCACCAAAAAGGGAGAAGCACTTAAAAACTTAGAATAGTATAAATTGAAATTTTTAATTATGAAAAGCACCTACTTTAGGTGCTTTTTTGTTTGCTATGCATGTTCATTATCTATAGGGTTAAAGTCCCGAACGGGCTTATTTTGACGAGAACCGTTAGTTGAGAGTAAGGGTGTTTACCGTGAGGTAAAATCTGAAGGAAACTTA
>Ga0102928_1000848_pt1 | contig 19673 bp, 15 predicted proteins | sample SalPonR1_B_D1_MG_FD_78504 | JGI IMG/M metagenome (GOLD analysis project Ga0102928, IMG submission 78504) | Salt pond soil microbial communities from South San Francisco under conditions of wetland restoration - Salt Pond MetaG R1_B_D1_MG | ecosystem: Environmental > Aquatic > Marine > Intertidal...
GCAATGGTTTTCCGTCAAATTCCGCTACTTTGAGTGCGTCGACGACGGCGCGCCGCTGACGCTCGCCGTGCAATCGCTGCGCAGGCCCGGCGACCGCGCGCTAATCGAGTTTGCGCAGTCGCGCGCCATGTGCGGCGCCGATCTCCAAGACACTAGCGACAGCGCCGCGCTCGTGGACGGCACCGCGGCCGCGTTTGCGATATGGCTTCTCGTCATCTTGCTGTGCGTCTGCATAGGCTGCATTTACATTGAATAGCAGGTTTATGGCGACGCATCGTCTTTGGCATAAGGCTGCTCGCCGCTCTCGTGGCCAGCGCCTTCGACAGCAAAGCCGCCGCGCCGCGCCAATTCGGCGCGTAGCGCCTCGCTCGCGCGCTCGCTTTCTGCTTCGTCGCGCTCGTTGGTGTCCAGCGCAATGTGGCCGCAGCGCTCGAGCTGCGTCAGCAGCGCGCGCGCAGCGCTCGGCTGCTTTTGCTGCCGCGCGCCAGTCTCTTTGTCGCTCATCGCTGCTTGCAACGCACCTCTTGCTCTCGCGCACGCGTTGCGGCAAACAGCTTGGCTGATGGGCGCTCTCTCTCTCTCTCTCTCTCTCTCTCGCTCTCCCTCTCTGCCTCTCTCGCTCTCACTCTCTTTTTTGTCGATTGGTGGAGGGCCTACGCGCAGACGCACCGTGTTTGCAAGCGAGCGCGCACACAGAGCTGCCAAGCGCAGAGGGGCGGGCGGGCGCGCGCGCGCTACTTATCCGAACGTTGGACGGGTACGACGAGACCTTGCGAATGTCGTTTGGTCCCGCCGGGCCCTGCAGCCAGATTGTCTCGACGTTTTGCTTGGTGATGCGCTCGCGCATGCCGGGCACCTTGCACATGAACCAGTAGACGAGCTCGAGAATCTTTTGCGATGCGCGGCGGCCGGTCGAGAAAATGCCGATCTCGAGACCCTCGATGGCAAAGAGCAGCGCGACGACAAACGCGGCCACACTAAACGTTTTGCCAAAGCGGCGCGGCATAATCGCCATGAGCTCCTGGTGTAGCTCGGCAGTGTTGAGCTCGGCCAGCAGATCGTCGAGGTTCGAGTCGAGATCGTCCTTGAAAATGAGCTTGGCGCACGCCGCCACCATGCGATTCATGAACTCTTGCTGATCGTCAGAGAACGTGAGGCCGAGCGATGCGAGCGCTTTGCGCAGTAGCGCGAGACGCTCGCGGCCCGTGACGCGCGCCGCCGACGTTGCCTCGGGGTCGAGCGCCTGGTCGAGCAGCGACGGCGGCAGGAACGAGTTGATGACCTTTTGCTGCTGCTGCTGATAGCACATGTGCGCGCGGCGCACCGAGTCCTCGTAGTCGTTGACGAGCTGCGGGCGCCACGCCGTCGTCTGCGCAAAGCCGTTCTCGTCGCTCTGCGCCGCTGCGGGCGCGACGCCAAACTGCACGCTGCCCAGCACCGCAGGCGCGCGGCGACGCACCACTCCCGCCGCAACCATTGTTGGTCGTTGTGCGTCTTTGGTTGGGTTGCGCGCGCGCGTTTTCTCCCAAACGCGCGCAACGAGCAACGATGCACATTGACGGCCGCCGCTCGCTCGCCGCCGTCGTGAGCTGGGACGCGACGCTGAGCGCCGGCATCGTTGTTGTCATTCTGCTGAGCCGCTTCGACGGCTTTGACTTGCTCTTCCTGGCGCTGCACTCGACGCACGTTTTCTCGGTGCTGCTCGGCTGCATTGTGATGAACAACGCGGCGCTCATTTCGTCAACGCTGCGCATACTGGCGTACACGTACGCCACCGCCATTGTCTTTGACATTATTGTTGTGATGGCGCGCTTGGCCATTATCATTAGCCACGACGACGGCGCCGCGCCGCTGCTGCACGAGTGGGTGCGCCTCGCGTTTGCGACCGCGCTCTTCGTTGTCGACTGCAACGGCATGTTTTTTGCCGATTTGTCGGCGAATAGCGTCTCGGCGCTCTTGGTGTGCACCGACGAACAGGTGCAGATGGTGGCGCGCGAGCGCCACGCGCGCGAGGTGGCGCGCTTGAAGCGCACCGGCGACAACGGCTCGCCCATGAAGGCGTCGCTGCACACAGTGGTGTAAGAGAGCGCGCGCGCACCCACCTTTGCGTGTGCGCGCCAACAACGATGAGCGGCTTTGTCGGCCCTCTGCTCCTTTGCGCGGCGCTGTGCGCGCACACGCGCGCCAGTGCGCCCAGCGTGCTAGACTATCTGGGCGTGCGCGAAGACGCAGAGGCGCGCGAGCGGCACGGCGACGCGCGCCGCTACGTGCATCGGCACGAGCACATTGGCGTCGACGCCGACAGCGCCGACCACATTGGCTGCGCCGAGACGGAAGCAAGGCTGCTCGAGCACATGCTGACGCCGCCGGCGCTCTGGTGCAACGCCGCAACGTGTCTGTCCGAGTTTGACGTCGCGTACGCAGTGCACGCCATCGACTGCGACGCGCGTCGCTGCACCGTGCTGCTGCACTGCGGCGCCGGTCTGCGCTACGTCAAGTGGGCGGGCGCCGCGACGCTCGGCGGCGCACTGTGCATGCTTTTGCTGCCGCTGTGCTGCAGTGCGCGCCGCAGGCGGCCGCACAACGCCGCTCACAAGTGTTTGTGATTGTGCGCGCGCGCACGCCACCCGCCGCGCCGCGCAGCCAACTATGCTTTCGCAGTCGTTGTGGGCCGCACTCGGCCCGCTCGTTGTGCACGCGCGCCAACAACTGCTGCATGCGCTCGACGCGCACGCGTACGCCACGTTCTTTGACGCCGTCTTTGCGCTCTTCTTTGGCGTGCTCGCCGCCACACTCTGGTGCTGCTGTCTGCGCTCGGCGCAAGACGTTACGCTCGCGCTGCTCAAAATTTTCACGTTTGTGGCGCTCGGCGCCGTTGCGACCAACGTGGCGCTGCACATTGTGAGCATTGCAGCGCACGAGAACGAGCACGTGAGCGCGCTAGTCGGTACCGCGCTCTCTGCTGTGTACAGTCAAGGCGAGGCGCTGCGCGCTGTTTGGCCCCCGCCGCCACCACCGCAAGCGGCACCAGACGCGCGCCAATAAGTGAACAAAATTGTGTGCAATGTGTGCGAACGGTGCGCTGCAGCTTGACTGGCGGCCGTAACGCGCGACTCGCCTCTCTAAGCACGCCTCTGGTCTCTCGCCCGCCCCTCGTGTCTGCCGCAGCGCGCCGCCATGCTCCTCTCGAGCGTCGTGCTCACGCTGGCGCTCTACGGCTTTGTGGGCGCCTACTTTACCGGCTCGCTCGGCTTTTCTTTTGTTGTCATTGGCCTGCTCTGGTTCTTCAACACTGTGGTGGCGGCGTACCGCAGCGCAATCTTTGATCCCAACGTCGATCCGTCGGCGCTCATTGTCGACGTCAATTTTGCGACGCCGATCGCGTTTGTGCTCGGCAGCGCGCTCGGCCTACTCTATCTGTGGGCGCTGCAGCTCGTGCCGCTGCTGCGCTTCGAGCTCTTTGACGTCGGCTGGCCGAGCGACAGCGCGCGCTCGGCCGCGCGCACGCCGCTCTTTGTCTTTGACACGCGCTTTACGTGGTTTGCGCTCGCCGGCGTCGTTGCCGGCACGGCGGGCAACTTTCTGCGCGGCGCCTTCGAGCCCGAGGTCGGCCACACCGTGTCTCTGGTGCTCGGCGTCGCCGCGCTCGTGCTCGCGCTCGGCGCCATGCTCTATCTCCTCTATCTCTGGTTCTCGTCGGCGCAGCCGAGCGAGAATCTCGACGGCGTCTTTGCGCTCGCGCTCGTCTTTCTCGCCGTCACGCCGGCCGTCTACAATTACATGGTGCTCGCGAATCTGCGGCCGTGGTCGCTCGTAGTCTTTCTCCTCGTGCTGCTCGTTGTGGTCGTCGCGTTCTGGCGCTGGCACGTCTACGTGCTGCACAGCGGCAACGACGACGAGCGCGCGCTGCTGCTCGCCAACGACGTGCGCGCGCACGAGTCGCAGGCGAGCAAGGGCCGCATCTTTACGCGCTGGGCTACGCTCTACCTCGTGCTGCTGCTGCTCTACTTGGTCGGCGGCATCGTCGACAACGCGACCGCGGTCGTTGTCGGCACCGACACCTACGAGTCGGGCAACGTGCGCACCGTCATTGTCTTTGTCTTTCTCACGGCACTGACGCTCGCGATCGTCGGCGCATTGCTTGGCTGTCTGCGCTGGCGCAGGGCGCCGTGGTCGCGCTACTGGGTGTGGCGCGCCGAAGAGCGCGCCGGCGCGCCGCTCTTGCCGCAAACGAGCGGCGCCCGCCCAGCAATGCGCACGTCGAGTGCGGCGCCGGCGCGCGTGCCGCGGCCCGCCAGCACGCTGGCGCCGGCGCCGGCGTCGAGCGCGTGGAGCGGCTCGGCGCTCACCGCACTGCAAGTTGCGCACCGCAAGCCGGGACGCACCAAGCGCGTGTGACGCGCGCAGTAAAGTGAAACAAAAGAACAACAACGGCGCAAGCGGTCAATTATGGACCCGCTCGTTGTGTGGCTCGGCGTCTTTTGGCTCGTGGCGCTGCTCGTCAGCATTGGCTGGCTGCTCTCGTGCTGCTTCTGCGGTCTGTGCTGCCCGCGCAGGTTACAGCGCTGCTTGGGCGTGCTTGCGCTCGTGCTGCTGCTCGCCGCCGCCATTGGCACGGCCATCTTTACGCACCGCATCGACGAGCTGTGGCGCGGCAGCAAAGCGGTGGTGCACGACGGCGTTGTTGCCGCGCGCTTTGCGCAACGAGTGGCTGCGTTTGCCTGAGCGCTGCGCACACTAGCTTGTAAACGTTATGCACACTGCACTTTACTCGTCGTCAAAGCCAAAGTAGTCTGCGGCGGTGAGCTGCGCCACCTCTTGCGCCAGCTCGGCCGCGCCCTTGGCGCTCTTCTGCGCGCGCTGCGCGCTCGTTTGCGCGTCCGCGGCCGCCAGCTGCTCGCGCGTCGCGCTTACGCGCGTCTGCAAGCGCAGCACGCGGTAGCGGTACAGCGCGTGCACCAGCGCAATTGTGGCGTCGACGTAGCGCTCGTCGCTCTCGGCGTCGTGCGGCTCTGGTGCGGCGCTCAACAAGCGCTCCATTTCGCAGAGGCTGACGGCGAGCGGGTCGCGCGGCTCTGGCGCGCTCAGCTTGTCGTCGACGTCGGCGTCCGAATCGCTCGTCGCGTCTGCGCCGGCGCCGAGCGCGTTGGCAGTGTGCGGTGCGCGTTCTGGCAAGCCGACCAGCTCGTCTTCGAACGGCACGCTTTTGCTGATGATGCGCGCCAGCGCGCCGGCGTGCTCGTCGACGTCGGCGCCCGGCGCCGACGTGAGCTGCGTGCGCAGCGCAATGAGCGCGTCGGCGAGCGCGTCGTCGACTGCGAGCAGCGTCTCCAGCGCAGTCATTATTTCCTCCTTGCGCAATGTCGGCAGCTTCTCGCACAGCAGATCGTGCGCAATTTTGGCGCGCGCGGCGTCCGGCACGTCGCCGCGCTCGTCGACCTCGTCGCGCAGCCGTTCGCGCATGCGCGCGCGCTGCTCGATTAGCGCCAGCACGTGAAAATGGCGCACCGTCTCGTTGCGCACGCCGCGCTCGGCGCGCTCGAGCGCGGGTTCCGCCGCCGCCGGAATGTGCGTCAGCGTGGCGCGCTCGCCGCCGCTCTGCTTGTGAAAGATCTTGAGGATGGCGCCGGCCGCCGCGCGGCCCGCGCACTCGGTCGCGCTCGCGGGCACGCTCGCGTCAAACTCGCCGCACTCGAGCAGCAGCGCGAGCGCTCGGTAGGCGCTGTGCGCGAGCGCCATGCGCACCAGGCAGCCCGCTACGTTGCCGCAAAACGGCACGCTGCGCGCCATCTCGTCAAAGAACGGCGCGCCAAACGCGCTGCGCTCGAACACGGCGCGCAGCGCGCGCGACGTTGCGCCCTGCGTCGGCGCACTCTCTTCCTTGGCGGCGACAATCGCCTGCTTGCTCGCCGCAACGGCGCTTTCGGCAGCGCGCAGCGCGCTGCGCGCCTCCGCAACGAGCTGCGTGGCGCACGCCCAGCCGGCGCGGTGCAGCGCGCCGCTGTCGTCGCCCGCGCTCTCCTTGTCGACGACGTGGCGCGCCTCGCACGCCAAGCGCAGCGCCTGCGCGCGCACTGCCGCCAACGACTGTCGCTTGGCGGTGCGCTCGCGCACTAGCGCGTGGTACGCGCACTCGAGCTCTTGCACGTGCAGATCGTGCGCTTTGGCGGCCTCCAGTGCCTCCTCGTCGCTCAACGGCACACTGTCACCCGCCACCATTGCATAGTTGTTGCGCACGTAGAGCAGCTGGCGCTTGAGCAGCGCGCTGCGCCCGCTGCGCACCAATTGCGCGAGCAGGTAGCCCGCTGCACGACAATCGCGCTCGGCGCTGCGCGCCGCGTCACCGTGCAGCATGCGGTGCATGAGCGCGTGCCCGACGTCGGGCTCGTACTCGTCGTGCGCAATGTAGCGCTCGAGCGTGCGCATCGACGCTTCAACAGTCTCGCTGTCGTCGACCACATCGCCTACGCGCACTGCGCGGCGTGGATCAAGCCACGCCGCTGCCGCCGCCTCATCGTCGTCGGCGTTGTCGCCGCTCTCGCGCAGCGCCAACTTGAGCATGAGCGCGCGATCAAGCATTGGCGCTAGCGCGCGCAACTTGTGCACGCTCGCCAGCGTGCTGTAGCGCACGAGCGTGTCTAGCGCGTTGGTCATTGTTCGCAGAGTGCCTTTGCAATGCAAAGCGCGTCACTCGCGGCCACACCAACACGATCTTGCTTCTTATTTTGCTTCTTTGACTTTTTTTTTCATTTGGTGCGCGAGCGCGCCAGGCGCGGCGGCGCGAGCTTGTGCGGCAAGCACAAGTGCGGCTTGCTGCCGCTTGCCGCGCGCCGCCAGCAGCCAATGCGCTGGCAAAACGGCATTTTTTTGGCAAAGTGCTTGCGCGCCAGCATGTCGCGAAAGTGCCGAAAGCAGTAGTGCGGCGCGTTTACCTGGCACGCCGGCTCGCCGCAGTCGCGCACCGGACACCGCGCGTCCTTTCGCTCAAACGCGTCCAAGCGCTCTCGTTCGTCGACCGACGCCTCTGTCGCGACCCAGCTCTTTGCGGTGTCAGGGCGCACGCACAGGCTGCGCACCGCGACGTCGGGCGCGCTCGCGCTGCGCGCGCTGCGGCACAGGCGTGCGCGCGTCTCGCTAGCGCCACCGCTACCCGTCGACTGACTCATGCTTGCGCCGGCGGGCGCGCGTGTGTGTCGTTCAATGCGAGCGCTGGCTTTGTAAAGGGCGCGTTTCGCGCGCCGTAGAGCGCACGATGGCGGCGCTCGAGCGCGTGCTCGAGTCGCTCGCCGACGACCAAGATTCAGTGAACGACGACGAGTTGCTGCTGGCGCGCGACCCGCCGCGCCGCGGCGAATTAGCGCTCTACGTGCGCGTCTCGGCGCTCGAGGCACGCGGCTACAGCGACTTTGCGCCGCTGCAATGCGGCGCGTTTGGCTGCGTGTACAAAGCGCGCGCGCCCAACAACGCGCTCATTGCGCTCAAAATCGGCGTGGTGTACGGCAACGAAGTCGACGCGCAAACGACGGCGGCCCGCTTTGGCTTGGCGCCGGCAGTGCTCGACTTTTTCCCGCTCGCGCTCTACCAGCGCGACGACGACATGCAAGACGTGCTGCGCTCGGTCGACTTTCCCGAGCAAACGGTGGCGCTCGTGTCGCCGCTGCTCACGCCGCTCACCGACTACTTGTCGACGCACGGCCTGACGCCGAGCGTCTTTCGCGCACTCACCGCGCTCATCGAGCGCAAAGAAGACTACAATATCTTTCACGGCGACGTGCACGAGGGCAATACTGTGGTGCGCGTCGACGAACGCGATCCGAGCGTAGTGCGCGAGGCGCAGCTCGTTGACTGGGGCTTTGCTAGCGCCTTTTTCGAGTTTGACAGCGACGCCAAGCGGCAAACGGCGCTCGTTGCCGACAACTTTCTCTGGATGGCGCAGTTCTTGGTGCGCGACGGCTTTGTCATGAGCGGCACGCTCGGCAAATTCGCGCAGCTCGCCGTCGCGCTGCCCGACAGCAACGAGCTGCGCGTTGCAGTGCTAGAGTACGTGCGCGCGCTCGTCGTGCGCATCATGGCGCTCGATTGGGCGCTGCCGTTTCAGAAATTCGAAATCAAGGGCCTCAACAGTCAGTTTCGCTGGCCGCGCGGCAAGCGCACGCGTACGCTGGTGGCCATCGAGTGGCAGCGCGTGCTGGCGCGCGACGACACAGTGCGCGACGACGACCAAAAGTACTTTGTCGACTACACGGCGCTAGACGCCATGCGCTTGCAGCGGCGCGACGAAATCAATGCGCGGCGGCGCGGCGTTGAATTTTAAAAACGCGAAAAGCCGTTTGCGCTCGCCCTCGTTTTATTCTGTACAGCGCGCGCGCGCGCTACCGCGCGCTTTCCAGCTGGCCGTAGAGGCGCAGCTCGGTGCGGCAAAAGGCGCAGTGAAAGAAGCGCTTGCGCGCAAAATTGGAGCCCGTGTACGCGACGCGCGCGACGCACTCGACGCAACACGACTGCTTGAGCTGGCAGCACGCGAGCAGCAGCTGCTGGCGCGCCGGCTCGCACGCATTGTACTCGTTGCCGCAAATGTCGCACTGCTGGTGCGGCGAGACCGCGCAACCGAGCGCGATGCCAAAGTGCGTTGGGTCAAAGTGCTCGACAAACGTTGTCAGCATGGCGTCGTAAATGCGCTTGAGGTTGGCGTCGCGCTCGTCCTGCCTCTTGCGCAAATCGGTGCGCATGCTCTGAATGTTGCGCAGCGTGTCAATCATGCCTGCCGCCGCCGTGGCGCGCGACGCGCGCTCGATGGCGCGCAGCGATGGCGCGCCCGGCGCGCCCACATCCTGCGCCTCGCAGCACACGCGCTCCAGCTCGCCAATGAGCGTGTCGGCGTGCGCCACCACGTTCTCGGTCGCCTCGAGCTTGCTGGCGCACGCGCCAATGCGCTGCACCAGCGCGCCGTCGGCGGGCTTGAGCTCGCTCAGCGACATCACGACGCCGAGCGCGCGCACATGCATCGCTTGTTGCAAACAAAACGTTTGTTCGGCGGCGCGCACGCGCGTGCGGTCGGCAAACGCGCTCAGATCGCGATTGCGCGCGGTCAGCGCGCCCACGTCGACGCTGGCGGCGGCGGGCGGCGTGCTGGCGCCGAGCGCGCCCGAGAGCACGCCGCGTGCAAACGCGGCGCTATTGCGCGGCGAGCCGCTCGGGCTGCCGCCCGCGCCCGTCTTGCGCGCCGACGACACGCCGTCGCTTGTCGAGACATTCATTTTTCTAGCACGGCCGTTGACGTTTTCGGCTCGACGTTTGTGCTCTCGCGCGCGCGCACACACACACACTCTTCTATATTGACAACGTTGTATTTTTCGGCAACTTGTATGCGGCGCTGCGGCGCGCTACGTGGCGTAGCGCGGCGGTACGTGCAGCGTGTAGGTGCGCAGCGTGTCGAGCGAGACTGTGGTGCCGCGCGCGGCGCGATGCTCGCACACAATACAAAGTTGGTTGTCGGCGGCGGCGGCATCGCGCACCGCAAAGCGCAGTACTACCGAGTTGCGCGCCGCGCGCAGCGCCTCGTCGCTCGCCATTGTCGTTTGCAGCTGCGGCACGAAAGCGGCGTACATTTCCGTGAGCCGCCGCAGCGCTTTGTCGAAGAAGAGCGCGGCGGCGCCGTCGCGCTGCGGCGCGTCAAACGACGACGCGACCGCGGCGCGCGCGCACGCCAGCGCTTCGACCAACAGCGTCTGTGGTGCTTCGAGGAGCGCGTCGGCGTCGGTGTCGCTCGCGTACGCGACGGGCCGCTCGGCGTCGCTGTCGTCGGCGAGCGGAGCGTGTGTGTGCGCCGCGTACAGCACGTGCGCCAGCGCCAGCGCGCCAAAAGCGTGCCGGTAGCGCGCCAGTGCGTCGAGCGGTGCGTGCAGCGGCACGCTGCGATGCGCTGCGCGCAGCGCGCGCGCCGATTTCTCGAGAAAGTAGACCGTGAGCAGCGACGGACGCGCTTGAGCGCGCGTCTGCGCCAAGCGCGCGCGATAGTAGTGCGCCTGCGCGCTCACTGCCGCGTCGAGAAAGTTGTCAAAGTAGTGCGGCGCAAGCAGCAGCGGCTCGCAGCCGTTGTGCGCCGCTGCGTGCCGCAGGAGCACAGAGCTGCGCGCTTGCGCGCACGCGCTTGCCGCGTGGTCCAAGTAGCGCAGCGACTCGGCCGGATCAGACTGTTTGTTGAGCGCGGCGTGCAGCGACGCGAGCTGCTGCGCACAAGCGCAGCGCATGGCGAGCAGCGCGGCGCTCTCGAGCACGAGCGACGGACCGTAGTGCTCTGCAAACGACGGCTCTGGCAGCGCTCGCGCGCGTGGCGCGCCCTCGTCGTCGTCGTCGCCGTTGGCGAGTGCAAACTCGCGCACGTCGTCGCCGAGCGTGGTGTGCCAGCGCGGCAGCCAAAAGCCGCGCGCCGCAGCCGCGCTCGCGCCCGCCGCGCTCACGCGCGCATACAAGTCTTCCCAGAGCTGCGTTACGCGCGCAATGCGCTGCGAGACGAGCGCCAGACGACGGCAGGCGGCCTGCGCGTCTGTGCGCCGCAAGTGTGCGTGCGCGCGCCACAGGCGCGTTTGTATGTCGCGCGCCGCGCCAGCGAGCGCAACGCGCTCGTTCCACCACTCGGCCACCTGCGGCGCCGTGCAATTGGGCAGGCGCGTCACGGCGCACCGCTCGTCGGGCGCCGGCAGCGGCATGGCGAGCCAGTAATTGAATTTGCGCACTGCAGGTGCGCGCTCGTTCATTTTTGGACGCTGCGCGCGGCTGGCTCGCGCTCAAACGAAAAGCTGCGCTCGTCGCTATAGTGATAGTCGTTGGCCAAGTGCGCGTGCAGCGCGCCGTTCGACTGCACGAGCTGGCGCGCATCGGCGACGCGCGGCGCGACGCGCAGCACTTGTGTGCTGAAGAGCGTTTGCAGCACAAGGTACGCCGTGCTCGCGCGCATGAGGAGCAGCAGGTCGCGTTCGACACCTGCCGGCGACGATGGCGGCGGCGGCGGCACCGCGTCCAGTGCGCGCGCCGGATAGTCAACGACGCGCCTGGCCACCGCGCTCATGTGCTGCGGGTCGGGGCGCCGCCGCGCCGCTTGGTACACAGTGCTGAGGAACGCCTTGATGCGGTCGCGCACGTTGGCGCGCCGCGCCGACATCAAGTGGCCTTGCGGCGCGAGCGCCGCGCCGCTGGGCGCACCCTCGTCGGCAATGAACATGTGCCGCAGCGCACAGCAGCGCTCGCCGCTTAGCGCGAGCGCGTTGAGGAACGTGCGCAGCGGTTGGAAGACGAATTGGCCAACGTGCGCGGCGCGCGCGCCGGGCGCAGTGCACACCGAGCCCCACGCCGGCACGAGCACGTGCGGGACGCTTTGCGCCGCCGCCGCCGCGCTCGTTTCGGACGACTCGTCTTCGCTCGACTTGGCGTCGTTGCGCCGCGGCGCGCTCACGCACACAATGAGCGCGGCGTGCCGCCACTCGCCCCAGTGCGCCTCGAGCCTGGCGTGCTGGCGTGTCGCAGCGTCGTCGTACTGCTCAAAGGCGTCGGGCGACTCGCTGCTCTCGTGCCACACGTGCGACAAGAGGCACGGCAGCGCCAAAAGCAGGCGCGTGAGCGTTGCCGCACGCCTGCGCACCGTGCACTCGCGCTCGTCGCCGCACTCGAGCGCCGGATCGTCGTACAGCAGTATGTCGCCACTGCGCACACTGCACTCGAGCTCGGCGTAGCGCGTGGCGCCAAACGTGGCGCGGCGCGCGCAAAACGCTAGAGCGCACATGGGCGCGTGTGCGCACACACTCAGCGTTGGCGACGCGACGCCGGTTTGGGTGGAAAAAAGTAAAGCAATTGTGCATTGCCGAGATGCGTTCATTGGCCTCAGGCGCGCGCCGCGAGCGCGAGCGCAGCGGTGGTGGCGAGCGCGGCGAGCGGCTCTGTGTGCGCGGCGCTCGACGTCTGCTGAAAGCCTTGGTTGGCGTTGGCGACGCCCGCAATAATCGGCGCGCTGCTCGGGTGAAACGGCGTAATGCCGTCGCCCGAGTGAACGGCAAACGGCAGCCAGACCGCGAGCAGGATCAGCAGACCGTTGACGGCGTACAGAATGAGGTCGCGCGTGTAGATGCTCTTGATGCCGGTGCGGTAGCGGTGCAGAATGTAGACAATCGGATTGGCGAGGTAGAGCAGCGTGAGCACGATCGGCACCGTGAGCAGAATCGCGCTCGGCGCGCCGGCCGAGTTGAACGTCGCGATGAGGTGCGTAAAGATAATCGCAATTGCCGTGATCGCGAGAAAGAGAATCATGACAACGGGCACCCAGCCAAACAGGCTCTCGCCCTTCTCTGCGCATCTGAGCGCCATGAGCTGGTTGCCGTAGCTCGTCTGCAAATCGTCCATCCAGAAGAGAAAGATCCACGCAACGACGACCGCGCCGAGGAGCGTAAGCACAATGACGTCGGGCACGCCCGACGTGAGCGAGATGACGAGAAAGTACGGCACGTTCCAGATGAGGAAGAAGATCCACATGTACGGATTGCTGTTGCCGCGCATCTGGTCCCACTCCAGGTTGCGCGCAAGCGCCGCAATCAGGAAGCCGACGGCGCCGAGCACGCCCGTAAAGCCGCCCACGAGCGCGACGCGTGCAAAGCCAAACGCATCGGAGGTGATCACCGGGTAGCCGTCCACGTCGGCCACAGCGCCGTTGCGCAGCGAGCGGTTGACTCGCAGCGTCAAATCAAAGTTGTCCTTGAACGACTGCGAGACGAGCAGCGCAATGACCAGGAAAGCGCCGCTGAGCAGCGCCAAAATGCCGCAAACGGCTTTGGTGCCGGTCAGGTACTTCATGTTGCTGTCGTCGAGCTCTTCGATGTGCAGCTCTGCCTTTTCGCCGTCGGTGGCGCCCAGCGCCTCTGCCGTCGACTGGCGCTCGCCTTTCATCATGCGGTTGTACGACATTGCGCGCTCTGTTCAACGCTTGGTCCGGGGGGGCAACGAGGTGAAGGGGGTACGCGCGCACGCAAAAGTGTGTGTGTGTGTGCAGCAGTGCGTGAGCGACGAGCGAAAAAAAGCGATCGAGGTGCCGGCACGCGCGTTCTTGGACGCAGGTTTGCAAAAAAGACGCAATACACCGCGGCACACCGCGTACAAACCTCTTGCTCGATGTGCGCACGCGCGTGTGCTGCAATGCCGTTGTTCCGTAACCACGCTTGCCAATTGCCGGCTATTACGTCAGCTCTTTTGCAGCGTTGTTAGCAAAGCAGCAGCGCGCGCGCTCTAACAAACGACACTGGCGCAGCGCAAAACATGTTCGCGCTCATAACGCTCGCGCTCATTGCCTCGCACGCAGCGGCGCGCCGCACCGACGGCGACGCAATTGACGCGCCCGGCTACTACGACTTGCAGTTTCCGGGCGCGTCGGCCATTGGCTCTGGCGTTGTGCGGCGCGCCGCGGCGGTGCTCGGCTACGAGCCAATTGACTACGTGCCGCCGCGCTCGCTGCGCGTGTGGGTCGACTCGGCCGAGCGCGGCGCCGCGCTGCTCGACGCGCTGCTGCACGTGCGCACCGTGCGCCGCGTCGACCGCGCCGAGCGAGCCGCCGACATTGCCGACGACGTGCGCCGCCTGCGCTCGCAGCACCGCGAGGCGCAGCGCGTGCGCATGCGCGCCGCCGCCGCCAACCACTCGCACGCAGCGAGCGACGCGTTCCGCAGTCGCGACAGTTTTGCGTTTGGCGCGCGCTCTCCGGCGCTCGATGGCGGCGCCGGTGCCGCGTCGATGCTGCTGCAGCTGCGCGTGCGCGCGCACAACATGACGCGCAGCGAAATCGAGTCGCTGGCGCAGCCAATGTGCCGCACGCGGCTCGCGGCGCACGCCGAGCGCGCGGGCGGCGCCACACCCGAGCAAGTGCTGCTCGCCGACGTGCACTGCGACGACGCCGAGCGCGTGGCGCGCGCGCTCACTACCGATCCGCGCGTCGCGTTTGTCGAGCTGCGCGCGCCCTTTCACACGCTCAATCGCTGGGGCGGCGACACGCTGCGCCGCGGCGCCGGCTTGGTGCGCGACGGCAGCAGCGGCGCGGCAAGCGCGCTGCTCGCCGCGCTCGACGGCGCCGGCCAAGTGCTCGCAATGAGCGACACCGGCGTTGCGACGCAAAACTGCTTTTTTCACGACGCAAGCGGCGCCGCCGTGCCGCTCGTGAGCAGCCAGAGTGTGCCGAGCGACACGGGCCACCGCAAAGTGCGCGCCTACTGGTCGGGCGTAGGCGGCGATTTTGGCGATTTCGGCGCCGAAGGCGGCCACGGCACGCACGTGGCCGGCACGGCGCTCGGCGCGGCGCTCGACGCGGCGAGCGACGACGTGGCGGCGCACGGCGGTGCGGCGCGCGGCGCGCGCCTCGCGTTCATCGATCTGCTCGACGAGGCAAACGGCAACGGCTTTTTGGCCGTGCCGCTGCGCCTCGACAGCACGCTGATGCGCTGGTCGGCCGACGTGGGCGCGCACGTGCACTCGGCGTCGTGGGGCGCCGAGCTCAACGGCCGCTACTCGAGCGACGAGCAGGCGCTCGACCGCTTTGCGTACGACAACCGGCACTTTCTGATGGTGTTTGCGGCCGGCAACGCCGGGCCCGACGCCGCGTCGGTCGTCTCGCCCGCCATGGCCAAGAACGTGCTGAGCGTCGGCTCGACCATGAACGGCGTCGAGTCGGTCGCGCTCGCGCAAGAGCCGAGCCGACCGGCAGCGCACTATGCGCCCGAGTGGCTCTCGTCGTTCTCGTCGCGCGGCAGCGCCAGCCTGCCGTTTCGCAAGCCCGACCTGGTGGCGCCCGGCGGGCCGTACGTGTGGTCGGCCGACGCGTCGCAGCGCGACGGCCGCTGCGACGCGCTCGCCAACGAGCTGGTCGGCCTCGCCGGCACGTCGATGGCGACGCCGCTCGTGGCCGCCGGCGCGCTGCTGGTGCGCGAGTACTTTGTCGACGCGCACTATCGCGACTCGGCGCAGACGGGCGTCGACACGAGCGCGCCGACCGCGTCGCTGCTGCGCGCCGCACTTACCGCGTCGGCGCAGCCAATGCGCGGCGTGTTTCCCAACACGCCGTTTGCGAGCGCGCAGCAGCGCATCGACGCGGTCGGCCACGGGCGCGTGGCGCTCGACGCGCTCGTCGAGTCGGAGCGCGTGCAGCTGGCCGTGCTCGCCAACGAGGACGCGGCGCTCGGCGTGCTCGAGGCGCGCGAGGCGCGCTGGTGCATCGAGGTGCTCGACGCCGACGGCGCGCCCACCGACGCCTACGAGCGCGTCACCGCGGTGCTGGCCTACGCCGACTATCCGTCGACGCCGACGTCGGCGCGCGCCGGCGTCGCGCTCGTCAACGATCTGCGGCTCGTGCTCGCCGACGGCGCGAGCGGCGAAGAGTTTCGCGTCAACGAGCAGGACGGCGACGAGCGGCGCTCCACAATCGAGCGCGCGCAGGCGGCCGGCGCGGCGCGCCTCTCGCTCGCCGTCGCGGCCGACCGCATTGGCTTTGGCGACGCGCAGACCTACTCGCTGCTCGTCACGCTGCAGCGCAGCGCCGCGGCGCTCGGCACGCGCTTGCGCATTGGCGCGCCGTCGCTCGACAACGAGCGCTGCGCGCTGTGCGCAGCGACCGGCGCGTTTGCGTTTGAGCGCACGTGCCCGGTGTGCGGCAACGGCATTGTCGAGGCGCCCGCCGAGCAGTGCGACTCGAGCGCGTGCTGCGACCCCGACACGTGCCAGCGCCTCGCCGACGCGTCGCCGTGCTCGGTGCCGGCCGGCGCGTGCCAACTCGAAGGCGTCTGCGACGCCGGCCTCTGCGCCGTCGACGACTCGATCACTTACGTTACCGATCCCGACACCGGGCTCTGCGTAGTGGCGCGCGAGCCAACGCCGTCGCCGACGCCGCGCCCGACGCCGCGCGTGCCTGGCACAACGACGACGACGACGACAACGACGAGCACACGCACGCCGCAGCCAACGCCGGCGCCGTGCGCGCACTTTACCGCCAGCGAGTGGCGCGCGGCGCTGCGCGAGGATCGTGCGGCCGGCGGCTCGCTGCGCGTGTGCTGCGCGCCGCTCTGGGCCGCGCTGCACCAAATCAGCTTTGACGCACTGTACGACGAGCTGCTGGCCGAGTATGCCGCGGCGCGACTCAACGCCGCGCTGCCGGGCGTGAGCGCAACGCCGAGCTTGCTGATTGACATCGAGCGCGCGCACGAGCTGCTCGAAGAGACGTGCGGCGTCGGTCTGCTCGGCGTCGATGCGCGCGCCGAGGCCAACGCGCTCATTGGCGCGCTGCGCCGCTACAACACGCGTTGCGTGGCCGAGGGCGCGCGCGACGACGACGACGAGGCCGACGACGGCGGGGCGTGCGTGCGCGCCGACGACCAAGTGCAGCAGCTCGGCGAGCGCTACTGCTCGGGCGGCGGCGTTTTTGATCGCGCGAGCAACACGTGCGCGTGCCACTCGAACCGGCACCCGAACGAGCCCGACTGCGCGCACTTGGCGTGCTCGGGCCACGGCGCGTCGCTCTACAACTATACGTCGGGCCGCGAACAGTGCGTGTGCGCCGACGGCTGGGCGGGCGCCACGTGCGCGCAGTGCGCCGCAACGCTCGACAGCGCGCTGGCGCGCCACTGCATTGGCGTGCCGACCGCACTGATTGCCAGCAATGCTGCCGTTCAGCGCCACGTGCTCGTGTTGGTAGAGCGCGCGAGCGTGGCGCAGCGCTTGGCCGGCGACTACTACGAGCGCAGTGTCGCCAAAGTGCCCGACGCGCAGCCGGGCCGCGGCGCGCTCGATTGCTGGTGCCGCGAGCAGAGCGAGGCGCTGCAGTACAGCGCGTTTGAGACGCACGCCGACGCGCTGCGCGCCAACACCGTTATGCGTCAGCTAAACGACGAGCTGGCCGCGCGCGCACAAGCGCTGCTCGCGCCGCGCGCCGACGCGCCGCGTCCGTCGCGCAGCGGCGCTGCGCGCCAAAACGCGCCAGCGCTTGCCGCCGCGCTGCTGCTGCTGCTGCTGCTCGCAGTCAACGCGCTACTCTAGTAAAGCGCGCGCAATCGACATAGATCGTAAGCGAGTGTGTTTAGTTGCGGTGCTTTTTGCGCACGCGCAGCGCATTGAGCGCGCTGGGCGCCGCTTGCGACGCGCCAATGAGATACTGCGCGCCCGACTGCTCGCGCAGCGCTGCGCGGCTCGTGTACGCCGCCGCCGACGACGAGTAGACGCGCGTCTCGTCGCTCGGCTGCACGCACAGGCCAATGACTACGCAGCACGTGATGACGAGGAAAAAGGCACCGAGCAGCAGCCAGAGCACGAGCGGCACGCCGCTCGCCACGTGCGTTTGCGTTGCCACGCCGTCGGCGTCGCGGCGCTCGTCGTTGGTCTCTGCGTCGGCCACGCGCAGCGCGTCCTCGGCGCCCGGCGCGCCGCACGCGCACACGTTGGGATGGTAGTTGAACACTTGGTTTGCGTCGCGGCAGTACGTTACGGCGCCGTGCGCCGGCGCGCTCCAGTACGCGGCCGCGTTGCTCGCCAGCGCGTCGCGCTCGATTGCGTCGAGCACGACGGCGCCGTCGACGTTGAGAATGCGCGAGTGCGCCAAGTCGACGCCGCGCGCCGAGACGGCGGCGCGCCGGCACGCCGTGTCGGTGGCGCACAGCGCGCTCATGTCGTCAAACTGCACGTTGCGCAGCACGGCCGCCGCCGCACTATCGACCAGCACCACCGACGCGGCGTCAAAGTGCACGTTGCTGAGGCGCGCCACGTCGTCGAGGCGCACACTGGCGCCGCGCAGCGACGTCATTTGCTCGCTCGCCAGCGCGCTCTTGCCGCTCAGCTCGATCGACGCGCCGTCGAGCAGCTCGGTGTCAAACGCCACGAGGCGCGCGCCGTCGCGCGCGTGCAGGCGCCGCACGTGCGTGTTGGCGGTCGCGCGCACCTGCGCGCCGCTGCCGCGCACATCGAGGCCGCCGTGCGCGCCCATAAACGCGTTGCGGACAAACGCCACCTGCACAATGGCGCCGCCGCTCACCACCGTGCTCGGCTCGCGCGCAAAGACGCGGTTCGCTTCAAACACCACGCGCTCGTTGACGTCGGGCTCGTCGACGCCAAACTCGGCGCGAATGGCGCCGCCAATCTCGTTGCCGGTGTAGTGGCCGCCGTAGCGCTGCTCGACGCACAGCGAGCCGTCGAGCGCGCACGAGTCGACGGTCGGACCGAGCGCGCCGCTCGCGCTCAGCGCCACGTGCACGGCGCAGCGCTCGTCGGCGCTCGTGGCGCGCAGCGCAATGTGGCGCAGCGACGCGGCCGACGCGTCGCCGGCAAAGCGCACGAGCGGCGCGTCGCCGCCGCCGGCGCGCACCAGCGCGGCGCTGCGCGTCGGCGAGAGGCGCGCAATGTGCTCGTGGTTGCCAACGAGCAGCGGCTCGCCGTCTGCCGGCAGCGCGCACTCGCCCGCCACCAGCAGCGCGGCCGAGCTGCCGTCGCCGTTGCCGCCCATGCGCAGCTCGGCGTACGCCGCCGCAAACGACGTGCGCACAAGGCGCGCATCGTTTTGGCAGTAGAGCTCGAGCTCGCGCGCCGTCAGCTCGCGCTCGTCGTCGCCGCACACAACGCACAGCACGCGCGCCGCCGCCGCCGGCAGCGCGTCGGCGTCGAGCGCGGCGCGCTCGTCGGCCGTCAGCTCGTTTTGCGCCAGCACAACGCTGCGGTGCAGCCGGTTGTCGGCCGAGTCGCGCAGCACGAGCGTGGCCGAGACGTCGAGTGTGGCGCTGCTGCCGCCGCCGCCCACGGCGCTCGGCTGCTCGGCCCACTCGGCGGCGTGATGCGGCTCGCCAATGCGCGCGACGCCGAAAACGGCCGGCTCTTGCGCGCTGCGCGCCACGTCAAAGTGCACGGTGACGCTGCTGCCGCACTCGTGCAGCAGCGCGTCGGAGCGCACCTCGAGCGCGCCGCTCACCACCGCCGCCTGCGGCGTAAAGTGCGCCGTCTCGCCAATTGGCAGGCACTCGGCGCTGAGCGCGGCGTGGCTCGCGACCACAAAGAGCGCGCCGGCGGCGTTGTGCAGCTCGGCGCGCGCCGCGCGCTCGCCAAACGCCAGCGAGCTGCGCGGCTCGCCCGCGTACACATAGTCGTCGGCGCGACGCGCGTACTCGACGTAGTTGGCGCCGGCGCGCAGCATGGCGCGCTCGTCGTCGCTCGACTCGCTCTCGGCGTGCGCGCTCACAATCGTGTTGTAGTGCAGCGCGGCGGCGCAGCGCTGCGTGCGCGCCTCGCAGTCGCGCGACACCACCGGCACGCGCCGCGCGCCAAAGAGAAACTGCGAGCACGAGACGCCAAAGTCGCGCAGCGCGCTGCTCGACTCGCGCGCGCCCAGCTCAATGGCGACGTCGCCGCCAATCACCGTGCAGCCGCTGAGCCGCAGCGCCGCCTCGTGCGTCGCCGTTTCGGCGTAAAACGCGACGCGGCTCGCGCCGCTCACCGTCACGTCGCGCGCCACAAGCGCGCCGCGCTGCACCACTGCGCCGTGCGCCACGTCGACGAGCACCGAGTCGCGCCACTCGACGCGCACGCGCGGCGCGCTCAGCACCAGCACCGCTTGCGCGTGCGCCGCGCTCGTGCCGAGCACACTCACGCCACTCATGTGCACCACCGCCGCCGCC
>Ga0102928_1000850_pt1 | contig 19663 bp, 14 predicted proteins | sample SalPonR1_B_D1_MG_FD_78504 | JGI IMG/M metagenome (GOLD analysis project Ga0102928, IMG submission 78504) | Salt pond soil microbial communities from South San Francisco under conditions of wetland restoration - Salt Pond MetaG R1_B_D1_MG | ecosystem: Environmental > Aquatic > Marine > Intertidal...
CAAGGTTCGCCCGATTCTGGACATTTTTGAGGCGGATACGGGCATACGGGTGGAGCATCTCACTATGAAGAATGGAGAGATTCTACAGCGGCTTGAAAACGAATATGATTCGGGTGTGGTAATCGCCGACCTTTGGTTTACCGGCGGAGCCGACACCTTCATCAACGCGGCGGAGAACGGCCTTCTGCTTCAGTACGAATCCGCCAATGGAAGCGATCTTGATGATGTAATGAAGGATCCGAACCACTACTGGTACGGAACTTCCCTGACCCTTGTCAATTGGGTGGTAAACAAGGACCTCATCGCGGAGAAGAACCTGAAGATGCCTGAAACATGGGAAGACTTGCTCCAGGAGGGGCTCATGGACGAAGTGTCCATGTCAAACCCCGCTTCATCCGGAACGGCTTACAATGTTGTTAGCGCCATTTTGCAGACCAAGGGAGAGGAAGCCGGATGGGCTTATCTGGACCAACTGATTGCCCAAGTCCCCTTCTTCACGGCTCGAGGCAGCGATCCGGCCAATATGGTTGTCAACGGGGAAGCAATTGTGGGCATAAACGCCAGCAACGGGGACCGGGATCTTGAAATAAACAACGCCCATATCAAACTGGTCTATCCCAAGGACGGTACGGGCTGGTGGCCCCAACCGGCCGCCATCATCAAGGGCACCAAGAACGAGGATGCCGCCAAGGTATTCATCGACTGGATAATATCCAAGCGCGGCATGCAGGTCACTGCAGAGTCCAGATATGCAGCTGTCGCCAGGGACGATATTGAGATTCCCGAGGGCATCGTGGACATAAAGGACATAGCCCTGTTCCCGACGGATTTCCAGGCCAACGCTGTTAAGCGGGACGCCATTCTCGAGGAATGGGCCAAGCATTTAGAAAACAAATAGACAGACAGAATCCGGGGGCATCCCTCCCGGATTTTTCTCGTGAAGGTGGTGAGGCTTTGTGAAAAGGTGGGATCCTTTGGCAATTCCATATTATTTGATGGTGGGCCTTTTGGCGTATTTTGTCATCCTGCCTGTGGCAGGGGTGGTTTTATACGGGGCTTTCCCGTTTGAATCCCTGCAGTATCTGCTGGAATCGGCGGGCAGATCCCTTCCCTTTTTGGGCCGGAGCTTGTTCATTGCTTTTTTTGTTACGGGTTTTTCCGTAGCCGTCGGACTGGCGGCTTCAATAGCCCTTTGGCGCTTTGAGTTCCGGGGTAGAAGACTGCTCCGCTACGCCATGGTGCTTCCAATGATCAATCCCCCTTTCGTAGGCAGCATAGCCTTCATAATGCTTTTCGGCAAACGGGGACTCATAACCCATGCACTCTTGGGCCTCAGCGTCAGCCCGTTTGGCTGGGTGGGAATCGCTGTTATGGAGATACTGAGCCTAAGTGCTTTGGCTTATCTCATCATTTCGAGCTCCGTGGTCAAGATCGACACCAGCATCGAGGACGCGGCCAGAAATCTGGGAACTCCGGAGCCGGTCATCTTCCGGGACATAACTTTGAGATCCATGGCCCCTGAGATTTCGGCTGCCGCCGTTCTGGTGTTCCTGGCCTCCATGGCGGATTTCGGAACGCCTCTCATAATCGGCGGCGCCTATCAGACTCTGGCATCGGATTTGTACATTCAGATTACTGGTCTGTACGACATGCGGTCTGCGGCGGTCTCGGGCACACTGCTGCTGCTGCCATGCATGCTGCTGTTTGCGGTTCAGAGGCGGCTGGTGAAAAAGAAGAATTACTACGCCATGGGCATAGCGAATCCTGATATTGTCTACAGGCATTACAGCCGGCCCCTCCGAAGAGTTTTGACAGGCATGGCCGGACTCTACGGATTTATGGTGACGATGAAATACCTGTTCATTGTCATAGGCGCCTTCACCCGGCAGTGGGGTTACGATTATGCGCCGACTCTGTTCCACATGAGGACGGTGCTGGAAAGAGACTTCTCACCCTTCTTAAACAGCATCCAGCTGGCTTTCTTTTCGGCTTTCTTCGCTTCCATGGCCGGGGTGCTCCTGAGCTATATGATAAAGCGCAAAGACTTCCGTCTTAAACGGACGGCCGACCTTGTCGCCACACTGCCGGCAGCTGTGCCGGGAATCCTTATGGGGGTAGGCTATCTGGTTGCATTCAAGTACCCCATAATGGGAATTGGACGTTTCTGGATGAGGGAAATGCCGCCCCTGATCCTGCTTGGGACGGGGATCATCATATATCTCATATGCATCTTCCGCTACATGAATGTGGGGCTTCGGACTGGCTATGCGCTTTTGGAGCATCTGAACCCCAACATAGAGGAGGCGGCTCGAAACCTGGGACAGACAGAGGGAAAAATTTTTTCCGAGATTGCCTTGCCGCTCATGGCTCCGGCCTTTGGCAGCGCTTTTTTCAAGAACTTCTCGACGACCATGACAACTTTGGGCGCAATCATCTTCCTTTTGCTGCCTTCCAACAAGGTGGCGGTGCAGCAGATTTTCCAGATCATCACCAGCAGCGCAATGGGAGTGGCGGCGGCCATGGCCCTTTTGCTTTCACTTGTAACGGCGGTCATGCTGGCCGTCTTCAGAATCATAAACGCCAAATTATTGAGGATTAAGCAATGAAGAACATAAAACTAAGCATGGACAAGATTATACAACGTTATGAGGAGAGAGCCGGCGAGAGGCCGACTCTGGACGGAATTTCCCTGGAAATCATGGAGGGTGAATTCCTGGCAATTCTGGGACCTTCGGGATGCGGCAAGACCACCTTGCTCAAGGCCATCGCCGGGCTGGTGCCAGTTGAGTCGGGCGTAATCCTGATCGATGGCCGGTCCGTGGAAAAGCTTCCCCCCCAGGGGAGGAACGCCGCCATGATTTTCCAGAATTACGCTCTCTTCCCGCATATGACGGTCCGGGAGAACATATCCTACGGCTTGAAGATCAGAAAGGAAAGCGCGGGAATACTGGCGGAAAAAACGGATCGGATTTTGTCCCTTATCAAGATGGAAGACTTTGCCGAAAGGGCAGTTACGGACCTCAGCGGAGGCCAGCAGCAGCGGGTGGCAATCGGAAGGGCCATGGTGGTGGAGCCGGCAGTTTTGCTTTTTGACGAGCCGCTGAGCAATTTGGATGAAAACCTTCGTGTGGCCATGCGTTCGGAGATTAAAAAGCTCGTCAAGGAGGTCAACATCACCAGCGTCTACGTGACCCACGACCAGAACGAGGCCATGGCTATGGCGGACCGTATTGTTGTCATGAAGGAGGGGCGCATCGAACAGGTCTCTACGCCTGACGGTATGTACTACCGTCCTAAAAACGAGTATGTGGCGAGATTCATCGGTCACAGGAATCTCTTCGAAGTCCATGTCGAGGGAGGGACTTTCGATTTTCTGGGGCGCCGTTATGCATGCCCGGAGGCTATGGATGACTGCGGATTCGGAAAGGTGCTGATCAGGTCGGAATCCATCGACATGCGATTTTTAAAGGATGCTACGGATAAAGCGGTTGGTGGACGAATTATTCAAATCGAGCGCCAGCTGAACATTCAAAAATGCCAGGTGGAAGTAGAAGATTGCATATTGGAAGTCATCCTCTTGAACAGGCGCAAGACAAGGCTATTTTCGGTAGGGGACCAAGTGGCTTTGGAGCTTGATCCAGGCACTTTTCACTTCATGCCACTGTAGACAGAGTCTTAACACAAAAAGACAGAGAAACATACAGAGGGGTAGGGATTATGATTATAGATTTGCATTTTCATACAGCTGCTTATTCGGGATGCAGCGCCATATCTTTGGAGTCTGGATTGGCCAAGGCAAGAGATATGGGGGTGGACGGAATTTGTTTGACGGAGCACAATGTTTTTGCGGATTACGGAAACTTGGATGCCCTTGGAAAGGCCTACAATTTACGCATCTTTGTGGGCACGGAAATATTGACTTGCCAGGGGGACATATTGTGCTTTGGTTTGGACGAAATACCCAAAAGCGAAATTTCGGCCCAGGAGCTGCTATGCCGCATGGAAGCATTGGGAGGTGCGACCATAGCCGCTCATCCCTATCGCGAAAACGGAAGGGGATTGGGGAATTTGGCGGGGGAACTGTCAAATTTGACGGCGGTGGAGGCCTACAACGGCAACACAAGGCCTTGCAACAACGGGAAGGCGATCGGGTTGTCCCTCAAGACCGGACTGCCTATGACGGGGGGCAGCGACGCCCACAGCCTCAACCGGGTAGGTGTTTACGCTACCCGGTTCGACGCCCCGGTGGAAAGTATGGCGGATCTCGTCCGCCAGCTCAGAGGCGGTCAGTTCCGCCCAGTAATCTACGAAAAAGAACTTAAGCGGTTTTCGGATTTGCCTGTTCGGCTAGACTGCACTCACATTTGATCAAAGGAATTGGAATATTCTTATTGAGTCAAGCACCTCCGCGTCGGGTAAGAAAAAAATGAAAGCCTTTCTAAATGATGCAAATGAGGGAGGTGTTTGAATGACGAAAAGAAAATGGCTTGTTTTGATGCTAGTTGGCATTTTGATTGTGGCCCTGTCGGCCTGCGGACCCGGCGAATCTTCCGAGGAGGCGCCGACCGAGGAACCTTCGGAAGAGGAAACCCCGGCTGAAGAGACTCCGGCAGAGGAAACCCCATCTGAACCGGAGCCATCGGGAGTTGGCGGCACCGAGACGGAACAGGGCTTGCCGGAAGGCTATCCCGCGGCGGCCTTCCCAATCGTTGCGGGAGGCGTGGTGACGGAATCCGACAGGTATGAAGACGGAGACATGGACGTCATGGTTTCGGTGGACCAGGATCCCGATTCCGCCAACAATTACTACAAGATGGTCATGTCCATGGCCAGCGATACGGAAATGGGCCAGACGGAAAACGGTTATTACCTGAAAGGGAAGAAGACCGGCTGGGAGACGGAGATTGTTATCGAGGCGGATCCGGCTAATCCGAAACGATCAATTGTCAAAATCATGCTTGAAAAGAAAGCTGAATGACGGCAGAAATCCCGCGGCAGTGCGCCGCGGGATTTTTCTCCGATATTTTTATGTGATTTGTTGCCTGTTTTGAAGGAATATTGGATTGATTATAGAAATATGGAAGTGGCTGGCAATTTTTTAAGACTATAATAATACTATAATTAATCGGGGTGAAAGTGTTGAGGCTGAATGTTGAGCAAAAGAAAATCATTCAATTGAAACCCAGTGGCCATATGCTTGTAAAGGGAGTTGCAGGAAGCGGGAAGACCACTGTTGGTATTCACAGGATACCGTATCTGGCCACTCATTATTGTTATGACAAGAACGACGAAGTGCTCATGATAACCTTCAACAAGACTTTGAAGAATTACATAGAGTATCTTTACGACAAGGTTGAAAACGAAGAAGACCAGTTGAGCATGAACGAAATCTTTCACAGCTCGGGAAAGGTGACCATAAAAACAATAGACAAGCTCATATACGACTACTATAGAATGTCATGCAGGAACAAGCCCAGGAAACTTTTGGAGATCAGTGAAAAATACCAGTATTATTCCAAAGCCATATCCATTGTGTCTAAAAAATATGAGAACCTGCATATTATCGACCCTTCAAATATCAAATTTTTGATGGGTGAGGTCGAATGGATAAACGCATGCGTCATCGAGTTTGAAGAGGAATACCAGGTGATTGACAGGATTGGAAGGGCTACGAACGTTTCCAAGAATTCCCCGCAGAAGCTGCTTAAGAATTCCAGGACGAGAAAGGCAATTTTCGAGCTCAAGCTGGTATTTGAAAAATTGCTGGAGCAGGACGGCCTGATAGATTTTCGCATAATGCAGCTCGAGGCTCTTAAGTTCGCAAAAACGATTCCGGTAAAAAAGTACAGGCATATAATCATAGACGAAAGCCAGGACCTTTCCAAGTCTCAACTGGACATGATTAACTTGTTTTATTTGGATTCTCCCGAATCTTCAATAATGTTCATCGCCGACAATGCCCAGAGCATATACCCGCACTCGTGGCTCGGCAAGGGCAGAAGCTACAAAACCATAGGCTACGACATGAGCGGCAAGAGCAGGTCGCTCACAAAAAACTACAGAACTACGACCCAGATAGCTGAAGCCGCCTATGATCTTCTTGAAAAAAATCCCTTTGTGCAGTCCGACGAGGATTTTGTGAAGCCTTCATTGGTTGACAGAAAAGGAGAGTATCCAATCTATAGGCATTTTGAAACTCCGCAGATGGAATATGAGCACGCGGCAAGCTTGATAATGGAATTGAAAAACGACTATGAACTGAAGGATATCTGCATAATTGCAAAAGAAACAAACATCATCAATCTCTGCAAGGCTTGTTTGGAGTCGAAAAACATAGATGTTGCGGAATTGAGCAGAAGCGAGCCGAATTTTTCGGATGACAATGTCAAGATGACGACCATGCATTCGATAAAGGGACTTGAATTCAAAGTTGTAATAATTATTGGCCTGAATGATGGAGTCATTCCAATGAAGTACGACTGCGCTGAAGAGGACAAGGAGCTGCTGGAATCCGAAGACAGAAAACTGTTCTATGTGGGAATGACAAGGGCGAACAATCTTTTGTTCATGTCGAGTTCTAAAAGACCGTCAAAATTCATTTGTGAAATCGACCGTAACTTTTTAAGGCTCAAAAGGGAGTGCAGAATTAAGCCCTACAGGCAGTTGAAAATCGAGGAATACGAATTCCAGAAGCAAATTGTCGATCTTTATTCCAAAGAGGAAAGCGTGAGGCAATGGGTGATTTCGGAGCTGCTTGGCAGCTATGGCTACGACAGGTCCATGCTTGACATTGAATACGGTGTTTCAAACTATTCGAAGAAGGGTTTTGTCGATATTGCCGTAAGCCTTCATTTCAACAACAAAAGGGTTCCATTCATATTTGTAGAAATAAAAAAGCAGTCCGTTTGCCTCCAACCGTCAAGACAGCAGCTGTTTGACTACATGGCGTCTGAAAAAACCGTCAAGTACGGAGTGCTTACTAACGGCAGAAAAATAGAGATATTCGACAGGTCGTTCGACCAGATAAACGACATTCCGAAATTTCACAGGGCCATGATGCCCAGCACCAAACATTTATACAGGTATATGAATCTGAGAAACAACAACAATTATTCATACAGCTTCGACGAGTCTTCCAATGATCTTGAGATAAGAAACGCCGAATCTGATTTGGCCTATGACTACAAGAAATTTCACAAAATCAACGTGTACGGCAATATTGTGGCTGGAATTCCGGAGGAACCATTGCTCGACATAGATGGAGACTTCCAACTGCCGGAGGAATGGATTGTTTCAAAGGAAAGCACATTCATTTTGAAGGTGGCCGGCGACAGCATGAAAAATGCGGGAATCGACATAGGGGACTATGTTGTTGTAAACAAACAGAAAAAAGCTGAAAACATGCAGATTGTGGTGGCGACCTTGGACGGGGAATCGACACTGAAGAAATTCATGCATATGGGTGAAAGCATACTGCTGATACCTGAAAATCCTGATTATGAGCCAATCAATGTTCAGTCGGAAGACTTCGAGATAAACGGCATAGTGATCGGTGTAATAAAGGACGGGAACATGAATTGAGTAAAGAATTGATATTGAATCGCTGTGTTTTCAATTACAGAAAGAGTTTTTTGATGCATGGCTTCAAGTTAAAGATTTCAGTTTAATAGAATAACTTTGTTGATTCGCAGTATTTTCAACAGTGGGAGGAAATAATGGTAAACGATGTTGAGAAAATAAGAGAGGCAAAAGAAATAATTATTAAGCTGGCCAATGGAATAAATCCTATAAATGGCGATGAAATCAAGAATGACAATATACTGAACAACCCTCAAATGATAAGATGCCTTTTCTTTGTGTCGGATGTGTTGGAAAATGTGGCGGCAGGCGGGTACTCGAAAGCCGCTAAAAAGATGACAAAGTTTATAATGAATGCAAATCAAAAGGAAAATGTTGTATTTACGGAAGGTGAAATTGGTGTCAACGAAATTGCAAAATGCATCAACAATAATATAAATCCTTTGATCAGCAAAAAAGTATCGGGAAATATTATAAGCAGGGGCTTGAAGAAAATGGGGGTCCTGGCTGAGATAGAAAATGAGGATAAAACAAAAAGAACTGCTGTCAATAACAGTTCCATTAATTTGGGGTTTTCTGAAGTGAAGAGAAGCTATAACGGGAATGAATATTTCCAAGTTGTTGCGAACGATGAAGGCAAGAAGTTTATTTTGGATAATATTGAAGAAATAATGGGAGCGGCATCAAAGAAAAAATGATATTTTGCAGGAATGGAACAATGAAATCTAAACATAGAGCATTTTTTTGGGAAGAGGCTACAGGGAATCATTCCCAAAATATTTTTGATACAAGAGTTAAATTAGCTTAAGTAAAAATAATGGAATAATTCACTTAAAAAACATAAAATAATAGTAGAAAATGCCGTTAATTTGACTTAACGGCATTTTTTGAAGAAAGAATGGGGACTTGTGTGGCTTATATTGATAATGATTTGATAGTATTCACAATAATTTCATGGTACATTTGAACCGGACGAAATAATTACGTCCGGTTGCGTCCTGTATTATTAAACAGGGATTTTCTAATGAAAAGTAAAGCGATGAAGATTAAGGAAAAGACGATTCCAACTATATGCACGGCAATTTGTCTAGACAGGTTTTGCAACTATGGAGGAGTTAAAGATGAACAGCAAGGATTTCTTTAAAGGCAAGAGAGGCGTGGTCATCAATTTCAATGAGAGGCTGGAAGCAAACCGAAGAGCAATGTTTAGCATGGATTATGACGGGGAAGGCTCTCATAATAAGGCTGATCCAATACTACTGCATATGGAGCTTGTAAACGAGCGGTGCAGCGACGATGAAAAGAAATTGCTGATGAAATACGCTGACGCTACGGAAAGAGGGACAATAACAAGGGATGTTCTAATTCCGGCGGACATGCCGCTGCATAATCTTCATTATGCCATTCAACGGCTTTTCGGATGGCAGAATTCGCATCTCAGGGCCTTTAGACTGGACGAAAAAGACTATGATCGCCTCACCGGGAAGCGCGTGAGGGAGTGGGCGAGTCTGGTCGGAATACTGTTTCAGGGACTGCCCTATGATGAAGACGACAAGTACTGGGATGAGGATTACGTTTATGGAAGCATCAAGAGGTGGCTTAGGAAAAAATATACGGGTCCTTATGTATTCGGGGGTTATACCGAGGAATACGAAGAGGCAAAGGGCAGCGTCGATGAATTGATTCATCGCTTCCCGACTGTTGATGTCCGGGAGTCATTCTTTGATTACAACGAAAGAACTAAAGGGAAAATTGGCGGTGAGTCGGATGGAAGACGAATAATTAAGACGGCTCCGATTCTTAGTCTTACTGTAAGGGAGCTTACTAGTTCCATATCAATTGATTCCGCGCTCGACGAATTGCTCGAAAGACTGCCTGTGGCCGAGGTTCTTGGGGTCAAGGGGTCGGAGCTGGCGAAATTCGAGGAAATTAAAAGCTGGACAGAAGAAGGAATTTTCAAGCCTGCAACGGACAAGCTGATCTACAACTATGATTTTGGAGACAATTGGATCGTGGAAATAACAAGACCCGGTAATTGCAGAGATTTGACAGGGCGGCGCGGAATAGACGAAGAGTGGCTAAGAGAGGCTATGGATACCGTAAGGGAAAAACACAGGCCGGTTTGCATTGACAAAAAAGGCGGATATGTGATGGATGACGTGGGCGGCATGGGTGGCTTTGCCGATTTTCTATACAACATACACAAATCGGAAGACAGGGAGGAAAGACAGGCATACAGGCAGTGGGCCAAGAGTTTGGGATGGAGCAATAGGAAGGTTGAAGCGGGCAAGATGCTTTAAAAACTAAGATATATAAGCAATAAATGCAACTTATTCAATTGAATAAGTTGCATTTATTGCTTTGGAAGCAGGGGAAGACAGAATTTCTGAATTATGGAGGCGCGCAAGATGAACAGTAAGCATTTTCACAAAGGGGTGAGATGCTTATATTCATCCCATTCATTTATGCGAGTCAGCAGTCAATTGATTCTGGTAACATTATTCTTTTCATCTTTGCCAAGGCAGCATTTCTTATATTTCTTTCCACTGCCGCATGGGCAGGGATCGTTTCTTCCCACTTTTTTGCTCGCTTTTGCCGCTTTGTGTGCTTCGGGCATTCTTTTGTGGGACAAATCGGAAGGAGCGTTGCCTTTCATGTTCCATTTTGGGCTGTGGTTGTGGTAGTCCATCATAAGCTGCATCAGGGAGCGGGCATCTTCGAGGTTTTCAGTGATGACACAGTCGAGAATCGGCTGGATGCAATTCATGGATTTTTCGTCGTTCATGAATGAAAATTGCATTACTCTTATGTCGTTTCTGAATTTAAGCTCGTCGGTGATTTCGTGCTTTTCTATTTCGACCAGCAATTTTTCAAAATAAGGCCATGATTCCTTTGTTGTCAAACTGGTCCATAAAGAGAACAGGTCGTCTGGGTCAAAATCGGCATATTCGAGGTCCGGCCTTTCGTAAAGAAAGCCTTCAGGGTCTTGGGCATTTTCATGAATAAGGAAGAGCTCCCCATCGATGAAGCCAAGATATGCGTCGAAATACGTGAATGCCTTGCTTTCTATCCAAAGGGTGAGGTCGTGCTTGTCGATTTTTTCCATTATGTAATGGTTTAATATTTCTGTAAGTTCATCCATGGGAATTAGGCCGTAAAGGTTGACAAGGCCCTGTGTGAAGATTATTTTTATGTCGTTCAATTTGGCCTTTTCTATTATTGAGTCAGCTTTTGGGGCGCATGACTTGAGTATTTGGGGTATGTTAAAAACAGGCTTGTCTTCATCAAGACTGAAGTATCCTATGCCTCTTGCAGTGAGGTCGTATATGGATTTGTGCATCATGGGGTCCGATTTGTTGATATCGACAGTCCCGGTCAGTATTTCATAGGTCAAAAATGGAGCGTTTCCGCACCACTCTGGTATTGCATGGGGTATTTCTTTTGCAAGCGCGTCTATTATCTCTTGCTTGCGCAAGCTTGAGGAAATGGGGAAGTCCCAGATTCTTTTTATATCAATCAGTTCTTCCTTTGTATAGCGGGAAAGGTAATCGGCAAATGTGGCATTCTCGGGCATGGGCTTGGACATTCTTTTCATTCTTCTGTCGATTATGTTTTGCATGCGGCTGCTCCTCCTTGTTGTTTTCTTGTTATTAATAATGATACCAAATAAAATGGAGTAAGTCATTTGAGTATTTTCAGGAAAGCAATGAAAGCAGACATGAGAACATAACATATTATGATTTGAAGAGAGAGGATACAGATATTCGGATTTGCTATAATTGACTTAGAGATTAAAATCGATTGCAATCCGGCCTTTTTTTTGCAAAGGAACCGGATTTGAGATGCGAACAAGAAAACATTTTTTGATGGAATAAGAGCTTGATTGACGGACACTTATGGGGAGGGTTTTGATATGGACAAATGCAGCAGCGGATGCCAAGGAGATTTGAAGGTTAGGATAAAAGAACTCGAGGAAGTCGTCAAACAAATAATGAAGGAAAAAGAGGACGAGGAACTGATGGCTTTTCCATGGGTTGGAAATCTGGGGCAGTGGTATTGGATGGTGCAAAGCAACGAAGTTGAATTCAACAACAGAAAGGTCACAAATCTCGGTTACAGTATCGAGGAGCTGCCAGGGGAGATTGGCTTTGAGTTTTTCACCGACAAGCTGCATCCTGACGATTACGAAAGAGTCATGGAAAACATGAGAAGTCATCTGATGAACAAGAGCGAGGCCTACGAGGTAGAGTACAGGATAAAGGCCAAGGACGGAAACTATGTTTGGTATTACGACAGGGGAAAAGTGACAAAAAGGGACGAGGATGGCAAACCTGTTCTACTGTCTGGAATCGTATTCGATATAAACAAAAGCAAAATGATGGAAAGCGAACTGAAAGAAGCAAATGAAAAGCTGAAGCTGATGGTTGTAACCGACGAGCTTACAGGTGCCTACAACAGGAGGTTCATGCTGGAGAAAATGCAAGAAGAGATGAATCGCTTCAAAAGGACGGGTTCCGGATTCTCGCTTGTCATGATGGACGTAGACCGGTTCAAGCACATAAACGACAGCTGCGGACACAATTCTGGCGATATTGTATTGAAGAAATTAGCCGACAAGGTAAATGGAAGAATCAGAAAGACGGATGTATTCTGCCGATGGGGTGGAGATGAATTCATGGTTTTGCTGCCGGACACAGAGATGAACGATGCGTTGAAATTGGCAGAAGGAATAAGGGCGAAGATAGCAGGCATTAAGCTCGAATCAGGCATTGACGTGACGGCAAGCTTAGGTGCTTCAAATTTCATTGATGGAGACACTCTGGATTCTTTTGTCAAAAGGGCGGACGATGCAATGTACATGGCGAAGGATGAAGGGGGTAATTGTGTGAAATGACGATGGCTGACGCAGCAGACAGCCAGGAAAACCGATCAAACTGCAAAAAGCCTTCCTTGACCCCGCTACCACTAGGGGGTATAATGTTCTTGAATATTATATAAGGGAGGCTTATGCCAATGGAAACACAAAACAGGATAAGGCACTTTTCGGTGTCGTTTTTTTCGATAATACTCGGTCTTGGAGGGCTTACGATTGCGCTTGAAAAGATGGCGGGCTTGCTTGGGGCTTCACAATCTTTGCCCAAATTTTTTCTTGCAGTGACAGTAGGGGCGTTTTTGACAATAGGGCTGATTTTTTTGTACAGGATGGTCAAATATCCGGAAGAGGTGAAGAAGGAATATTCTAATTCGGTAAAGTACAATTTCTTTTCGACAATATCGATAGGGCTTCTTTTGCTTAGCGCGGCCTTTCTGGAATACAACGCAGGTGTTTCAAAAGCTCTTTGGATTGCAGGGACATCCATGCACCTTTATTTCACATACAGGACGCTTTCGTTCTGGGTGTTCCACAAGGAGCACAGCTTCACGTCTTTTAATCCCATATGGTTCATTCCTGTCGTTGGGAATTTGCTTGTTCCGGTTGCTGGAACCGTTCATTTTGCAAATGAAATCTCATGGTTTTTCTTCAGCATAGGGATGGTCTTTTGGGCTGTGCTGTTTACAACTTTCATGTACAGGATTATTTTTCACGAGGCCTTGCCAGAGAAGATTGTACCCAGTCTTGCAATACTCATAGCGCCTCCTGCAATAGGGTTCATTTCTTATGTCAAGCTTACGGGGCAATTGGACGGCTTTGCCAGGATTATGTACTACATCGCCCTGTTTTTATTCACCTTTGTTTTCAGCAGAATAGGCGAGTATATGAAAATGAATTTCTATCTTTCGTGGTGGGCCTTTTCTTTTCCGATTTCTTCTTTCACTATTGCAACAGTCCTTATGTATCATAAGAGCGGAATAGCTTTATTTAAGGGTTTGGGCTTTGCAGCGGCTATTTTCTTGGCAGTTGTCGTTTCTTTTACGGCGATAAGGACAATTTTTGCAATAGTGAAAAAGGAATTGTGCGTTCCCGAATGATTCCAATAAAAAAAGCTGTCCGCTTGGAAGCATAGGGAAGGGGTTGCCGCTTCGTTTCAAGTCCGGGATTTTGTCCACACACCCAGGCGACTAGAGAATTGAACCAGCATGCTTTGACTTGCCCAAAATGTAAGATTCACCATTAATAGCTGTTTCTATTATGTCTTTATGGTATTTGCAAATATTTTGCGGTACACTGTAATCGGACGAGGCCTGACGAATTAATTTCGTCCGGTTTCGTCCGATTTCGTACTGTGGAGGGGGCTTTACACTGGCCATCTTGCCGCGGAGATGATCCGGTTATATTGCGGGAATTTTCATATTTCACAGTGACAATTGTTCGAGTTAACAGAAACACCCATATAAAGATTTGCAGATATATCAACGTATAATTCAAGGAGGCTATAATAAATGGCGCGAACAAAAAACAAGAATACTAAGCAGCTAAATGCATATTTCACATACGAAGGTTTTACTGTAGGAGAGGCGGATCCCGAGGCGCAGGATGAAATAAGGGAATGGTCGGGGTTGTTTGAGGCGGACAGATACGGAGCCTTGTTTCATCTTGGATTTTCGACCAAGGGAAAGTGGCTTTCTCCGCCGCTTGAATATCTTTATGGCATTGCGGAAGGGCTTATCAGAAAAATCAGCCAGCATCCGGAGCTTGAGCTGGAGAGGGAATCGATTAGGGTTGATTTGCATGATGAAGAGGTTGGACTACTCAAAGAGGTTTTGCCATTTGCAATTGGAATGGAATATGTGGATGATGTATGGATTCGGAGGCTTTGGAAGGATTTGCTGGCGGTTTTCAGGAGGGAAATAAAAGCCTACGACGGCACTGTGGCCAGGTATTTCTCCGAGCAAAATGACAACATCAACATAGTCGGAAGGGTGTATTTCCATTTGGTTGAACTCAAGGAGGACGAGTATCCTTTTGCTTTTATGGCAACATATTCAACTAAGCCCGCCAAGAGCAGGCGCGCCATGCATACTCCTTTGAAGAATGCTTTGAAGGAGTTTGACGGGGATGAAAAGAAGCTGCTTTCTCTTGTTTCAACCGTTGCAAAGGCTTCGGAAAAGAGTGCTTTCATTTCAGGCTTGATGGAAAGCGGCGAATTGTTCTCGCCGCTTAAGTTTACTGCTAAAGAGGCGTACATTTTCTTTAAGGAAATTGAAATATACAAGGAAGCAGGCATAATGTGCCGGGTTCCGGACTGGTGGCGAAAGCGCAGCAATGCGGTACGCCTTTCGGTCGTGGTCGGGGAAAAGGAGCCTTCAAAGGTCGGCCTCGATGCCATAATGGATTTTTCGCCGCTTCTCAAGGTTGGAGATCAAGTTATCGGAGAGAATGAACTTAGAGCCTTTTTGGACATGGCCGAGGGCCTGGTCAGATACAAAGGCAAGTGGGTCGAGATAGACAAGGACAAGCTGGGGGAGGCCCTAAAGGCCTTTGAGAAGGTTAAAGGCCTGTCGGAAGGCGGAGCTTTGTCACTTGGAGAAGCGATGAGGCTGGAGCTAAACATGGAAAAGCTTTTGGAAATTCCGGCCGATGCGGTGGATGTGTCTGTCTCCAATGGGCAGTGGCTTAAAGCTGTCAGGGGAATAATGGATGGATCTTCTCCCATGGAGAGAGTCGGAACAGTACCGACCTTCCGCGCGGTGCTTAGGGACTACCAGGAAAAAGGCTATCAGTGGCTTTGCCAAATGTACAAGTTGGGCTTTGGCGCTTGCCTGGCCGACGACATGGGACTTGGAAAAACGGTGCAGGTGATTGCTTTTCTGGAGCATTTAAGAAGCGGCAACGGCGGCAGGGTCCTTTTGATTCTCCCGGCCTCGCTCATTGGAAACTGGCAGAGAGAAATAGAGCGGTTTGCGCCCGGAATGCCTTTTCAGGTTTTGCATAAAAGCGACTTGAAAGGTTCTGAAACGATTCAAATCAGGGAAAATAATTTCTTGTATATAACAACGTATGGGATGGCAAGAAGGCTTGAAAGCTTGAAGGGCGAAAGATGGGATTGCCTGATTCTCGACGAGGCGCAGGCTATCAAAAACCCAGGTACGAAACAGACCAAGGCAATAAAGGAAATTCCCGCCGGGATGCGTATTGCAATGACAGGAACTCCCATTGAAAACAGATTGGGAGACTTGTGGTCCTTGTTTGATTTCTTGAATCAGGGTCTTTTGGGAAATTCAAAAGAGTTTTCGCGGTTTGCCAAGGGGCTAAGCGACAATGCAATAGGCTACGCCAAGCTGCGAAGGACAATTCAACCCTTCATTTTGAGAAGGCTCAAGACAGACAAAAGTATAATTCGGGATTTGCCGGAAAAAATAGAGATAAACGAATATACCAGGCTGTCCCAAAAGCAGGTTGCCCTTTACAAAAAGCTGCTCAAGCAGATTGAGGACAAGCTTTCATCGGCGGAGGGAATCGAGAGAAAAGGGCTTGTTTTATCGAGCATAATGAAATTCAAACAGATATGCAACCATCCGGACCATTATATGGGCAGAGAGGATTTCAAGCCCGGGCTTAGCGGCAAATTCGAACAGTTGGGAGAAATTTGCGAAACAATACGGGAGAAAAGGGAAAGGGTAATTGTTTTTACCCAGTTCAGGGAGATGACAGAGCCGATTTCGGATTTTCTAAAAGAGATATTCTTGAAGGAGGGATTTGTGCTCCATGGAGGCACGCCTGTAAAAAGGCGGGATGAAATGGTCAAGCAATTCAATGGAGAGCAATATGTTCCCTACATGGTGCTTTCTTTGAAAGCCGGAGGAGTGGGGCTGAATCTTGCATCGGCCAATCATGTGATTCATTTTGACAGATGGTGGAATCCCGCTGTCGAGAATCAGGCAACAGACAGGGCTTTCCGCATCGGGCAGACGAAAAATGTCATGGTGCACAAATTTATTTCAAAAGGAACCATAGAGGAAAAGATAGACGCCATGATCGGTGAAAAGCAGAAGTTGTCGGGTGACATACTTGGCGCAAGCGGAGAAAAGTGGATTACTGAGTATGACAACGATGAGCTGATGGAAATCCTTTCTCTTGGGGGTGGCGAGTGATGGGTTATTACGGATATAAAAAGTACGAGTCCGCAGCGGAGAAAAAAGCAAAATCCAAAAGAGCTTTAGAAAAACTCATGAAGAAAAATCCGGATGTGGAGCCGGTGATCATAGACGGGAGAGCATTGGCCAAAAGCTGGTGGGGAAAGGCGTGGAACTTAAATTTGGAAAGTTATGCGGACTACAGAAACAGGATTGCAAGAGGCAAAAGCTATGTTCGCAACAATGCTGTGCTCGATCTTAAGATATCAAGGGGAAAGGTTGAGGGAAAGGTGAAGGGAAGCAGGGCAAAACCCTATTTTGTTGAAATTGGAATAGATGCACCAGACAGCGGAAAATGGGACAGGGTGACCGAGCTTTGCAACCATAGAATCGATTCGTTGGAGCAATTGCTTGAAGGAGAATTCCCAAAGGAACTTGAGGTTCTTTTCACAGACAAGAATTATGGAATGTTCCCTTCTCCAAGTGAAATCCATTTTGACTGCAGCTGCCCGGACTGGGCCCACATGTGCAAACATGTTGCTGCGGTTTTGTATGGAATAGGGTCGAGGCTGGACAAGGACCCTATGCTGTTCTTTACGCTTAGGGACCTGGATTTCCGCAGCCTCATTAAAAAAACGATGGAGAAAAAAATCGAGTGCATGCTCGAGAACGCGGGGAAAACAAGCAATAGGGAAATTGCGGAGGAAGACATCGCTGGTATATTCGGTTTATGACAAAGCGTCGGATATAGATAGACGGATACAAAAATTTTTGATTGAGGGGGTCGTGAAGATGAATTATAAGGATTGCCCTAAAGAGGAAAAAGGCGTTTTAATCAATTTGAGCGAGAGGCGTGAAATTCGCGAAAAGTCAAGTCTTTTCAGCGGGAATGAGGGTGGAGATGCTCTGCACAAAGATGAGCCCATGCTGCTGCATATGGAACTGACAAACGAGCGTTGCAGCGACGATGAAAAGAAATTGCTTATGAAATATTCTTATTCTACGAAGAGAGGGACAATAACAAGGACCGTAAATTTCGGGGATTTGACAGGGCGGCATGGGCGGTTTTGCCGATTTTCTATACAACATATATGTATTAAAAGACATGGAGGAAAGACAGGCTTACTGGCAGTGGGTCAAGAGTTTGGGATGGAGCAATAGAAAAATCGATCCGAGCAAGATGATTTAAAAGCGTAAATACCGGGTATAAAAAATATAATTCTGTGCAACAAAAATTTATTGTAAGGCGGATGAAAAACTAGAGTGCATCTGCTGTGACTTGACAAACAATCTGACAACCCATATAATATAATAAGTTGCTTATACTGGGGAAATGGATGGGTTTTTTATTGTGAAAATTATATATCCAGTGTGTATTTTATTGAAAGGAGAGGTTTACGTGAAGAAATTACTATTGATTTTGTTTGTATTGGTTTTGACGTTTTCAATGGCTGCCTGTGGAGGCGAAGAGGCAGACATGGAAACTGGAGGAGAAGAGGAAGCTGGCGGAGAAGAAGTTGCAGCTTTTGAGGGACCTCTCAAGTTTCACGATGCAGGATGGGACAGCTTGAAGTTCCACAATGCAGTTGCCTCCAAGATAATTGAGGAAGGCTTTGGAATTGAGTGCGAGGATGTTCCCGGATCAAGCCCTGCCTTGTGGCTTGGGCAGCAGAAAGGCGACATAGATGTTATGATCGAGAACTGGTCGGACAATATTGCGGAGTATGACGATGTTATAGAGGCCGGAGAAGTTATCGAGCTTGGAACAAACATGGACGACAACATGCAGGGGTTTTATGTTCCCACATATGTCATAGAGGGTGACCCTGAAAGGGGAATAGAGCCGATGGCTCCTGACCTTAAGACTGTGGAAGACCTCAAAAAATATGCCGATGTGTTTGTTGACGAAGAGGATCCGTCAAAGGGCAGAATTTACAATTCAATCCCGGGATGGTCTGTAACAGAAGTAATAGAAGCAAAGTTTGAGACATACGAACTTGGGGAATACTACAATTTGTTTAGCCCTGGATCGGGAGCTTCGCTGGCTGGATCGATCAGTGCAAGCTACGAAAAGGGAGAACCTTGGGTTGGCTATTATTGGGAGCCCACATGGGTTTCTGGACTCTACGACCTAACGCTTCTTGACGAGGGGGACTATTCGGAAGAGCTTTGGAACGACGGATATCGTTGCGATTTCAAGCCTGTAAGGATAACGGTTACAGTCAAGAAGGAATTGCCTGAAGAGCTTCCCGAGGTAACAGACTTTTTAAGCAACTATTCTCTTACAAGTAATCAAGTTGCACAGGCGCTTGCCTATATGAATAATAATGATGCCACTGCAGAAGATGCTGCTGTTTGGTTCCTTGCGGAAAATATGGATTTGTGGACAGAATGGGTAGACGAAGACATTGCTGAAAAGGTCAAGGCTGAATTGTAAGAGTCACTACTGAGAAGTAAAAATTTGAATGTCAACTAAATATGAAAGGCTCCTGGAAGCTATGTTTCTAGGGGCCTTTTTTTTGTGTCAAGGGGATTAAATTCAATTTATAATGTAAGATGGCAATTAATGACACAATTCATATCTGCTAACGACTTGACAAAAAATCAAACAACCCATATAATTACATAGGATTGTTAATTGTATATGAAAACATTTTTTGGCCCGGAGGCAAAATATCCGGGGTGTATTTTATTGAAAGAAGAGGTTTATATGAAGAAATTACTATTGGTTTTGTTTGTATTTGTTTTGACGTTTTCCATGGTTGCCTGTGGAGGCGGGGAGGAAGCAGAGGAAACTGGCGGAGAAGAGGAAGTTGCAGTTTTTGAGGGACCGCTCAAGTTTCACGATGCAGGTTGGGACAGCTTGAAGTTCCACAATGAAGTTGCCTCCAAGATTATTGAAGAAGGATTCGGGATAGAGTGTGAGAGTGTTCCGGGTTCCAGCCCTGGCCTGTGGCTTGGGCAGAAGATGGGTGATATAGACGTGATGATCGAGAATTGGTCGGATAATATTGAGGATTATGACGAGACTATAGAGGCCGGAGAAGTTATCGAGCTCGGAACAAATATG